>Ga0302253_1000089_pt1 | contig 100436 bp, 94 predicted proteins | sample AAG_RA_Trp_MG_FD_193537 | JGI IMG/M metagenome (GOLD analysis project Ga0302253, IMG submission 193537) | Enriched activated sludge microbial communities from anaerobic digester in WTTP, New Holstein, Wisconsin, United States - AAG_RA_Trp | ecosystem: Engineered > Bioreactor > Anaerobic >... | reverse complement strand
TGCCTCAAGTTCGGCTAATACTGATATCTTGAAGTCCCGGTCGTAACGCCGCCTGGTCTTCTTCATGCACTTCCCTCCATGAGTCGGCATTGCTTAACTTTTTGTCCACTCGGAGGGGTTCACTCCAGGCATCAGGTCAACTAAGACTGGATGATTTCTGAATTCCGGAAAACGGCAGCGCGCGGCCCGAAGCATACCCCGTCCTTTCCCATGAAAAACAGTCTTAAGATGTCGATAGATCTTGTTTTTTATTTGCCTCGTATGTGCCATTGTCCTGAGGCACATGGGCGTTTAGGGCAGGGTGGCCGCGCGCAGTTTGATTTTCGGCAACTACTCATTGTTCAATTTGCCGTCATCTCCATTAGTGTCATGGTTCCACTGTATCCTAGTTCCCGTGCTTTTGCATAAGCTGCTTTTGCTTCAGAATCACGATGTAGCATCCTAAGAGCATCTGCTTTGTTGTACCATGCATTATAGTCTTTTGGATCTTGCTTTATGGCCTCATCGTAGTATTTGATGGCTGCGACATATTCTCCGGCGTTGTAGTGGGTGTTACCCATGCCCACCATGCTAACACTGTATGCTTGATCAATACCGATTGCTTTATTGTAAGAGTTGATGGCTTCGTCGTACTTTCCTAAGAGATCGAGAGTATTACCTCTATTTCTCAAGTAAAGAGCATCCTTTGGATCTATTTCGATAGCTTTGTTAAAGGCATCTATAGCCTCATCGTATTTTCCCACCTTATTTAGAGCATTGCCTTTATTGTTCCATGCTCCTGCATCTTTAGGATCACGCTCAATGACTTTCTCATAAGCTTTAATGGCTCCTTCGTAATCTCCTTGGTTATTCAGAGAATAGCCCTTACCAAACCATGCACGTGCATCCGTGGGATCTATGTCGATAGCATGATTATAAGCTTCCAAAGCATCGTTGTACTGTCCCAGGTGTTCAAGAGCTATGCCTTTATTTCTCCAAACATACTCGATTGATGAATTCAATTTAATTATCTCATCATATGCCTGGACTGCGCCGCCGTATTCTCCCAAATTGAAGTATGAATCTGCTTTCTCGATCCAAGCGGGCAAATACTCAGGATCAAAACTAATTGCCTCATCATAGCATTTAATAGGCTCTTTGTCCAAACCCAAATACTTCATATCATTGCCTTTGAAGTACCATGCCTGAGCAGCATACGTAGATCGAGGAGCCAGCTCAATTACCTTATCAAACGCTTTTATGCTTTCGTTGATATTTTTCAAAGTTTTTGTTTTCATTCCCCAATCCCCAAGAATTTGACCTTTACTCAGCCATGCTGCGCAATTTGACTGATTTTTTCCAATTATTGTGTCGCTTACTTTATTGGCCTCATCGTACTTGCCAACCCCCCAAAGAGTACCCACTTTCATCATCAAAGCATATTCATTCAATTCTTGGGATTGATTCAATCCAATTGCCTTGTCGAGTGCCTTATTAGCTTCATCGTACTTGCCCGTCATAGCAAGAACACTGCCCTTCAATAACCAAGCAAGTCCGTTTGATTGATTCAATCCTATGGCTTTATCTATGGTCTTTACGAACTCTCTCGTATTGCCCATTGCCTGAAGAGCAATACTCTTTCTTAACCATATTGTATCGTTTTTAGGATCAAGCTCTATGGATTTGTTATAAGCTTCAATTGCTTCATTATAACTCTTCGAATTAAAAAGACCCTCTCCTTTGTTATACCAATAAACAGGATCCAGCTTGATGGCATCTTCATAAGCCCTAAGAGTCTTGTTGAGTTCTACTTCACTTGTGTCCGGCGGTATTATCACCGCTTCATCAATGGCTGTTCCATTTTTTGATAACACAACATTTGCTTTATGCCCGTCGATATCGATCGATTTGAGGTCCAGTTCGTAGCCTTCTTCCAACTTCAGAGGAGTTCCACTAGTGAAGATTAATCCATCAGAATCGTTCTTGATCACCTGAGATGAATTGGTATCTGATGCCTGCCAAATTTGATCTATAGCACCTAAATTCGTATCTGGCCCACGAAGAACATTTTTAAAATGAACTCTGATAATTTCGATATCTTTAGCAGAACCTATATTTTTTGAGTAGGTATAGAGGTCATCCGTGGTTTGTGGAGGTGTGATAATCCTAGAATCAACGACAGTTCCATTCTTGGATAGCTCTAAAGTCACTCTTACTCCGCTGATGTCAATAGACTTGATTGCTAATTCATATCCTTCTTCCAACAACAGAGGGGTACCACTGGTGATGATAACCTTACGAGAATTGTTGATGATTACCTGAGAAGAGTTGGTATCTGATACCTGCCAAATTCGATCTACAGTAGCTAAATTTGAATCAGCTCCTCTAAATGCATTTTTGAAATGAACGTTGATCACTTCAACGCCTTTGGCATCACCAATGTCCTTAATGAACGTATAATTGGATGACCCATTAAAGTTGGATGTTTTTTGATCTGTAATCGGATCACTTGCAGTTATATTACCGTCGATAATCTCATCAGGTGTGATGTCTTGGGGAGACGCAATCCCCCATGGAATCAGCATCATTAACATGATCAAAATAGGTACTATCTTCATGATCTTCTCTCCATGTGCAATCATATGCAATACAACACTAAAAACATTTTGATGGTGGAGTGAACCCCTCATAGTAGACAGCTTTACAGCCTATCCGATGAGCAGCTCGAACGCGAAATTGCCGATCGCATTTCGTTTAGAGTGTTTCTTGGGACAACGGAGACTGTTCCAGATTCCACAACGATATGGAAGTTTAGAGAACGCCTTGCTGAGAAAGGCGTAGACCAGAAAATATGGGCTGAGATGCAGCGGCAGCTTGATGCCATGAAACTCAAGGTGCAAAAAGGAATCATGCAGGATGCCACTTTCATAACATCGGATCCTGGCCATGCTAAAGCAAATACTCCCCGTGGCGATGAAGCCAAGACCAGACGAAGTAAAGATGGTGCGTGGGCAAAGAAAGGAACCAAATCCTTCTTCGGCTACAAGCTGCATGATGCCATGGACGAAAAATTTGGTTTGGTTAGAAGGATCGAGGTCACGGCTGCCAATGTCCATGATAGTCAAGAAGATTTAGCAGAAGAAGGCGAAGTTCGATATGCTGATAAAGGATATTATGGAGCGAAGACAAAAGGATATGATGCAGCCATGAAAAAGGCAACGCGGGGGCATCCTTTAAATTACAAAGATGAAATGCGCAACAAGCGGATCTCCAGCAAAAGATCGCCTGTAGAAAGGTTGTACGCTTTCATCAAGTGTGTCTGCAAGGCGGGACATGTCGCTGTTACCACGATTCCAAGGGTTAGAGTCAAGATGGTAATCACATGTATCGTTTTCAATGCTTATCATTTGGCCTCGGCCAAATGCAAATTGCAGGCATAGCGGTAGCTATCGAAAAAGTATGAAAAATCTGATGAAAATGAGAGATTCCGAAGGCAAGAACAGAGAAAACTAGATCGAAAGCGTAAAAATATTGGCGGTGTTCGTTATGGGGACCATCGACCTTAAGTTAATTGGAATTCTCAGCTGCCGAAGGCTGCCAAATAGCTAGACATATCAAAGGAAAAAATACGCCTCACGGCCTTTATGGATTAGTAGTGATTAGGTGCGGGGAATGGGATTCGAACCCACGAACACCTTCGTGACTGGACCCTGAATCCCACGTTCGCGCGGACCTTCGGTCCACGCTCACTAGATAGCGATTTTTTGACATCCGGCCATAAGTTGCGCTTGGATGCGCCAAACTGCTGCCTTGTGAGGTATAAAAATGTCAAGGCAGAGGATAAAAACCACATGGAAGATTCCAAATGATGATGCGCAGCTCAAAAAGTATGCAAGATACCTTCGAGATAAGGGCATCAGAACATCAACGCTGGATAGTTATGTTTTTCGAGTGGGCAGATACCTTGAGTTCTGTGATCAAGAACAGCCCTCCCAGGAAACCGGCCAGAAGTTTCGCGATCATCTAATGGATAACGGTCTGTCGCGATCCTCAATTAACAACTATTGCTTTGCCATTCGCCAATTCCATAGGATGCTGGGTCTAGATTTCGAATTCACGTTTTTAAAGCCTCATAACGAAATCCCTTACTACTTTACCGCGGATGAGGTCAACAGGATCTTCGATGAAATTACCAATATCAAACATCTGGCTATTTTCAAGACGGCGTTCTTTGCATGTCTCAGAGCTGGAGATATCTGCAACTTGGATGTGAAGGATCTTGACCTGGAACGACTCACTCTAAGGGTCGTAGAAGGCAAAGGCGGAAAGAACGCATTACTCTACCTATCTGAAGATGCAGCATCCACCTTGCGCGATTATCTGGCAGTTAGACCAGACCTTAAATTAGATGGACGTAGCCCTTTATTCTTTTCCGACTTCGGAGCTAGGCTAGATAGGCGCGATATTCATCGACTCGTTATCAATTATAAGAAGCGAGCAGGAATCAATAAGCCCGGTGGCGCACACGTCCTGTTTCGGCATACCCCTGCATCAATCATGGTTCTGAATGGATGCGACCTATTGACCATCCAACATATCCTGCGCCATAGCGACATAAAAACAACAATGAGATACCTGCACCTAGCCGATGAATCAAAACGCGAGAGGTATGATCAATTCCTGAAACTGTAGGCGGAGAGCATAAGCTCAAAGCGATAGCTTTTTTTGCGTTCCAACTTATAGACCTTAAAAAAGCTATTCCTGATCCTCACCAAAGGAAACTGCATCATCCGGCTCGTTGTTTCTATTGATAATCGCACTTTTTTCGACTCGATATTTGTCTAGGATCTCTTGTGAAAGTTGCGGATATGGCCAAACTACAGTTGCGAGCATTACAAGCGTATGCGCTCTCTTAAGGATCTCGGCCTCATTCCAATGTTCCAAATCAGCCAAGCTCTCATTAAGGCGCAGAGGGCTGTATCCCAATCCGACTTTATGACCGCTTTCATCTACGAGGTCACGTTTTTTTATGAAAGGACTATTGGAATATTCATTGTTGTAAGCTGCTAATGTCAGGTTGCCAATAGTGTCAATATACTTATTATAAATCTCTCCATAGTTTTCACCCAGTTCATTCTTCCAAGCAACTGATAAAGTCCGCGGCATGATATGCTCTGTAGTGCATTTATCGATATTAATCTCCTTATGAACATGGTGTTTCTCAAGCTTGGTCAGATAATATTCGCAACTGCGAAAGTGATAGAGATCTTTAACCATCATTTCTCGTTTGAACTCATCATCATCAGGAAAGCGCCGACTGAATTCCTTTAGGATAATGGCCGCCTTGAAGCTTTCAAGATAATGTTCCCCATCTTTGACTAATTCTTTGCTTAATGTGGCAAAGGTCTTATTAAGCGAATTTGTTGGCACGCCACAAATTGTCCTTCGGAAGACATAACTTTCTATAAGCTTTAATATCTCGATAAACTCTTCTTTTGTAATCATTTTCTGACTATAATCATCATAGACCTCCATAAGGAAGGGGTAAGCAACATCAACTCTCAGAGTCCTGATATCGGTTAAAATGCTATTTATACATTTATCGTTTTCTCCAGATGAAGACAATTTAATATAATATTTTGAATATCTATAGATATCGTCGATTATATCCGTGATATCCTCGTTCATTGATCGATCGATGTAATGGTGTTGGAACGCATTATATATCTCCCTGATCGTAGGGATAATTCCGTTATTCTTGATGGTTAGGTAATCTCTGATAAAGCGATCGATTTTCTCTTGCTGCTTAGAATCGACAAAACTCTTCTCCATTTGAGACCATATTTCATAAAGATCCTTTTGCTTCTCTGGTTCCAAGTCCATGAGGATAAAGTTCCTTATTAAATCTGCTTTAGATAGACCTAAGCCCGTAGAATTTACGCTCTCGAAGATTAGTTGAGGATCATCATCACCATGCTTTAGGGTTACTTCGACGATCTTAAGTTTGCCAATTCCTTGGTAAATTTTTTTTAAAAAATCTAATTCTATCGTGCGAAATCTTTTCTCAAAGAATAAATAATTCTCTATGAGTTTTGATGAAGATGATGACATCTCCTTTTCATCCAGCAGAGAAAAATATTCATCTCTATCGCCATCAGTTGGTTTCAGCCTATAACGTTTATCGCCTTCCTGAAGCATATTGAATAAGTAATATTCTCTGATCTGTTGACTGGTTTTTTTATCAGAATCCTCAAAGGCTTTGGCAAGAGCTGCCAATAGTAATGACACTGTGATTAAACGCTGTTGGCCATCTATTACCAATAGCTCTTCGACTTCCCCAGCCAGAATTTCCTTAATCCCTCGAATATATATTATCGATCCAATAAAATGACTTGGAAAATTAGGATGATTTACCACACTGAGTATATCTTCCCATAATTTTTTGCAATGATCCTCATTCCAACTATATTTTCGCTGATAAATTGGAATTACGTATTGCTTCTGGAAAGTGAGCAAATCGAGCAACTTATTATCTGTCGCTTTCATTTAAATATCCCTCTTGATTGATTCCCAGGATAGTAATTTGCATTTCTCTGAATCGGTTGTAGCCAGAGTATAGAGCTTGTTGCCTACGATCCTTGTAGCGCCATTATAGATTGTGAGTGATACCATCGTCCCTTCCTACTGCAGAGTAGAATGCAAAGGAACAATATAAGCTTTTAGAAGAGAGACTTATCCCGTTGGATTTGTAGGAATTGTAGAATACTTTGAGCAATTCATTGCATGAAGTCTATAGCCGACATTCGGGCCCGAGTTTCAAGCCATTTGCGTGATTAAACCTAGAAATAGGTGGTAAATGGGGTATGTGTGCAGCTTTGCGCCTGCACATCATTGCCTTATCATGCTATGGCATCACCGTTTGGTGAATTAACGCTCACATTTTTGGGCAGTGGAATCGGACCATAGTATTTGTATCGAATTGCCATTTCATCGATCTCCTTCTTTGATAGAACCAGATCTGGACCATTATACACAAGCCTGTAGATAGTTCCACTCTCTGGATCATAGTCCACCTTTATTGAGTATAGTTTATCAATGAACTCCAATGCGGTGATTCCGGGGTTATCTGGACTTGGCTCGCGTACCCTTTCAACATATTGATCCCAGCTTTCTTCAACAGTTGCATTACCTAAGCCTGCGACGCGAAGGGAATCCATGAACTGATTTACTATCGGCTCAGATACGTTCTCAAACTCGATTCTTATGCTTTCGGCAGGTGTTAGATCCGCTTCAAATTTGCAATTGATTCTAGGAATTGGACGTTCTATATCGTCTCTATTCTGATATGAATACCATGTGACGTTATTAATCTGTTGGACATCGTATATCGTGGAACCCACACCCAAAGACATTGCAGCCACATATGGTTTATTGTTTGTCTGTGCTACATTCTTATCAGCTTCATATTTTCCAGAACGCTTTTGAATATTCAGGGAGATCTTGCTCAGATAATCGTGATCATCAAAGTTACTGCTGACTCCAGGCAACGGAAGAAACCGAAATCGCCTAATGTCAAGGATTGTGCTGCCGGTAGCCCATCCATATCTCATAGGCTTGTTATCGCGATTCGACGACTCAAGGCGTTCCAGGCATTTATAGTCCACTAACATATATTCATTCATACCGCCAAAGTCGAAAGTAATATTGTATGGACTGAGTGTGTAATCACCGCATACAGAGGAACCTTTATTCAGCTTTTGCATTACATTTTCAGTCTCCGAAAGAACCGAAGGAGCTTCGACGGCAGGCGTCTGACTTGGTACATTTATGACGAAGCTAGACGTCTTGTAGGCGTCGAATCTATCCTGACCAGCATGCTTGCCATCGATGATACGAACTTCCACCTGATTATCTCCAACGCTAGCTTCTGTAGTCGTCCACGTCCACTGATTCTGAGGCTGCCAATCTGTGGCAGGCTGTCCGTCCAAGAAGAAGCGATAGGATATGGGGTCATTTTCTGAATCGGAAGCCTGGGCAGTCCAGGTTATCTTCGAGCCTGCATCTTGAGGACTTCCTTTGTCTACAACTAGACGGACTACGCTAGGAGCTTGATTGGAATCCGCCATAGCATTCCCGATTGCCACAAACATGATAACTAGAAATAATGTTCCCATGACCTTTATTAATCTCAAATCCAGCCCTCCGAATTCTGGCTACCTATTTCACTGCATCAATGAAAAGCTTATGCAACCGTTCCAAGAAGAAATCGTAAGAATAGCTGCGCCTGAACTTTGGCGGTGAAGCTTCCACATATAAAGCCAAATCCTTTGCCGCATCTTCTAGATTCTCTTTCTTTCTCAACAAATCAAGATCGGCCTGCAGCTGAGCCAATCTTATCTTGAGTCTCATTAGCCGCTTCACATCACCAGTTTCCAAGAACCTGCGCATCCTCTTCTGGATAGCTTGAATTTCGGCATCAACGGCATCAATATTCGGCTTCGCACTCGCCTGTATCGATGGCTTCGGAGTCCCCACAAAAATCACATGCCTGTTGTCTCTTGCGTCGTTTCTTCCCAACACATGGGATTGGCTGCCTGAGCCTCAATTCCTCCTCAATCTTATCAGCAATGGCTAAAGTTCGCTGATAAGATTCAATGCCCATCATCTTGGAAATTTCAGCCTGCGCGAAGCCGGCTTTAAGCAGGCTAAAATATTCATCGAGAAGGCCCAACTCTGTGTCGGTCAAGGTCCCCATTACAAAAACAAGCGGATCGATGCCGCTCATGTTTTGTGGACTTTCAAGCATAGACACTCTGCGCTCTAAATTATTTAAATTCTTCAAAATATATCACCCTAACATTGGCCTAAATTTGACCAAGGTCACTTTTTCTCCAAAGCTTTGACACGTTCTTCAAGATCGCTCATCTTCTCAATTTCATAAGATCGTAGCCATACATTTAGCAGTTGTACGATTGTGCCACCGCCTTCAAACGGCAGCTTGCCTTTCGCGCACGTCTCTTGAATCCAGGCGTGTATTAACTTCCGGACATCGCGCGGTTCTTCTAGTTGTATCATAAAGATCATTTTATATTATTATATAAATTTTATAAAATAAAAGCCGGGGAGTATCAGATTGATTTTTTACTGCCATTAATACGTTTCATGCCTAAGCTTCCTTCAGCACGTGATTTCCCAGTGCCTTCCCGATCAGGACCTTATCGTCATCCGTGAGGTCGATAACGCCTTGCTGCGCTGCCATCAATAACGCCACAGCCCGCAACAGCCCCATTTTATCTAGCATTGCTGATCCCTCACGGGTTCGATTCCTATAATCCGGGCCTTGCTTATGATGCGGTGCCTGCCATCCTTCCGTTCAATTGTTATCCAGAATGGCGCGACCTCAATCAGCCTGCCATACAATGGAGCGTCACGTTCCCGGATGTCTATTCTCAGTATTTTTCCAAGAAGCGTATTTAATTCAGTATCTATCATATTAATTCACGTCGGTTATTAAAATATTATTATGGTTTGGCAGCTTCTGCTTCCGCAATCTGATTTAGTATGGCCGTGCACTCTCCAAACAGATTGACTTCCTGTTGTATGCAGCTCTGCCACAAGAACATAAGTTCTATTATCTTGTCTTTGTCAAAACGTCCGCTTTCAATGGTTCTTTTTAAAGCTTTTAGGGCCTTTTCACGTGCTTTAAATTCATTATTGTGGTTAAAAAACTTCATATTTATACCTCAAAACGTATCTTAATGTGCTTGCTGGCTGTCTTCAACGAAAACGTAAATTATTATTTCAATTTTTTACTTTTATTTTCAGCACTTTTCAGTTCATTTATATACTCGTATGCAGAATGCCGAAAGTTATAGGTAGTTATAGTTACCGTAATAGGTAAAAATTTCAGAATCAATAGCAGTCGACGGTATAGTATAGGTAAGTATATTTTACTTTTTGTGAAAATCAATAACAAGCGACCTATTTTTGGAATTTTGTTATAGGTAACCCAAATTTCCGTTTTTTTCTCTATATAACAAAATATTTTTTGACTATACAAAAAAACAAAATTTCGCTTTACCTATAACTTTTTTATGCTAATACGTTTACTGCTATTGTTTTTACATATAACTTACCTATAACTTAGCTATAACTACCTATAACAGATAATATTACTGATAACGATTTTAAAAAAATTACCTATAACTTACCTATAACTAACTAGCCGCTATTGATTCTGTCACTGATTCGAATTTTGGCTCCGATTTCGAAGCGAACTTGTTCTTAAGGTCTGCATATGCAACTGCGCTAGATGCACAAGCAGCTTGACCTTTTTCTCCCCCATAAAAAACCAATAGCAGTAAGCCAGTACTAGCCAGTACTAGTACTAAACTAAGGCGAAACCAATAACGGGCTAGGGATACTAGGGTTTTTGGCGATTTTCAAACTTTCTTTATAAGAAAAAAATTCCGGAATTTTTTTTCTATATAAAAGTTTATACATTTACCTAATAACCCTAGTACTAACTGCTAAAATATACTTACTGCTATTGATTATAATATAATATAAGTATAGTACTAAGTATAGTACTAGTATAGTACTAGTATTGATTTAGTATAGTACTAAGTATAGTACTAAATATAATGCACCGATAGCGATCTTTCATAAAGGGTGCCCTCTTCGGCAAGTAGATCTACATTAAGGGATGCATCAAAAGTAACGTGTTTGGAATCAAAAAACATCACATTATGTCCGGACTTTGTTATGATCGGATGGCAGCCAAAAGGTAATGACCCCGAATCCTCTATGCAGTGCCATATATGACTATGTATTTGCTCCTCGTCCTTATAAGTAATGGTATCAATAATACAATTGAAAAGCTGATCTATTTGCTGCCCCCAGGTATAGGTTACATCTTTTTCCATCTTGATTTTATAGCTCTTGTAAAAAAGCTGTTCAAGGTCGCAACCATTAGCCAACATAAATCTATTAAGATCCCCACAGGTATACATCCCCCAAGGCGGTTCTATCAAGCCCTTGAAAAGCGCGCCCTGATCATTCTGGAAGACGACCCTCAAAGAAAGAACGGGAAGCTTGCCATCTACTTCCCCAGGTAGTGCTAGCCGGATGAACTTCCGCGTATCCGGCATTGAATCAATAAACATTTGATCCATTTCAGTAACAAACTCTATAACTTCTTTACTTTTTATAAGTTTAGGTTCTTCAATATGTATTTTTATTTTTTTCATGTTTCCTCTAAGTCTTCTATTTCAGGTTTTTCGAACTCTACTTTTATATCATCAATATTATGATATAAGCAGTTCTTACAATCCACGAATTGCCCACATTCTCTATGTATAGTTTCACATCTCCACTTTTTATACTTTTGGGCGATCGCATAATCGACTTGGTAAGCAGTCTTTTCATAAACGAAATCAGCCTGACCACTAAATAATTCTATCACAGATTCGCGGTCCATTCCAACATTTATAGCTTCATGGCAAATAGCAAGGCGCGTTTGATGTCCAGCCCCACCAGTTAATTCTTGGTCCAAGGCTTTTATTAAGCAAGGTCTCATATTTCCAGAAATACGGCCATCAGGCTCATATTTCGCAGGTATTTGAGCAAAAGACTTTGAAATGGTCTTTCTTTCTTTTCTATGCTTAACAGGAACTTCATTTATTTCATGTAGTCTAAGCACGCCAGGTATTGAAACGTAAGGTACAGGTTCCAAAGTAATTGGATCCACAAGCATAGATCGACGGCCAGCCTTCCAGTTAAAAGCATTGGGCAACTTAAGATGATTACCATAGCCTTTGGTGTTATTGGAATTGGATGCGGCTTTTTGTTTAGGAAACAGATCAACTTTGCCCGGATTTTCAATATCAGCATCATGAATTAGTTGACGAATGAATTTATGGGCAGTAAAGGTCTTACAGGGTTCCAGAAGTATCCAGACGTGATATCCCAAATTGCTACCAGACAGCAGTACAAAATACGGAATGCCCATTGATCTAAGGTATGCTGTGAAATGAAGAACATTATTTGTTTGTGGGGTATTATTATGGTCATCAAAATCAGCAGCGCACCAATAACAGATATCATCAGAATCAAAAGGTGGTAGCGCAACAGTTTCAACACCAACAAAGTGCTTGATGAGCAAGGCGTCAAATGGTACAGGTGGAAGCCCGGTCTTATATCCCCATTTTCTACCAGGTCGTTGATATTTATCTTGAAGCCCACATTTATCTATACGACTAATAATATTAGTATAGAACAAGATTGAATTATTTTGTATCCAGTCAGGACTTTCATTTGGATTATATAATTTAAAATCAGAAATCTTGAAAAAACGTACTTTTTCACCTATATAATTATATAGGGGAAATTGTACGTTTTTTAAAGATTTTGTTAGTCTTAAATCTACAAGCTCATCTTTCAGTCTATCTTCTAATGAAACCACACAGTCGATAAAGTCTTTAGCAGACATATTATTAGGCTTTAAAGCAACTTTACTCTTAGCTTCCATCAATACTTTTGGTTTGGGCAGTTCTTCACTAAGGGTTATAGAAGGGGGTATGATTTGTTTATTGGGACCTTTACCATGATAGATTACTTGGCGGTCAGAACCTTGTCTTATTATAGCATCAACATCATCAGATCTAATACCAATACAATAAAGGGTTGAAGGCACTATTCCTTCAGGATCTTTAATACGTGACCAGGCTTGCCAGGTAGCAGAATGAACACTTTGATATCGCAAAGATCTACTTTCGGCGACATTTTCAGTACAAAAATCAAAGGAATTAGTAGGATTATTACCTATACCAATAGCAATCCCAATCCTGGCATCACATTCTACGCCAATTGAATCAGATGATCTATAATAATCTATTAGGGATCCTTTAGGCAAAGGCAGCTTCATTTTCTTTATTTTTTCTTGAAGCTTTCTATTAAAGCATATTATATATATTGGCTCGCCGGGTTCTTTAGCCATTACATCCAGGATTTGTTCTTTTATTCGCTTATCTTGATCACCACTTTTTGTTGAAGCTACAGAACTATAAGTCCAAGTATCAGGGACAATAGTCATTTTAGCATTGGTATGCTTGATATCAGGCACACAAACATTAGCAAGTTCACGGCCAGCTATCTCATCAAACATTCCCGGATATTTTTCAAATTGGCTACCAGACACAAAGAAGACTTTAGCATTGGGGCAAATCTCTTTCAGGAATAGCTTGATAGCATTTATTATAGTAGGTGAATTTTCGGTAGGCTTACCCTTTATAGAATAATTATTACCAGAACTAGAAATAACCAAGTTCACGGTAATTTGGCGACAAGTCATCACAGATATAACGTCTTGTAAGAATCCTATATCATCTTCACTAAAATGTAAGGCATCTCTCACTTTAGCAAGTCTTCTCAGTTCCGCATACGCATAAGTAAGGGCCTCAGCGCTTATTGCGGCATTATTTTCATAAGGGAATGATAGAAATGCTTCACTTTTGCAGTGATCTTTAGTCTCATCCAGCTCTTTTATTATCTGATCATTATACAATTTATGGCATAAATCACAATAGTCACTATATATTTTTCTAAGATTTATAAATTCTGTTGGTATGCTTTCGATAGTGTAGGTTAGGTCAACAGACGATGAACCCCATAAAGAAATTATATGCGACTCATCAAAAACCACAATACCAACATCTTTAAGGATATTGCGAAGCAATGCGATTTCAGATGTTTTATGGGGGCTATAGACGAACACTAATGTTGATAATTTATGATACGTCATAGCCCGTACCCAAGCAGTCTCATACCAGGCTTGATGTAAAGTGCAATCTGGATTGTAGTCACAAGCTCCGATTCGCGGGCAGCCACCAGGAAACGGTGGATTAAGATCAAGCATTACATCATCTAGATTATCCCTAAGCCATTTACAATATTTATGGCCAGGTATTGTGAGGGCAGAAGGACAAGCAGCCTTTACAGTTTCGAAAATTTTGTTAGTAGGGGCAATTAATAGCAATTTATCTTGTCTAGCTGCGGCAATTTTAGTTATTGATGTAGTGAAACCGAATCTTGTTGGCTTAGCAACAATAGCCGATGGACCATCATAAACATCTTCAGTAACTTCAAGAACATCGGCGAATTTATCAGCATCATCATAGACTTTGATATATTTTTGGAGGCTGGTCATAGGACCACCGACCAAAAACTATATATACTAGAAGTATCAATATTTATTATTAGTGGCATAAAAATTTTTCCTAGCAGTGTTTTTGCGCGGCACTGCCTTTTTTATTTTTCTACACTAATTGAAGTGTGCTACCTTTTTGTATATTTTTGATATTATTACTAATTAGAATTCGAATAACATCAGACATTGACATGTGGTTATTCTTGGCAACATCACGTATAATTTCTTTTTCATTATTTGCGATCCACAGGCTAACCATTTCATAATCTTTTTTCATAAAAACTCCTTTATCAAATATAATAGCTTTTAAAAAATTTTACGGACTAACAATAACTTCTAATACGTTTTAGTATATAAAGCTTACGGTCGCAATCTGAAAATTTGGCTGCCAGGATTTGAAAAAATGTCGCTAAGGTCCCACAAGTCTTCTTCATTATGCGTTATTATGCCCATAACTTTGCCATCCAGCATTACAGGCTGATCGAAAAGGCTTTCTGACCGTAAAGTATTTATACTTGTACATCGTTTAACTGATATCATAATATTACCTCTATAAAAAGCACAAGGGCGCTGCGAACGCCACTTGTGTCATTATTATTATATTTATTTAATAAATTGTTTCTCTAATTTTCGCGTATTTATATTGCGCCTATATAATTCATCCAGGCCAACACCCAGGACGTACCTGCAATATGCAGACAGCGACATATCTTTGCTATCTGACATCTCTTCCAAAAAGTCTTTTAATTCAGACTCACATTTCATGCAAATAGCTGCATCCATTATTATCATTTTTAATCACATCGAGTATTACTTTTTTATATAAAAAAATTATTGCTTCTTTATTTTTCTTAAAATTGCTTGCAGACACTGAACATTTTCATCAATTGCGTTGATTTCCGCTTCTAGGGGTTCAACCAATTCAGCCGTCTTTGCCTTCGCTGCTATCACTTCCGGCAACTTGTCATATGCCCCTCGATCACCACCAACAATGACAACCGCATGCCATTTTGATCGCAGTGAATCGCTTTCTTCTGCCTTGATTTGTGCGATGCGTTCCAGGATCTTGTTTTTTTCGCTGTGCAGCTTGCCAAAGCTCTGAATGCCCATATCAGTAGCCTTGGCATCTAATTCATTTAGGATCGCTGCGTTGTGATCGATCTTGGCCTGAAGGACAGCGATCTCTTTTTGGATCGCATTAAATTCAGCTGCGTCGAAGGGGACTAGCTTGCCATTGGCGTCTATCCAGCACAGGGCCATAGTAGACACCTGCAGCGTCCTTAGACTTGCTTTTTGCTCATCTAATTCCCCAAAAGGCCTTATCAATGGGTCGCTCGCTCTCGAAGCATCGGTTGCGTATCCCACTTGTGCAGCCTTTATGGCACTGCGTGCAAAAACACTAAGCCTCATGACTGCTTCCATAGGAGTGATTGCGTTCTCCGGAGCAGGCGCCTTGCGTCATCTTTTGATATTCTGCTGTTCAGCTTCATTTTTATCTGGGCAAGTTCATCCTCTATTTCGTTGTCGGGGTGCTCCGGATCTGAGAAGCGAATCGATTTTCTGCTAAGCGTTTCCTGCAGCTGCGCCATGGCGGCCTCCCTCTCAAAATTTCTGTGCACTTGCATTTTCATATTATCATTTCCATTAAATTTCATTAGTATTTCAAATATTTTTATAATTTTGATTTGATTTTAATATTCTTGCTGTTGACCTGAGCAAGCGGTTGTTTTCAATTGACTGTCGTTTCAGGTCTTCAGCGATTTGGACAAGAAACTGGACACTTCGAGCGAAATCAGACATGATTAGCTCCTTTGGGGCGTTATTACCAGTTTATCGCCGTCAAATAGCATTTCTAGACAATTAAAGCCCGCTGCAGACCAAGCCTGCGCAATAGGCCGTGGTATTGCCATCAACGCGGCTTTATTAGCTTCGCTTTTGTCACATAACTTCCGCAAAAATCGTAATTCCATGAAAGGACACTCCTAAATGTAGGTATGGGCGCGAGAAGGAAGCAGACACCCGCTGCGGCCTCCCGAAGAGATAGAAAGGATAGAAACCAAGACCGCACCAACCGCGCCCGACTAAAGAGATTAGTAAAAATAATTTTACTAATCAAAATAAAACACATTGGATTCAATTTTACGGTTTTTTTGTGATATAAAATACTTTTTTATAGTAATATAGATTATAAAAGAACCCTGAATTTCAACGACCAGTAAAAAACGTAGATAATCACATATATAATTATATATGTGAAAATCAACGTTTTTTACTGATGACTGAATTTAAATAATAATCATAAAAAACAGGTAAGAAAAACAAGACAACAAAAAAGTATCATATCCCTAAAAAACAGCAATTTCGTTTATATACTCCCGCGCGAAAAACGCGGTTTTCAGCCCCTAAAACACCCGATCTCCCAGTCGGACGTATAAAATCCTATAGGAAAAAAGAACAGCAATTTTGGCCCTATAAAGCCCTTTCTTCTATTTGGTTAATCTAAACCATTAACTAAATACTCCTAATGACCTTCATATAACGATATTACTAAAATATATACAATATATTCCTATTTCCCATACTAACAATACACATAAAACAGCGAAATCTCACTGTTTTTTGCATTATTGAAGCAAACTAAATTTAGCCCCGGAAATCAGTTAATGGTTTACATAAACTAATTCTCCGCATTCTATTTTAACATTATTATCTTTTTACGCTTATCCATGTGATATGGATTCACTTCAATGTGGTCTTGCATAGCTGCTAATAGTTGGCTGAATTGGCTTTTCGAAAGATGCATCTTCTGACGGGCCTCTTTCTCAAGCATCTTACCGCCATTCGCTGCAAGCAAGGCCCTCAAGATCTCTCCTCTATCCTTTTGCATGGGCTGTGGCTCTCTCTTCGTTTGGAGTTGCTTGATTAGCCGGGCCTGAATCTCCTGGTTCTCGACAAGATGGGCTTGCATAGCAGCCATAGCAGCATTTTCTTCCTGCAATTTGACTATTGTTGCCTCTAGGTCAGAAATGCGATCCTGCAAGGGCTGAAGGGCTTTCTCGAAAAGTGCCAGGCTCGCTCACTCAGTCCTCCTCCTGGATCTCCCTAAGGATTTCCTCCAACTCCACTATTCGCCCTTGAAGATACCTGATATCATCAAGTGCTGCATAATATTTTGCATATAATTCTTCACAAAAAGTGTTCATCTTAAATCACCTCCACAGGCCCATGTAATCCTCCCGGCCACCCTGGAAGGCTTGCTTTGAGATCTAATTCAGGCTCAGGCTCCTTGGGTTGAGCGAAGTATTTTTTCTGATGCTTGCAAGGCCCGTGATGATATGTCGCTGCCGGACATGAGCAGCCATTCGCAGTAGTCACATAATAGCAATCCTTCTTTTTGCTCAAAACAAGCACTAAGCGACCACTATCCAAGCTAACTTCTTGAGGCAATGGATCGCTGGATACTTGTTTCCATGCAAGAAGTGCTTTCACGGCGTCGATTCGTTGGGTTATGGGGCCGCCGCTAGCTAAAAGCGTTTTACCTTCCATTCTGTTTCACCAATTAGTCATATATGCCTGATACTTAATTAACTTTTTGGTGTGATATAATTAATAATTAAAATCTTATACTAATATTTCGATTGAATGAATACATCAAAACGAGGAAATGAATGGATAGATTTTCCGAATAATAGAAGAAGAATGAGCGGACAAACCGCTCACTCTTAGCCGTTAGTTTTGGTGAAACAGAACGGCAATTTTTATTACTCTGCTGAGGATATAGATTTTTCCTACCCAAAAGCTACCCAGATAATTTTATAAACCGTCATAAATCTAAAAATTGTGCTAATGATTGGTGACAGAAAAGTGCATCCAGTCGCGAAAACCTTTATATCAAGGTGACATAATGCACATCCATTCAAAAAGGCAGCAAAATCCAAAAAATCGTCATCTAGTGGTTTATTAGGTGCGGGGAATGGGATTCGAACCCACGAACACCTTCGTGACTGGACCCTGAATCCAGCGCCTTTGACCTGGCTTGGCAATCCCCGCAAAAGGATGCAGCCCAATCTCATGCAGTAGTAGTATTTAATGGTATTCGTAGGCCTGGCATGCCTGTGCCTCAAGGGTGGCTACTTTTCTCCCAGAGTACTTTTCTCCTATTTCATTTCATCAACCTCCTCTGATGGCTGACAGGCTGTCTACAGCATCTGCCACCGGAAAAGAGAGTGATTTCTCTATACCAGAACCGCCTTCATTTCTTCCCACAAAAGGTGGCCGGATTTGCCTCGCCCCCGCGCATGTGCCTGCCCACATGGACACACATCAACGGGATTCCGGTCGCAGTTATTCCGACTTAGCCATATCAATCGCTGTATCCAAGACTCCCCGGCGTTGAGGGGGCCAGAGCACTACCGCGCGTTTAATCGCGCGCGGCGTCCACTGAAAAATCGGTTCGTAAGAATAGATCAAACAGAACTGATTGCTCAAATCATCCGGCAACGGCCTAGCCCGGATCAGCAGGTAGGCCATGTGCTGGACGCAGCGCTGCCGGAGGGTCGAGGGAGATGAGCATCACAAGCGAGCAATCTAGATCAATACCGCTTTTGGCGTCACCAAAAGAAGATTATCTGCACCCATCCATTTTACCATTCATTCAAACCGGTCCCGTTCCTCTCTCATGAAGGGCTCGATTCCCGGCATGCTCCCGAACTCGGCCTCATTCATGCACTTCTTCCCGACCTCTTCCGCCTCATAGGGAATTCCGCGCCTCTCCAGCTCCCCAATCAGCTCCTCCATGAATATCCCCCTCCCGGGCACATGCTCGTGCTCCGCCTCATGCACCCGCCCGCCCGCATAGCCAAAGCTCGTCGTCTGCACGCCGCAGCTCGGACTACCGGCCACCCCCACCACGCGCACCCGCACTCCCTCTTTTGCCAGCATCTCCAGTAGATCTGCATAGTGAACGATCAGCGAGCGGCAGAACTGGCGGAACTGGGGCACATCCAGCTGGTTTCTGGTCACCGCCCAGCGCTCGGTGCCCAGATAGAGCGCCTCCGGACAGGGCAATTGCATCGTTGGTCCTGCGGGAGAGAAGGATAGAGTATCCAGACCCTTGACCCGGGTCAAAGGATTCAGAAGGCAGTGAGCCACCAGTGCCACCTCCTCTCCGCCGGTAGCAGGCGATTTTTCCTCTGCCCCGGCCCGAATGCTCTTTCTTGACGGCGGCATAAAATCACCGAATCATCGCGTACTGAGTCAGAGGCCAGAAAAGAAGGTCCAGACCAGCTCACACCCCTGCCGACTGGTCCTTTCGCTTAACTCCCTGGATATACTGATAAAACCGGATGCCATCCAGGTCCTCATAAAAGATGATCTTCTCCGCCCTCTCCCCCACCAGGAGCTTCAGGGTGTTGGTATGAAATTCTTCCACATACTCCACGCCGGTAATCACATCCAGGGGCACCGTGCGCACGCTATCCCAGGCGATCCCCGGCCGGACGAAATGCACATTCTTATCGGTGGTGACGAGATATCCCAGGATCTTATCGAGCATCCCCATCCTGGCGATGGCCAGCATCTGTTCAGATGCCTGGCTGTGAAGAATGGCCGGGGCGATGAGCACCAGCTCCTCCCCAGCTGCGGAGAGCTTCTTGGCTATCCGGCCGAGCTTCTTGGGAACAACCGGGCTCGGGCCTCTGCCCTCGCCTTTGTTTGCGATTTCGTTCATCTTCTCCAGTGGCCTCAGGTCACAATCTGTTCCAGACAATCGTTCTCCAGAGCGATCCTCACCTCGCGAGCGAGCCTGCGGCCGGTGGACATATTGGTCCGCCAGAGGGCATTGCCATAGGGGTGGCCGACAGCCATATGCACATTGGTCCCACCGCCGATCCTGGGTGCGACATCGTAGATGTAGAAGTTCAGGTCCTTGTCCACACAGGTCTGCAGACAGAAGGGGCCGATGATCCCGGGCTTGTAGTACTCCTGGGTCGCTTCCACATACATCTCCGCCAGGACGAACGCCTTCTCCAAGAGCGACTCGCGCAGGGTGGCGGAGTTATGTCCACAGACGGTGTACTCAGGATTGATCTGCTGTTCATTAAGGGTTAGCTGCTGGGGCGCAGGCAGTCGGCAGTGGCCGTCAAGGCTCGTCTCAAACCTCCAGTCTATGCCGATCAGTTCAATCCTCTTCGTTATGGGGGAGTAGAAGTAGTCCAGATTGAAGACCGGCCCAATGACATAGCGCTCAATCCTGGCCAGCTCAATCCCATCCTGGTCGATCACATTCTGGCGCAAGAGGAGATCCGCCTTCTGGCAGTACTCCTCATAGGAGGCAGCAGTGAAAAATCCCCTCTCCAGGGTTTTTACCGCGTGGGGCAGCTTGACCATAACCAACTGGTTGATGTCCTCCGCTTCGATCGGCTCAGGATATGGCAGACCTGCCTTCTCCAGCAACCAGTAGTAGTCCCTCTTGTCTCCTCTCTCCTCGGAGCGAAGCAGGTTGCGAGAGCCGAGCAGCGGAAGCGTAAACTGATCCTCCACCGCGTCTATCCCGCAATAGGAGGTGAATGAGCGGTTGGGGACGAACAGGGTGTTCTTCTCCTTGAGAATATCCTGGTTCTCCGGATCCAAGACATCCGGGAACCGCTTCAGCATCATCACCTCATCGATCATGCCGGTTATGACATTTCCCTTCCGGTCTCTCTCCGCCCGGAAGTACTTGATATAGGGCTTCTCCCTCCCCTCCTGGCATACCGCCAGGGTCTTGAAATTCTCCTCCACTGCGCCATCTGCCGTATCCAGGGCAGAGTGGGATGCTATCATTCCGATTCGAAGATTCTTGAGGTCGTATCCCCTCAATACCTCCAGAACCTTACTGCGATCAATCAAGTCTGAACACCTCAAAATAATTATACTGGTCCCTCATATTTCCATCCCAATTTATCAAGGTGACCCTATCATACAAAGAACTGACCTTCTCAATTCCCGCCTCATTGCTCCGATCCCTTTGAGTCACCAAAGATCCTCTCCCCTTCCCCCTGAAAAGCTGCATGAATCCACACACAATCCACTTGGTCTGCGCAAATAACCACAGCTCTTCGCCCTCCAGAATAACCTGCTCTTATCATAGCCGCCGATTCCCTCCAGACAATGCAGAAGATGCTCAGGGGCAGAAATCCCGCCGGTTCCGGCCAGACACTAGAGCATCTTGCTGCCTTTTGCCAATCCGCACATCCCAAGTACTCGCACCGCGATAAAGATTATGCCCCTCATGTCATGCCGCCCGTCCGGGCTCGGCCGCTGCCCGTCCGAATAAGTATCAGCCAAGTTCATAGAGCCGCAGGGGTCCGTTCAATCCGGCAGCCTCAGATTCGGTCTCCTTATCTTTGGGTGGCGGGATTGGCCTTGTTTTTCCTCCTCTGCTATATCACTACCGCTCCATGGATCTAAAGGATCATAAGATCGTATGATAGTCCGCCTGCACCATACGTAGGCTTGGGCATTTTCCAGGTATCGCAGACGGGAAGAGCAGCCTCTCCTGGAAATTCATGTGCATTACTTTAATATACCTCAATCTCATTGGGAGTATTTCACTATTGGGAGCTTGATATTTTGGCGGGCAGAGCTTGGAAGTTCATGGACGATATCGATACCGATGCCATCATCCCCGGTCGCTACCTGGTAATGAACGACCCCAGGGAGCTGGCGGTACACCTCTTTGAAGGGGTCAGGCCAAAGATGGCATCAGAGGTCAAAGAAAGCGACTACGTAGTGGCTGGCGAGAACTTCGGCTGCGGCTCATCGCGAGAGCACGCCCCCTTGGCTCTGAAGGGAGCAGGAATCTCGGCTGTCGTCGCCAAATCCTTTGCCAGAATATTCTTCAGAAACGCCATAAACATAGGCCTGCCCCTCTTCATCTGCCCGGATGTGGACAGGATCGAAGATGGCGATCAAATCGAGATCGATATGAAAGGCGGAGTGATAAAGAACATAACCCGCAAAGAATCCTACAATACCACCCCGCTCCCTGATTTCTTAAGGGAGATCGTGGATGTGGGAGGGCTGGTGGAGTACACCAGACGACAGGTATCCGGAGCGAAAACATGAACTATAAAGTACCAGTTATCAGTGGCGACGGCATCGGCCCAGAGATCATAGCCGAGGGCCAGAAGGTCCTGGAAGCAGCCGCAGACAAGCACAACTTCTCTTTGGAGTGGATCGATTACTCCATAGGCGCAGAGCATTATCTGAAGACGGGCGAGCTGATAAGCGAGGAGACGCTCAAAGAGCTATCCGGATATCGGGCCATCTACCTGGGAGCAATAGGCGACCCGAGGGTCAAGCCGGGCGTGCTGGAGAAGGGCGTCCTTCTCACCATGCGCTTCTACCTCGACCAGTACATCAACCTCCGGCCGGTCAAGCTCCTGGAAGGGGTCTGGACTCCTCTTAAGGATAAAACGCCGAAGGATATCGATTTCGTCGTAGTTCGCGAGAACACTGAGGATTTTTACATCGGCATTGGCAGTCGCGCACAGAAGGGCAAGAGCCACGCCGACTTCCAGATCCGTCGTAACCTCTATAACATCAAGTTCGGCCTGGATATCGACTCGGACAGCGAGGAGATCGCCTACCAGATAGGCGAGGTCAGCCGGGAGGGCTGCCAGAGAGTGATAAAGTACGCCTTCGACCTGGCAAGAAAGCGCCACCAAAAGGTCTCTAGCGTCGACAAGGCCAATGTGCTCAGCGATATCTACGGCTTTTGGAGAGAGGTCCTTTTAGATGTGGCAAAAGGATATCCAGAGGTCAAATACGACTTCAACTTCGTTGACGCCATCACCATGTGGTTTGTCAAGAACCCGGAGTGGTTCGATGTAGTCGTAGCCCCCAACATGTTCGGAGATATCATTACCGACCTTGGAGCCATGATCCAGGGCGGCCTGGGCCTGGCTCCGGGAGCCAACCTCAACCCGGAGGGGACCAGCATGTTCGAGCCCATACATGGCTCTGCTCCCAAGTACAAGGGCCGGAATATGGTCAACCCCCTGGCCACTATCTGGGCGGGGGCTCTGCTGCTCGAGCACCTCGGCCAGCCGGCGGCTGCCGAGGATATAGTCTCAGCCATAGAGCGGAACCTATTTGAAGGCCGTATAAAGACATATGACCTGGGAGGAAGCTCAACCACCTCTGAGGTGGGATCAGAGATTGCTCGCCTAGTGGGGCTTATCTAAGTCCCACAAGGGAAAAAGCTTTTATGGGGGATCTCTTCATTCCTCAGTTAGTGCAGCACATGAGGCTTGAGGCATGCCAGGCCGCGAGGGCTCGTAGCTCAGTTAGGCAGAGCGTCTGGCTTTTAAATTTTTGCATGAAGATACCAGGTGGTCGAGGGTTCAAATCCCCCCGAGCCCGTTTGGAGTTTCCTTGAGCCTGTATGCTGCTCTTTCTAAGAGTTGGTGGTTCTAGTGACCAAGTTTGCCGTAAAAGATCATGAGATGGTTCCGGAACATATTCTGCTCACTCCGGAAGAGGGCCTCGATGTGCTGAAGGAGTTCGGCATCGGCGCGCCACAGCTACCAAAAATCCATATAAGTGACCCCGCAGCCAAAGAGATCGGGGCCAAAGTGGGCGACATAATCAAAATAATACGAAAAAGCACAACAGCCAAGCATTCGACCTTTTACCGGCTGGTAATCGATTAAGGGTGATCTTTTGCTCGACAGAAATTCTCTTTATAGCGCTTATTTTACCAGGGATAAGCTGGTGCATCATCATATCAACTCATTCAACGATTTCATAGATAAAGGCCTACAAAAGGTGATCGACGAGGTGAACATCATCGAAACCAACATCGAGAACACCTATGTCAAGCTGGGGAACATCCGGGTGGAAAAGCCCATGGTTCGCGAGGCGGACGGCTCCGTGGAAAGGCTCTACCCCAATGATGCCCGCCTTCGCAACCTGACCTATGCCTCGCCAATAAAGCTGGAGATGACCATCGTTGAGGGGGAGACGGAGAAAGATCCGGTTGAGGCGGACATAGGGACCCTGCCCATAATGCTCAACTCCAAGGTCTGCAACCTCTCCGGCCTCAGCGCAGATGAGATGATATCCTTTGGAGAGGACCCCTCTGACCCCGGTGGCTACTTCGTGGTCAACGGATCGGAGAGAGTGATCATGACCCTGGAGGATCTGGCGCCAAACAAGATTCTAGTGGAGTACAACCAGCGCTACGATGAGAACATCGAGGTGGCCAAGGTCTTCAGTCAGAGGCAGGGCTACAGATCGCTGGTCATTGTGGAGAGGGGACGCCGATCCATCCTGGAGGTCTCATTCCCCTCCGTCTCGGGCAGATTGAACTTCGTCACCCTTCTCCGCTCGCTGGGGATGGAGACGGATATGGATATCGTTAAATCGGTATCAGATAACCCGGAGATCATCAAGTTCATGCTGGAGAACCTGGAGGAAGCAGAGGTTTCCACCAACGATGAGGCCCTGGAGAAGATAGGCTCTCGCGTCGCAGCCGGCCAGGCCAAGGAGTACCAGAAGAAGAGGGCGACCTATGTCCTGGACCGCTACTTGCTCCCCCACATAGGCGTCGATGAGAAGGATAGGTATGCAAAAGCTCTCTTCCTCTCCCGCATGGCCGAGGCCTGCTTCGAGCTGGCCTTGGCCCGGAGGAACGAGGACGACAAGGACCACTACTCCAACAAGAGGCTGAAGCTCTCAGGAGACCTGATGGAAGACCTCTTCCGGGTGGCTTTCAACCGTCTGACCCGGGATATAAAGTATCAGCTGGAGAGAGCTAGCATGAGAAACAGAGACCTGAATGTGGTGACCACCGTCCGGGCGGATGTCCTCACTGAGAGGATGATTCACCCCCTGGCAACAGGCAACTGGGTAGGAGGGAGAACCGGAGTCTCCCAGCTCCTGGACAGGACCGATTATATGGCCACCCTCTCCCATCTGCGCAGGGTGATATCTCCACTATCCCGGTCCCAGCCCCACTTCGAGGCCAGAGATCTGCATGCCACCCAGTGGGGACGCATCTGTCCCTCTGAGACGCCAGAGGGTCCAAACTGCGGCCTGGTGAAGAACTTCGCCCAGGGCGTCGAGCTCTCCAAAGGGATAGACGATTCGGAAGACATCAAGAAGATTCTCATGGATTTAGGGGTAATTTCGGTAGGTGGTAGCATTGGCTGAAGTATTGACGGGCGGCGCTAGAGTATATGTGAACGGTGAGATAGTGGGCTATCATGATGATCCCAAGACTCTGGTCGAGAACCTCCGCCGCCTCCGGCACTCGGGGAGCATCAGCAGCCAGACGAACGTAGCCTATTTCGAGGATACCGGTGAGATCTTCATGAACACCGACTCTGGCCGGGCGAGGAGGCCCCTTATCGTGGTCGAGGATGGCCGGGCCCTGGTCACCGATGAGCATGTTACCAGGATCCAGAAGGGAGAGATGAAATTCGATGACCTGGTGGCTGAGGGCCTGGTGGAATACCTGGATGCAGAGGAGGAGGAGAACAGCCTCATCGCTATCTGGGAGGAGGACATCACCCCCGAGCATACCCATCTGGAGCTCGACCCATCCATGATTCTGGGAATCGCTGCCGGCCTGGTCCCCTATCCCGAGCATAACGCCAGCCCCAGGAACACCATGGGCGCGGGAATGGTCAAGCAGTGCCTGGGCATGTCCACCGCCAACATGAGGCTCCGGCCCGACACCCGCGGCCACTATCTCAACAGCCCTCAGAAGGCTATAGTGCGGACGAAGACCTCCAAGGCCATAGGCTTTGACGAGAGGCCCGCAGGCCAGAACTTCGTGGTGGCAGTCCTCGCTTATGAGGGATACAACATTGAGGATGCCCTGGTCATGAACCGGGGCTCAATCCAACGTGGCCTGGCTCGCAGCCACTTCTTCCGGGTCTCAGAGGCAGAGGAGCGCAAGTACCCCGGCGGCCAGGAGGACAAGTTCGAGATCCCGGATGTTGAGGTCCGGGGGGCTAGAGGAAGCGAGGCCTATGACCAGCTCGACTCAGACGGCCTGGTCAACCCCAATGCCTATGTGGGCCCCAATGACGTCCTGATCGGCAAGACCAGCCCTCCTCGTTTTCTGGAAGAGCCCTCGGAGTTCGGACTGACCCCCCAGCAGAGAAGGGAGACCTCGGTGACCATGCGCTCCAACGAGAAGGGTGTGGTGGACATGGTCATCCTGACTGAATCCTCCAATGGCAACCGCCTGGCCAAGGTCAAGAGCCGCGACCAGCGCGTCCCGGAATTGGGCGACAAGTTCGCCTCCCGCCACGGCCAGAAGGGCGTGGTAGGCCTGATCGTCCCCCAGGAGGATATGCCTTTCACCGAGTCGGGCATAGTGCCGGACCTCTTGCTAAACCCTCATGCCATCCCCTCCCGGATGACCGTTGGACACGTCCTGGAGATGATCGGAGGCAAGGTCGGCTCATTGGACGGGAGGTTCATCGATGCCACCGCATTCTTAGGAGAGAACGAGCCGGAGCTCCGCACCGCTCTGACGAAGTTCGGGTTCTCTCATACCGGCAGGGAGATACTGTACAATGGAGCCACTGGAGAGCAGATCATGGCAGACCTCTTCGTGGGAGTGATCCTCTATCAGAAGCTCTATCACATGGTCACAGGCAAGATGCACGCCCGCTCCCGCGGCCCAGTGCAGGTCCTCACCCGCCAGCCAACAGAAGGCCGGGCAAGGGAAGGAGGCTTGAGGTTTGGGGAAATGGAGAGGGATGTGCTCATCGCCCATGGAGCCGCTCTGGCGCTTAAAGAGCGCCTGGTGGACGAGTCGGACAAGGTCACAGAGCTCGTCTGCAGCCATTGCGGCATGATCGCCATTCACGACCGGCGAAGAAATGCTGACTTCTGCCCGACCTGCGGAGCAGACACTGAGATCTATCCGGTGGAGATGAGCTATGCCTTCAAGCTCCTATTGGACGAGATCAAATCGCTGGGAGTAGCACCACGACTGATCCTTGAAGACGCTGTTTAGGTGTAAATATGACTGTACCCAAGAGAATAGGCAAGATCCGCTTCGGCCTGATCTCGCCCCAAGAGTTTAGAAAGATGAGCGTGGTCAAGATCATCACCGCTGATACTTACGATGATGACGGCTTTCCCATTGAGATGGGGCTTATGGACCCGAGGCTTGGCGTCATCGACCCAGGCCTGCGCTGCCGGTCCTGCGGCGGGAGGCCTGGAGAGTGCCCCGGCCACTTCGGCCACATCGACCTCATCGCCCCGGTCATCCACGTTGGTTTTGCCAAGCTGATCCGGAAGGTCCTGCGGGCCATATGCAGAGACTGCTCCCGCTTGATGCTCAAGGACAATGAGAAGAAGATGTACCTGGAGCAGATCCAAGAGCTGGAACGGCTGGGCCAGATGACCGACGATACGGTGAACAAGGTATTCGCCGAGGCCAGAAAGAATAAGACCTGCCCCTACTGCGGCGCTCCCCAGCAGGAGATCAAGTTCGAGCGGCCTTTATCATATATAGAGGAGGGCCACAAGCTCACCGCTTCAGACATTCGCGACCGGTTTGAGAAGGTCCCGGACGAGGATATCCAGGTCATGGGCATGAATCCGGCGACTGCGAGGCCTGAATGGATGATCCTGACCGTCCTCCCTGTGCCACCGGTGACCATGCGCCCCTCCATCACCCTGGAGTCGGGCCAGAGGAGCGAGGACGACCTCACTCACAAACTGGTGGATATCATCAGAATAAACCAACGCTTCCAGGAGAATCGGGAGGCTGGAGCTCCCCAGCTGATCATAGAGGATCTGTGGGAGCTCCTGCAATACCATGTAACCACATTCCTGGACAATACCGTCTCCGGCGTTCCTCCTGCCCGCCACCGCTCCGGCAGGCCCTTGAAGACCCTCTCCCAGCGATTGAAAGGGAAGGAGGGACGATTCAGAGGATCTCTATCCGGCAAGAGGGTCAACTTCAGCGCCAGGACGGTCATATCCCCCGATCCCAACCTCAGCATCGGCGAGGTGGGCGTGCCCATGGATATAGCCATGGAGCTATCTGTGCCCATGATTGCCAACTCCAGGAACATGGAGATAGTTAAGACATTTGTGCGCCGCGGTCCGGACCGGCACCCGGGAGTCAATTACGTCACCCGTCCCGACCAGAGGAGGGTCAAGGTCACAGACAAGAACTGTGAGGAGGTCGCAGAGCAGATCGACATCGGCTGGAAGATCGACCGCCAGCTTGCCGATGGCGATATAGTCCTGTTCAACCGCCAGCCATCCCTGCACCGGATGTCCATCATGTCCCACCGGGTGAAGGTTATGCCCTACAAGACCTTCCGGCTCAATCCGGCGGTCTGCCCTCCCTATAACGCCGACTTCGATGGCGACGAGATGAACATGCATGTGCCCCAGACCGAGGAGGCCCGGGCGGAGGCTGAGATCTTGATGAGGGTGCAGGAGAACATCTTATCCCCCAGGTTCGGTGGGCCCATCATCGGCGGCATCCACGATTATGTGACCGGCTCGTTTTTGCTGACACACGGGCGAAAGCCAATTGACCGCCGGGGGGCGATGGAACTCTTGAAGAAGTTCGATATAACCGAGCTTCCCGCACCCGAGGGAGAACTTAATGGTGAGCCCTACTGGACGGGAAAGCAGATATTCAGCCTCATCCTCCCTCGAGGCCTGGACCTGAACTTCAAGGCCGATTTCTGCTACAACTGCGATGTCTGCAAGAACGAGGAGTGCGAGAACGATGCCTACGTAGTCATCCAGGACGGCCAGCTCAAGATAGGAACCATAGACGCCAAGGCGGTGGGGGCCTTCAAAGGCAAGATAACAGACAGGATAATAAAGGAGTACAGCCCCTCCGTGGCGAGCGAGTTCCTGGACAGAATGACCCGCCTGGCCCTGAGGGGCATAATGCACGCTGGGTTTAGCTTCGGAATAGATGACGAGGACATTCCCCCTGAAGCAGTAGATCAGATCGAAGAGACCACCCGTACTGCCAGGGAAAAGGCCCAGCAGCTCATCGAGGCCTATAACGCAGGAGAGCTCGAGCCTCTGCCCGGCCGCACCCTGGATGAGACCCTGGAGATGAGGATCATGCAGACCTTGGGCAAAGCTCGAGACACCGCCGGCAAGATCGCCGGAAGGTACCTGGGCCTGGACAACTCCGGGGTGGTGATGGCGGTGAGCGGAGCCAGGGGCAGCATGCTCAACCTGACCCAAATGGCGGCCTGCGTCGGCCAGCAGTCGGTGAGAGGCGAGCGCATCATGCGCGGCTATGCTGGCAGAACCCTGCCTCACTTCCGGCGGGGAGACCTGGGAGCAGAAGCACACGGATTCGTGGAGTCCAGCTACAAGGACGGCCTGAATCCCACCGAGTTCTTCTTCCACGCCATAGGCGGTCGCGAGGGTCTGGTGGATACGGCCATCAGAACATCCCAGAGCGGCTACCTGCAAAGAAGGCTGGTCAACGCCCTGCAGGATCTGGAGGTCAAATATGATGGCACAGTCAAGGAGACGAGAGGGATGATCGTCCAGTTCAAGTACGGCGAGGATGGGGTTGATGCCTCCAGGAGGGACTATGCCAGCACGGATAACGTCAAGCGCATCATCAAGAACGTGCTGAAGAAGGAGTCGGCATGAGCCTATCAGAAAAGGAGATCCAGGAGAGACTGGATGGAGTAGAGCTTCCCCAAAGCATCAAAGAGTCAATTCAAAACGAGTTGAAGGGAGCAGAAATAAGCTCTGAGGAGATCGATGAGATCGTATCCCAGGTGAAGGCTGACTACGAGCACTCACGGGTTGAGCCCTGCGAGGCGGTGGGTGTGGTCGCCGCCCAGTCCATAGGCGAGCCTGGCACCCAGATGACGATGCGAACCTTCCACTACGCCGGCGTGGCCGAGATCAACGTCACCCTGGGGCTCCCCAGGCTGATCGAGATCGTGGACGCAAGAAAGATCCCCTCCACCCCCACAATGACCATCAAACTGACTCCAGAGTATGCTCATGATCGTGACCTGGCCAGGGAGGTCGCCTGGGCCATAGAGTCCTCCTCCATACTCCACCTGGGATCGATTGCCACTGATCTCGCGGAGATGAATGTGATCATCGAGCTCAACCCCGGGGCCCTCGAGCAACGCAAGATCACTGCAGAGGAGGTGGCAGCAAAGCTGAAGGAAGAGACGGGCCTGGATGTGGACCAGAAGGAGAACCTCCTGGTAATGGCACCGGAAGAGCCCTCCTACCGGGAACTGCTTCAGCTGGTGGAGAAGATAAAGAAGCTCTCCCTAAAAGGGGTGGAAGGAATCAAGAGGGTGGTGATCAGGAAGGAGGGAGACGAGTATATCCTTTATACTGAAGGCTCGTCCCTCAAGAAGGTTATGCAGTTCGAGGGAGTGGACCCCACCCGAATCAAGACCAACAATATAAGCGAGATCGGCGAGGTTCTGGGTATAGAAGCGGCCAGAAACGCCATCATCAACGAGGCCACAGATACCCTGCGCGAGCAGGGCCTATCGGTGGATGTCCGCCATATCATGCTGGTGGCGGACATCATGACTGTAGACGGAGAGCTCAAGCAGATCGGTCGACATGGCGTATCGGGTGAGAAGGCCAGCGTTCTGGCCAGAGCGGCCTTCGAGGTCACTGTCAATCACATCCTGGATGCTGCTGTGAGAGGAGATGTAGACGATCTCAAGGGTGTTACGGAAAACGTCATCGTGGGCCAGCCGATACAGCTCGGCACCGGAGACGTGAAGCTGGTAGCAAGCAAGAGGTAATAACGATGATCAATGTAGATAGAGCGTTAAGAAGTTCCATCAGAACTGGAAATGTGATGCTAGGATCGAATAGGACCATTGAAGCAGGACTTGGCGGACAGGCAAAGCTCATAGTCTATGCCCTCGACTGCCCTGCAGACGTGCGGATGCAGCTGGAGACCATGGACCTGCCGGTCTACGGTTATCAGGGAATGGGCAAGGACCTCGGATCTGCCTGCGGAAAACCTTTCTCCGTGGCTGCATTGGCCATCATCGAGCCAGGCGACTCGGAGATAATGGCACTGCAGCGTGAGATCCGGGGTGTTGAGGCATGAGTGAGTTCAAGCTCACCACAGAAGGAATACGATATATAGCTCTGTTTGAGAGCCTCACGGGAGGCATGGCAAGGGACTGTGTGGTAGACGAGGAGAACGAGAGGATCATCTTCGTCATCAAGAAAGGAGATATGGGCGCTGCTATTGGCCGAAAAGGCTCGAACATCAACCGAGTCAAGAAATCAGTCGGCAAGCAGATAGAAATCGTGGAGTATAGCGAGGACGTTAAAGAGTTCCTGGAAAACCTCTTCCAGCCCGCGGCCATCAAGAACGTCATGGTCGTGAACAAGAATAGCAAGCGATTGGCTTATGTAGAGGTAGCAAATAAGGACAAGGGCATTGCCATCGGCAGGGATGGTCGCAACATACTTAAGGCCAAGATGCTTGCACAGAGGCACCATGGCGTTGACGATATTATAATTCAATGATGGATCACGATTTATTCAAGGTGAAATGAATGGGAAATGGAATCTATGCAGCCAGGAAACTGGAGAGTGATAGGAAGACAATGAGGTGGAGCCATCCCAAGTTTATCCGCAGGATGTCAGGGAGCAAGATGAAGGCTGATCCCCTGGGTGGAGCGCCCATGGGAAGGGGTATTGTCCTGGAGAAGGTCGGCATTGAGGCCAAACAGCCCAACTCGGCCATAAGAAAGGCAGTGCGCATTCAGCTCATTAAAAACGGCCGTCAGGTTACGGCTTTTGCTCCGGGCGATGGAGCCATCGGATTCATAGATGAGCACGATGAGGTCCTAGTAGACCGCATCGGCGGACGTCAGGGCCGATCCATGGGAGATATCCCTGGAGTCAGATTCAAGGTCATCGCTGTCAATAACGTATCCCTGCAAGAGCTTGTGCGGGGCAGGAAAGAGAAGCCGGTGAGGTGATCGACATGAAGGTATTCGGCAAATGGGAGAATATCGAGACAGAGGTCCTGGATCCCGGAGTGAGAGGATACATGAACCTTGCGCCAAAAGCGGTCATGCACTCCGGCGGAAAGCATGCAAAGCAGCAGTTCAAGAAGTCTGAGCAGCATATCGTCGAGCGTCTGGTCAATAAGATGATGCGCAAGGAGAAGAACACCGGCAAGAAGCTCAAGGCTTATGCCATAGTGGAAGGGGCCTTTGACATCATCGCCAAAAAGACCAAGGAGAATCCCCTTACCGTTCTGGGCCAGGCCATTGCCAACGCCGGGCCGCGGGAAGAGGTCGTGCGTCTCAAGTACGGCGGCATAACTGTGCCCAAAGCAGTGGACACCGCACCTCAGAGAAGGGTGGACACCGCACTGATGTTTATCGCCAAGGGCGCTCACGCTGCCTCATTCAAGAAGACCAAGACTGCAGAGGCGGCCCTGGCCGATGAGATCATCGCTGCTGCTAACCGCGATGTTAAGAGCTACGCCATAAACCACAAGGACAGCGTGGAGCGCGTGGCCAAAGCAGCAAGATAAGATCGGTTACATATTAAGAAGGATAGGCGCTGGCCAATCAGGCAGATAGCGCCTATTAAATCTGTTTTTAGGACGATCGGCCGGGCGAATATGACCATGAAGTCCTGGGATAGTGACTACTCTACCCGGGGTCGGCTCTGGGGAGGTGGAGTCCGCAACCTGCCCGATCTGCCCGAGGGGACCCGTGTCCTGGAGCTGGGCTGCGGAGACGGCAAGACCCTCTCCGCTATGCCTCGCAGCTGGAGGATCGCTGCCCTGGACATATCTCTTCCTGCCCTGCGCCTGTGCAGTAGATCCCATCCCCAATCCGATCTGATCCTGGCCAATGCTGAAAGACTCCCATTCAAAAGTGAGAGCTTCGACGACGTATTCGCCTACCATGTGGCCGGCCACCTCTTCCTGCCGGGGCGCAGGGCCCTCGCCAGCGAGGTTTCGAGGGTGCTCAAATCCGGTGGAAAGCTGTTCTTTCGGGAGTTTGGATGGCTCGATATGCGTATGGGCGAAGGCCAGGAGGTGGAAGAAGCTACATTCCTGCGGGGTTCTGGGATAATCACCCATTACTTCACTGAATCTGAGACCAGTGAGCTATTCTGCCGGCTGGTGCCCGCCTCGATCGAGAGCAACTGCTGGAAGATGCGAGTGAGAGGAAGGTATCTGGTTCGATCCCAGATAGAAGCGATCTTTCTTAAGGGCTGAGAATAGCCGATAGCTCTTTTCATCTAGATCGCTATCAAAAGATTCTATGGGCCAGTGCCCAGACAAGGCCTGATAGCTGATCTCCCGTTCCAATCAATTGGCCATGATCTCTACCTTCGCCTGAGCTTTCGGCGACCCCTCCGACCTTTTTTGCTCCAGATCCAGGCCACCGATGCAACCAGGCCGCAGATCAACAGCACTCCAACGCCAATAGCAGCATAAGGATATCGGGGAGCATTCTCTTCGGCATTTGGAGATTTTTTCCCTTTCTCTCCTTCATCCCCTTTCGCCTCCTGCATCTCTTCCTCTCCCCCCAGCTCAGGAATGACAGATGCGCCGACAACGATTGTATCCAGAGGGACCTGAACCTCACGATAATCGCTCGATCGGGCATACTCATACAATATGTTCTCCTCCATCCGCTCCTTGCTCACAAAGTGCACCCCATCCCGGGTGTAAGCCGTCTTGTTCTCCACACCCGAAGCATGTGCACAGAGAAACGCCAGCAGTATGAGCAAGATTGCTGCTGACTTAATCCCTTCCAGTGCCATTCAATCCCCCTCTTTGCCTCTGTTCACCACTGCAGAAATTCCTTAAATATTTTATCCACTGGCGTCAGGTCTAAATGGATAGGAGCAATTCCCTGATGATTGGCAAAAAATGGATCCGAATTCTCCCCATCTTCTAAACCCACTTCCCCTGACCATAGCCCTGCGGCATGTGATTCGGAGAAGGCGACAGACGTTCCTCTCCGTCCTGGCGGTCGCCCTGGCGGTAAGCATATCCATAATCTTCTCTTCACTCATCAACGGCCAGCAGCAGATACTCACCAATCTCGTGGAGGAGAAGCTGCCTCATGTGGTGGTCGAGCCAAGAGAGGGAGAGGATTTCATTCATCTCTATAACAGCCTGCTGGATCGGATCGTCTCCCAGCCGGGCCTGAGGTCCACTGCTGCTTCCCTCTCCACCCCGGCCACTCTCTCCCGCAAGGATAAGACCAAGAATGCCCTGTTAAAAGGAGCTGATCCTCTAGATATAGATAAGATATACAAGATTCAAGGGTCCCTGGTCCGGGGCGATTTTGTCAGCGTTCAGCAGGACCGAAATGCAGCGATCGGGGTGAAGCTGGCCGATTCTTTGGAACTGAAGCTGGGGGATAAGCTCTTGGCCACCTTTCCCAGGTCCCGCAGCACCGATCTGACGGTGGCAGCGATCTTCCAGACCGGCACTCCCTTAGACGATCGGGTGGCCTTTGTCTCTTTAGACACCGCCCGCAACTTCAGGGATGAAGGGGATGTGATAAATGCGGTGGAGATAAGCCTGAACGACATCCGCCAGTCAGTGAGCCTGGCCGGCCTGATCTCCTCATGGGGTTACAACGCCAGGAGCTGGGAGGAGAAGAACCCGGAGATCATGCGGGCGATAAACATCGGCGGGTTCTGGACCAGGCTTTCCATACTGCTCTTCATGGTGGTGGCATTCTTCGGCGTGGCCAGCATCATGAACCTGATGGTGGTGGAAAAGACAAAGGAGATCGGCATGCTCATGGCCATGGGAGCGAGAACAAAGGACATTCGCAATATCTTTCTGGCGGAGAGCAGCCTCTTGGGCCTGATCGGCGCAGCAGCAGGATCCCTTCTGGGCCTTGCGGGGATCTATTATCTGGGACGGGTCCCTTTCGAAGTCGCTGCCGGGGGAAGCGTGATCACCACCCTTCCTCTCATCCTGAACCCCTGGGATATCCTGCTCCTCAATATTGTAGTGGTAGCTCTGAGCATGGTGGCTGCGCTTTATCCGGCCAGAAAGGCCTCCAGAATCGATCCGGTCATAGCCCTGAGAGGGGGATAGGCACGGGGCTGATGCAGAGCGATGTTCGAGCTGGATGTGGCCCTGCGGCATATAGTGACCAATAGGAGAGGCACTGCCTTTACCCTGATCTCGGTAGCCATTGCAGTGGCGATAATCATCATGTCCCTGGGTCTGACTGAGAGCGTAAGCAGCCAGATCATCGAGAATACAGTGAACAAGAATCCTCATATTCTGATCGGCCCAAAGGAGAGCGAGAGCTACATCAACATGTACCGTTCCCTGTCTGATCAGGTCGGATCCTATCCCGGAGTGCTCGCCGTCTCCCCGAGGCTGGTCGGGCAGGGGGCGGCCCGCTTTCAGGATAATGTGCAATCGGTGGAGTTTGTAGGGGTCGATCCCGCCCTTGAGGACCGGCTGATGAGCGTTCAGGAGTCCACGATCTCCGGGAACTTCTCCGACCTCAGATTCAATAACAGGGGCGCTTTTCTAGGAGTTGAGCTGGCCAGGAATCTGAACATCAGAGAGGGCGGGGACTTTTATCTCTACCTCAAGAACGACTCCCTTCGACTGAAGATGATAGGCATACTGCAGAAGGATACAGTCAAGGACGAGACCCTGGTCTACCTCTCCCTGAGCACCGCCCAGGAGCTGGTGGCCGAGGGGGATGTGGTATCTGAGATCGGGGTGAAGCTCGCGGACTATACCCGAGCCCCGGCCATGGCCAAAAAGCTAAATGATGCTAGCTGGTACAAGGCCACCAGCTGGCAGGACTTCAGCCGAGAGATAGCTAGGTTCGTGGGAAACCAGGGAGTCACCAACATTCTCTTCTACATGTTCATCCTTTTAATATCAGCCTTCGTCATAGCCAATACGACGATAATGGTGGTGAGCAAACGGAGACGGGAGATAGGCATTCTAATGGCCATGGGGGCGAAAAGGCGCTCCATACTGATGATATTCTTGCTGGAGAACATGCTCATCAGCCTGCCGGCTGGGATCCTGGGGGCGGTTTTGGGCTATGCTGCTGCTTGGGCGATAACTCTTCTCCCCCTGAATGTGACAAGCGCAGCAGCAGGAGAGGGGATCGTTATAGCCGCCAGGCCGGAGTACTTCGTCATAGCCCTGGCCTTCGCCCTGTCCCTCAACTTCGTCTCCGGGCTCTATCCAGCATACTCAGCGGCACGGCTCGACCCGGTGGAGGCGATTGGCAGTGAATAACAGGGATGATGACATAATTGTGCTGAAGGATCTATCCAAGATCTACGGAAACGGGGTGGAGGTCCGCGCCCTGGATGGGGTGAGCGTAAAGATCAAAGCAGGAGAGTTCGTGGCCATCGTCGGCCCAAGCGGCAGCGGCAAAAGCACCTTGCTCAATATGATCGGCCTCTTGGATACCCCGAGCTCCGGCCATATCTTCCTCAAGGGGATCGATGTCAGCCGAGCCAGCCCGGATGAGCGCGCCCGTCTGCGAAACCAGGAGCTTGGATTCGTCTTTCAGTACCACCATCTGATCCCGGAGTTCACCGCAGTGGAGAATGTGATGATGCCCATGCTCATCGCCAATAAGAGCAAGACCGAGGCCCATAAGCGGGGGGAGGAGCTGCTCAGAGCCGTCGGCCTGGGGGACCGATTGCACAGCCGGCCCAATCAACTATCTGGCGGCCAGAACCAGCGGGTAGCAGTTGCCCGGGCCCTGGCCAATAATCCCTCCATCGTCATAGGCGATGAGCTGACTGGAAACCTGGACACCAAATCCTCTGAGCTCATATACAATCTGCTTCGAGAGCTGAACCAGAAGATCAACCAGACATTCATCCTGGTGACCCATGACATGACCCTGGCGGAGAAGACAGATCGCATATTGAGGATCGTGGATGGGAAGATCGTATGCGAGATGAGGCGAAAGGATGACGGCTTTGTTGCCAGCGATCTGTGCGTGATGGGCGAGGATGATGGCAAGGTCGTTCAGATCTCCAGGGAGAATTGAAGGGCATCCATATCATTTTGAGTGGCAAAATTGATAAGCTTAGAGGCTTGAAAGGAGGCCGAGGTATTATATGAGTAAACAATTAATATATTTTACAGGCGTCCTCCTGCTGATGATGACTGCGGTCCTGGCCGTCTCTGCCCAGGATAACTCCCTGAACGCCACCCTTCTGAACAACACTACGCTGAACAACACTACATTAAACAATACAACCATAAATCTATCCGCCAATCAGACCATCAATGTGAGTGCAAACGAGACGGTAGAGCTGCAGAATGAGACTGCCCTCCTTCCTGTACAGACCATTCCCTTAAATGATGCAGTGGCTGTTGAGAATGAGACCGTTCCAGCTGTGGTTGATGCCATGCCCGCGGAGAATGAGACGGTTGCTGCCCCTGTTGAAGTTGCAGTTGAGACCGCCCAGACAGTAGCACCCGTAACCAGTATCCTCGGCAAGATGGAGACTGAACAGGCTCCGCCAATACTGCTCGGCTTAACGGCAAAATCGACCTATGCCATCGGCAGCAGCAATACCTTCAGAGAAGCAGCCCAGGTGGGCAGCACCAAGGCCAGAGTGACATATCCAGTTGGCTCAGCAGCCTTGTCGATGATCACCCTCTGAAATGGGTCGCCTCTGGAATAAACCGAATTGAACTGAATTCAAAATACTGTCGATAGACTTTTATGGACAATGTCCCTCTCGATGGGGAAAGGTGTTCCTCTTGATGGGAATCAATGAGATGGGTTTCGAGGTCTTCGAGGAGATGCTCGACTATGGAGATGAGCTGCAAATAGAGGTCTATGAGCTTGAGAATGGCACCGTAGTCATCGATGCAGGAGTGAAGGCTCAGGGCGGAATAGGAGCCGGCATCTACCTTTCCCGCCTGTGCATGAGCGACCTGGCCGACATCCAGCTCGCTCCCTGCGATATAGGCGGAATTCTTCTCCCAGGAGTGCAGGTGGCCACGGACTATCCGGCGGTATCCTGTATGGCCTCCCAGTGCGCCATGTGGCAGATCAAGGCAGACAAGTACTTCGCCATGGGCAGCGGACCGGCAAGGGTTCTGGCGGGAAAGACCAGGGATCTATATGAGAAGATAGGATTCGAGGAGTTCTCTGATATAGGGGTCATCGTCTTGGAGTCGAACAAGCTGCCGGATGAGAAGGTTTCGGCATCGATTGCCCAGAAGTGTGGAATCGATCCCGCTGACCTTAGAATTGCCATTGCCCCCACGGACTCCGTGGCCGGCCTGGTGCAGGTATCAGCGCGGGTGGTGGAGACCGGCCTGCACAAGCTCTTCACCATGGGCTTTGACATAAACACCATCAAGAGCGGCTGGGGAAGAGCGCCCATCTCGCCCATCACCGGAGACGCGACCAATTGCATGGGCTCCTCCAATGATGCCATAATCTATGGCGGAGAGACCTATTACACCCTCCTCTATGAGGATACTGAAGAGCTGCAGAGGTATCTGAAGGGTATGCCTTCCTCTGCATCCCGGGACTGGGGAGCGCCTTTCTACCAGACATTCAAGGCAGCTGGTTTTGATTTCTTCAAGGTGGACCATAACGTCTTTGCACCGGCCAAAGTGGTGATGAATGAGATCAAATCGCGACGGACTTTCGTATGCGGCAAGACCGATCATGAGGTGCTGATGGAGTCGTTCCACCTGGAATGTCTCGATTCGTCGGTCTGATGGGAGAGTGGATTCAGTTTAGAGGAAATCCGGGATAATCTAGATAAACCTCCGGGCAGCCCGTGAAAGAGATGAATTCTTTGGAATGCGACCTCAAGGGCCATGGGCCGTGCGGCGGGCCTCTCTGCCAGCGCGGCATAAGCCTCAACCACCGCTGCGACCAGCATGTCAGGCTCCAGTCGTACTGGGCAGCCCATAACACCGGCAAAAAGCTCAACGACTGGCTGGACGGCCTGATGAATGCCGAGCGGGAAGAGGCATTGAGGCTGGCTCCGCCCAGGGGAAAGCACTGGCAGGAGATCAGCTCCTCGTCCTCGGAGGACTAGCTTTTAGCCTTCAGAGAAGGTCTATCGTTCCCACTACTCTGAGCTTTCCACCCTCAGGATACGTCAGAACTGCCTTTGCTCCCGGCCGGAAGACGAGCATCTTGTCCAGCTTCAGTTTCAGCTCAGCTCGATGCCAGTCAGCCTCCGGCAAGACCTCCTGCACTCTGGCCGGGACGAATTGCATCCAGTGGCCGATGTGAAGCACCATTCCCTCTTTGAGGGGACTTGGCCAGTATTTAACTATCCGGGCCATGGCTGAGATCTCTGAGACCTTCTTGATCGATTTGTCATTGGTGAGGATGGTCCCCCGGTCCAGGTCCTCAACATCGACCCCTTTAAGGGCGATCCCAGTCCTCTCACCCACCCCGGCGACATCGAAGTCCTCATCATGCTTCTGGATGGAGCGGACCTGGGCGGTCTTCTCTCCCGGGAGAACCATCAGCTCATCATGCTTCTTCAGGGTCCCCTCCGCCACCGATCCCAAGACCACAGTGCCTATGCCCCGCACATTGAAGAAGTGATCCACGGGCATGGTCCCGGTTGGAGAGTCGTAGCTGGTCTTGATCTTTTCAGAAAGGGCCAGGAGGCTCTCGCGAAGGGCATTCTTATCATCATCCAAAAATTCATAGCTATCGACCACAGTGCCCTTGATGAAGGGCATGACCCGATCTTTGTCTATGAAGTTTCTCAGTATCACCATGCCGTCTTTCTTGCCCAGAGAGTCCAGCATGAGGACCGTCTCCCCAAAGGCGGGATCCATCTGATCCACAATCAATAGAATCTTCTGGGACATGGAGATGGCATAGAATAAGGGTGCTATCCTCTCCGGATATCTGCTCGGCTCGATGAGGGTAACGGTATTCTCCCCTTTCTTCAGATTGTAAAAGGTAAGATCGCTGACGGTGCCCTTCTTTCCCAGCTCCTTGCCATATTCCGGGGCGCCCAGGATCGCCACATTGAGATTGGACATACAATGCCTGAATCTATCCTTGGGATAATAGGTCTTGCGGTGGCAGGATAGGGCCTTTTCATTCCCATCTATGCTGCTTTTATAGGGAGAAAGAAGAGATCCAGCGATGTGCGGAGCAGATCTGTCTGACCTGGAGGAGGAGGAGAGAGAATCCCGGAAGAAGAGTACTGAATCATCCCCTGCAGCGAAGGGCGTACCCAGGGAAAAGAGCAGGCAGTAGACAATAGATATTTATCAGATCAAGCCTCATCATTATTCATTAGTAATATGTGAGGTGAAGGATATGCTGAGCTCAAAGGAATTGGAGGATATGGGAAAGGCGATTGAGGAGATCGGTGCTGCCAAGAGCTGCATAACCGGAGATGTTCTCAAGGAGGCTAAGAGGGTGGTATTAGAAAAGAGCTTGGATGCAGCGGAGATATATGCCGCCCAGCTAACGGGAACCGATCAGAATACCGAGCTGATGCGCGTTCTGAAGATAAGCCGGAAGAACAATCTCAGCCCGGAGGCGGTAGCTCAACTCTTAGATAAGCTCAATGTAATCGAGACCGGCAGGTGGTAGGCCCGATATCCGACCTATTCACACCGGCCCACATACGATTATATATTTTTAGCATATTTCTCTTGCCTTAAGCATTCAGGTTGAACAGGCACACCAGCTCTCCAGCCCCATGAGATATGCCGCTCCTGCTATGGTCACTCCGAAGAGCACCACCCTCCTATCATGCTCAGCTGCCCGGTCCAGGAGGTCGTCGATGGTGCCGTTCACTATGGTCGACCCGGTGATCAAAATGAGCTGGCACTGCTCGAAAATCTCCTCGGAGTTCAGGCCGTCCAGCACCCTGACCCCACAGCGCTCGCTGCCCGCCTCAGCCAGGTCCGAGACCATCACCCTTTCTCTGCCGAAGGCCTTGACCAAAGCCTCCAGAATAGCGGGCTGCAGGCCCACCAGCCCCACCATCTCCCATTCCTGATCTCTCAGCCAGTCCACTGCCAAAGAGGAGCACCTCTTCGGGCCATCATCCCGGCAGTGAACTGTCTTCTCGATCTTGCCCAGATATCTGAGAGCAGCATTCATGGTGGCAATAAAGACCGCCCGCTCGAAGTTCTCATCCAGGGGCAGGGCCAGAACATCTCCTAAAGTTCCCTGGAAATCCCCACTAGCAGCAGTGAACGCCTGCCCGGCAACTCCCTTAAATGTGGCCTGCATGAGAACCTCTCGTCCCCTGATTATGGGAAAATCGTCCCTTCCCGGATCCCCGATGGCCTCCGCCACGCTGAGCGGCCGGCTGATGACCACCTCGCTTTGCAGCTCCCGGCGATATACCCCATCGCCCTGGAACTTGAGCAGCTGAATGAAACGCCTCTTTGTCTCCTCTAACAATTCTCCGCCGGTCATAGTAATTCCCCTCTTAAAGCTGATGGTATCCCCGTGCTTTATAGCCTCATAATATCTTTGAGCCTCAACGCCCCATCAGGTCATGCGATTTGGATCCTCTCGGCATTAATCGATGGCCGCGGCCCGGTCCCCGGCCGGCAAGGCTGCGTTCTCTTCCCAGCCCTCCAGGGAAATGAATCCATATTCGTCTAATATGGCCTGAGCATCATTTGATATCAATAGATCGATGAATGCCTCTGCAGCCTCAGAATTATCAGATTGCGAGAGCACAGCAGCGCTGCAGTTTCCCCGTATATTGTAACCCTCCGGAATGGAAATCTTTCTGATCTTTCCTCTCATCTGAGGGGTGACATCGGACATGAAGGCGAAGCCGGCATCCGCCTCCCCCATGGCGACCTTGGAGACTATGCCCGTGACCCTGGTCTCTAAAGATACCACATTGGCGAGGACCGCCTCTTTGAAGGCAGGGCCGTATTCGGGATCTTTTGCCATAAGGTCAAGGACCTGCAGGGCATAGTCCCCTATGGGAAGCTCTTCTATTCCCATCACGATCTTCGTCCCGGGAGTGGCCAGGTCCCGGATGGTGGTGATATTGGCAGGATTGTCCACCGGTAAGACCACTGCCACCTTATTGCTGGCAAAAGCCTCGACTGTGTCCTCCCCAATAAAGCCTGCATCGACCAATGGATCCATGTACCTCTGATCCGGCGATATCAAAAGATCGGCATAGGCACCCTCCTCGATCTGAACCCGGAGGGCAGGAAGGCCATCGAAGTTGAATCGTACCTGAGAATTGCTGCTATTCTCATAGAGCTCGGCGATCTCGCTCATAGCTCCGGTAAATCCTGCACCGCAAAAGATTACCAGCTCCTCGTTTGGAGCGGTCTGAGAGCCGAGATCCGATGCTTCCATAGCCATGGTCACGGACAGTATCGTCCCAGCCAATAACATCGCCACCAATATCATTGAAGTCATTCTCTCATTCATAGATCCACCCGCTTTCATTTGAGATCCGGAATGCGGACTACTGGATTATCCCCTTTGCGGCAGAGATCGCTGATCTCCGGATTTGGTGGGTGAATTTTGAATCGGAAATTCCCTGCATCTTTTCGCCTCTATGGCGAACCGCTATGCTCTGACCCAACACAGAGACGCAGAGGAACAGAGGCTATAACCTCTGTCGGACCTCAACCGCATAATTCAGCGAAGAGCCTGATACTCACTGGATGACAGGACAAGGACGAGAAAATGGTTGAGATCCAAGGGCAGAACCTCCGGACCATGAACCCATAATGCCAGCAATGCATAATCTATAAATATAATGTACGTTTTTACTCAGTAAAGTACAAAGTTGTACATCAATCGATCTGGTGATTCATTTGAGCTATCTTCAAAAGATCATGGAAGGTCAGGACCTATCCCTGGAGGAGTCTGAGGCCCTGATGGACGAGATATTCAATAAGGCATCCGATGCCATGATCGGAGCAGTTCTGGTAGCATTGCGAAGAAAGGGCGAATCAGTATCCGAGATCGCGGGATTTGCCAGGAAGATGCGAGAGTCCGCCATCCGCATAGAGCCCTCTGTCAGCGGCACGCTGGTCGATACCTGCGGCACAGGAGGAGACGGCTCCAACACCATCAATGTGAGCACCGCAGCCGCCATCGTCACCGCCGCCTGCGGTGTGCCCGTGGCCAAGCACGGCAACTATGCCATCAGCTCAAAGTGCGGCAGCGCCAACGTCCTGGACGCGCTGGGGGTGCGGATTAGCTCCGATCCGGCTGAGGTCCAGTCTCTGATTCAGGAGGTGGGAATAGGATTCATGCTGGCGCCGGCATTCCACCCCGCCATGAAGCGCGTGGGCCCGGTGAGAAGGGATTTAGGAATTCGAACCGTCTTCAATATCCTGGGACCCCTCACCAATCCCGCCGGGGCGAAGGCGCAGGTGATGGGAGTCTACGATCCGAGCCTGTGCGAGAAGCTGGCCTGTGTGCTGCAAATCCTGGGGGCGAAGAGGGCAATGGTGGTCAACGGCGAGGGCATGGACGAGATCACCAACACAGGAGAGACCCGCGTCTCTGAGCTCAAGGACGGATCGGTAAAAAGCTACACCCTCCGTCCTGAGGATTTGGGCTACCCCCAGGCCGAGAGCGCTGATATCGCCGGCGGTATGCCCGATGAGAATGCCAAGAGGTTAGTCGAAGTATTGAAAGGAGAGACCTCAGCAGCCCGGGATATCATCGTCATCAACTCCGGGGCGGCTGTCTATGTATCCGGCCTCGTCTCCACTATGAAGAAGGGAGCGAGCATGGCCGAGGATGCCATCGATTCCGGAGAGGCCTTAAAGACCCTTCAGAGAATGGTTAAGGCAAGTGGAGAGCCTGAGAAGCTGGAGCGCTTCTTATGACCAGGGTCAAGATCTGCGGAATTATGAGCGGTGACGATCTAGCCCTTGCCCTTCAAGCAGGAGCGGATGCCGTGGGATTTGTGGTGGAGATCAAAGACTCCAGGCACTGCATTTCGGCGGAAGAAGCAGCGGATCTGATCCATAAGGTGCCGGTTTACACCAAGAGCGTGGCGGTGATCCATCCCTGTGATTTAGATGATGCGCTGCGACTGGCCGATATAACGCGGGCAGATGTTCTCCAGCTGCATTCGTCGCTGCCGCCTTCAGATGTAGCTGATCTAAAGAGCAGGACTGGCTCCAAGCTGGTGGTTGCTGTGGCCGCAGATGACGGCGGCCAGCAGGCAGAGAGATATGAGAGGGTGGCGGATGCAATACTCCTGGACAGCATGGTCGAAGGAAGGCTGGGCGGTACGGGAAGGGTGCACGACTGGGACAAGAGCGCCGGGATCACGAGATCGCTCCAGGTGCCGGTGATCCTGGCGGGGGGACTTGATCCGGATAATGTCCTCTTGGCCATAGAGCGGGTGAGGCCCTATGCGGTGGATGTCTCCAGCGGCACAGAGACAGCGGGCAGAAAGGACCCCTTCAAGGTCAGAGCATTTGTAGAGAAGGTGAGAAGATGCCCAGCGACCCAGTAGCTCCGGTATTCATAGATGTGAGCAATAAGGTCAGCGTGGACGCTCCCCTGTCCCTGTATATGGCTCTGCGCGATCGCAGGTACCCCTATCTCCTGGAGTCGGTGGAAAAGTCCGGGCAGAAGGCCAGGTTCTCTTTTGTGGGAGCCGATCCATCGGCCATGATCTCGATCAAGAACCGCTTCCTTGAAATGGAGTTTTTCAGCGGCGGAATGGGGCCGATGACGGAGAGGCTCTCGGTTTGCGTGGATGTGGAAAGAAAGGGCTCAGTTCTCCAGGGCTCGATAAAGGATGGCTATGATCTCTTCGATGTGCTGAGGGCGGCCATACCCTCCCGCCGTGGAGCGCCCAACAGCTTCTCCAGGCAGGTGTTCACTGGAGGAGGAATAGGCTTTCTGGCTTACGACCTGGTGAAAGAGAGGCTGGGGAAAGGCTCGACCTCCCAGACCCCTGATGCCCAGTTCGGCCTGGCGGAGAGCACCTTCATCTTCGATCACCTGGACCGCAAGGTCTACTTCTCCATCGCCCCCATTCTGCCCGGCCCCAAGGTCAATCTGATTGAGACCATCGGCGGATTAGATCCCGACTATAATCCGGAAGAGGATCCGAACATATCAGGCAGGGTGCTCTCGGCCGGGGCGCCTGAGGAGTATAAGGATGCCGTATCCCGGGCCAAGGAGCATATCATCGACGGGGACATATTTCAGGTCGTCTTGGCCCGATCGACTAGGATTGAGTGCCCGGACCCGGTCAAGCTCTATTTGAAGCTGAGGAGCATCAATCCCAGCCCTTACACCTATCTCTTCGAGTTCGGTGATCTGGCCATTGTGGGAGCGTCGCCTGAGACCCTCTTCAATACCTACAACCGCATGTTGAAGGTCAATCCCATCGCCGGGACCTGTCCCCGGGGGAGGACCAGGTCTGAGGACGACCGGTATGCTCGGATTATGCTCAATGATGAGAAGGAGAGGGCGGAGCACGTGATGCTGGTGGACCTGGGCAGGAACGACGTGCGTTCCGTCTGCCGGTCGGGGACGGTCCAGGTAGAGGATTTCATGTCCGTTCTGCAGTACTCTCATGTCCAGCACATAGAGACCACGGTGATTGGCGAACTGAGGGAGGAGTGCGACCAATTTGATGCCGCGCGGTCGGTATTTCCTGCGGGCACCCTATCCGGTGCTCCCAAGCTGCGGGCGATGGAGATCATCGATGACCTGGAGAGGGCTCCCCGAGGAATTTATGGGGGAGGCATAGGCTACTTCTCCATAGACGGGAGCTCAGACTTCGCCATAGCCATAAGAAGCGTTCTGGTCAAGGACGGCGTGGCCACGGTGCAGGCGGGAGCGGGGATAGTGGCGGACTCGGATCCGGAGAAGGAGTACCAGGAGACGGAAAGGAAGATGGCGGCCATGAAAAGGGCCCTGGGAGTGGCGGCATGAGGCCGATTCTCTTCGTGGACAATCATGACTCGTTCGTCTGGAACCTGGTGGATTATGTCTCCGTCTTTTATGATAACACCATCGTCCGCTCCAATGAGATCTCTATGGCGGAGGTGGAGAGGTTGAACCCCAGGGGGATCGTGATCTCGCCTGGGCCGGGCCATCCGGCCAAGGCCAGGGATATAGGCAGCTGCCTGGAGATAATCCTCGGCCATCCAAAAACGCCCATCCTGGGGGTGTGTCTGGGCCACCAGGCCATGAACCTGGCTTATGGGGGGACCATCTCTCACACCAGGCCTCTTCACGGGAAGACCTCCCAGATCGAGCATGATGGCCGGGGGATATTCCGGGGGGTGGAAAATCCCCTGCAGGGCGGTCGCTACCACTCCCTGGCCATCGAGAAGCTCAGCCCGGAGGTGGAGGCCTGTGCCCGGAGCGCTGAAGGGGTGGTTATGGCCATCCGCCACAGGAATCGTCCTCACTGCGGCCTGCAGTTCCATCCGGAATCGGTGCTTACCCCCTCGGGAAAGAGGATCATCCGAAACTGGGTGGAGGAGGTGGAAGAATGCACTCCCTGATAGACGGCATCCTGGAGGCCTCGCGGGCGCGGGGGCCGGCGGCGACGGAGTTATGGCCGGCGGAGGAGAGGAGAGATCTGGTTGCCTCTGCCGCGGAGGCTAAAAGAAATGGCCTGATACCAATCATCGCCGAGATCAAGCCCAAGGCACTTGGCAGGACCCTCGCTCAGGAGGAGGTGGCAGCCTACGCTCGGGCTTACGCGCAGTACGGTGCCTGCGCCATATCCGTTCTCACCGAGCCCACTCACTTCAAAGGCAGTATCGAGAATGTGCGAACTGCTCGCCGGGCGGGCCTGCCGGTCCTGAGAAAGGACTTCATATTCAGTGAGGTGCAACTCTCGGAGGTCCAGGCGGATCTGGTGCTGCTTATCGCCGCCCTGGATATCGATTTAGATCGATTCGTGGCCGCGGCCAGGGATCTTGGTCTGGAGCCGCTGGTAGAGGTCCATTCGGAGAAAGAGATGGAGAGGGCCCTGTCGACAGAGGCCAGGATCATCGGCATAAACAATCGCAATCTTAAGACCCTGGAGGTTGACCTTGAGACCTTCGAGCGGCTGGCGCCGCGGGCAAGAGATGCGGGGGTATTCCTGGTGGCGGAGAGCGGGGTGCACAGCCCGGAGGATGCGGTGCGGATGGTGCGGGCTGGAGCGGATGCCCTGCTGGTGGGAACGGAGCTGATGGCGGGGCCGGAGAGGCTGGGGGAGCTAAACAGGCTTTGAAAACGCCGAAAACATCTCATTATTTCACGATTTTTCTATTTCCTGATTGCTAATTGCTTCTTACAGCATCGTCATAGAAGCCCTCTTCAAAGAGGTGGCGGGGGCGGCATCAAGCCTCGTCTCCGATTCCGAGAGCAGATGCGCTATCTCATCGTCAGGCAATCTTGATACCCTCAGATAGGACGTTGCTTAAAAATGAAAAAGACTTTTTGGCTTCAAAATCATCCTGAGAGAGAACCTTTACGGATATATCTTCTCCTGTTTCCAGCAGAATATCGAAGGTCAGGCCGATCAGCTCTCTGCGCAGCCGGAAGTCCTCTCTGTCCACTACTACCAGAAGATCGATATCCGAGTCGGGCCGATCTGTGCCCCTGGCAACAGAGCCAAAGAGGGTGATGCTCTGGATTTGGTCTCCGTAAGACTGAACTGCCCTCTTTATGAACTCATCAATGGCTTTTTGCTTGCTGGAATCCATGGACATCTCTCCAGAAAAGTTATGTTTTCATTGTATTTAAGACTCAGACTGCGGCCTCTTCAGTCTATCCTCCTGCTCGGTCTCTTTCTCCGCTCGCTTGATGGACCTGCTCCTCAAACCAAGAACTAAAATTTGACATCTAACGAATCGACTTGAAGGGGCTGGCCGGCGTGCCTGGCCTGTGCTTGCATGGAAAGCGGCTGCAAATTTTCTTATGGGACGCCGCGAGTCAGCCTGCGGGCCTCCCGCGCTAGTGCTCTGGGCCCCTCAACGCCGGGGTGGCTTGGATACAATCGGAGGCAAGCCGTTTAGGGTGTAATTAATCCTAGTCGATATTCTCATTCTGGCATCCATACGGCCTTATGTCCTCTATAATCCATGATTAGGTGCTTTAGGCAGGGAGCATACACTCAAACACTCTTACATATGAGATGTTCTATTTCCCTGAGTATATCCAAAATTCCTTTCTCTTCGGATTCCAAAATATCATTGGCAATATGCTTGTGATGGGGAAAGGTGGAGTTCTCGTGATGTGGGGCATTATCATATCGAAATACCATCTGCCCATTCTTATCTATTAAGTGAAATCTATATTTTAGCCTCTGGTCTCTGTGAAGATACTCCATGAACTCCAGAGTTGATCCGTCGATAAAGAGCAACCTTCCACGCAGCATGCCTTGATCAGGACTGAATTCGCTGTAACTGACCTTTTTATCAGCAATTATTTCTGCATCTATTAATCTGAAATCAACTATTCTAAAATAGTCAGAGATCAAAGGGAGAGCACCGCTTTTGCCTTTTGTATCTCATGTGCAACTGCATCCCTGCCCCTCAATAGACCCCACCACTCAAAGAAGTCTTGAGAATCGCCCAACTCTCCGCTTTCGAATTTAGACAAGAATTTATGAGAGTCCATCCCATATCGCTCTTCGAACTCTCGAATTTCATTCTCGGCTAGCCTCATCTTCATATCAAGGAGGCTTATTTCTCTTTCCAGGGATCTCTTAATGATGAGTTGTGCATCATCAACTGCTTTTGCGCTCATTATAATAATAGATTGCTCAGGAGACATATAAGACTTATGAAAGAATGAGATCAATGGAAAGACATTGTTGTTTTGATCAATTACTGATTTATAAATTAATTAAGGTTATACATTTCTGAGTCTATTTTATGAATCTGGATTAGGCTAACATAATCCATGCAGGCTTTTTTTTAAGTGCACGCCGCGAGTTGTCCTGCTGACCTCCTGAGCTATGTTTGGGAGCGCAGCTTATGGTCGCGGCCGGCCAGGCGACGGCGGTTAAGCTGTAGACGCATAGAGCGCGTCCTAAAGTCTATTATTGCCGATTTGAGGAGACCTATATTGAGGTCCCCGGAGACCGGAATGGTTATGAAAGAGCTGTTTGGCAAGCGCAGGGCGCAACGCTGCCCTTCATACCAGGACCTCTACATATCTTGCAGAGATCGTTGGCTTCGGAATCGGTATCCTATCCTCATTCAGCCCTTCCAGATGCAACTCTATAGCCTCTTTCATCAGTTCTGCCGTCTCCTCCTCGGTAACGCCAGCGGAAACCACGCCATGGAGGTCCGGGCAGTATGCGGAGTAATTACCCTCACCCTTCTCAATGATTATCGTGTATTTGGCCATCCAAGATATCCTCTGTGACTGCCTTTGGTGTTCACCAACTGCCAGCCATCGGCCTCGATCAGTTTTATGGCATCTCTGATCCTCATTTGTGCCTCCAAGTATGCATCAGGTCGCTGCAGATATTCATCATTTTGGATTCTTTTCAGTGGGTGCCGCGAGTCGTCCCTCCGGGCGGCAGGCAAAGAGGGCCCCTTAAAACCAGAGAGGTCAGAATAAGCCGTCGATGGTTTTGGATTGTGATATATTAAAGGAAAAATTCGCCAGACGGGCCTGGCCCGAAGTTTGAACTGTTTTTATGAGGCTCGAAAGATCTCGACTGTCAGTATAGTTGACTTATTGAATCCAGGGCTGTTATCAAGGCTAGGATTGATCTACACAGACTGTTTTTTTTTGTGCACGCCGCGAGTCGGCCCTCCGGGTGGCAGGCAAAGAGGGCCCCCTAAAACCAGAGAGGGCAGAATAAGCTCGTCGGTGGTATTGGATTGTGATATATTAAAGGATAAATTCGCCAGGCGGGCCTGGCCAAAGTCTTGAAACGCCTTTATGAGGCTCGAAAGATCTCGACCGTCAGCATAGTTGATTTCTCGAATCCAAGACAGTTATCAAGGCTAGGATTGATCTACACAGACTGGTTTTTTTTGTGCACGCCCCGAGTCGGCCCTACGGGCCTCCCGCGCTAATGTTCTACTTGGCCACTCCCTCAATTAACTTCTTGTAAGGGTAATCATCTCTCTATATGCCCTTCGCGAGGTTATATCTTTGTCGGTATAATCTCTTAATTTCCTCAGAGCATGCTTTAGTATTTCATTTATAGTTTGCCCTTCAAGTCGCAAGCTGATCTCGATAAATCTATTAAGAAATATCTTATATTGAAGCAGCGATATAATCTCCAAATCATCGAGGAGTTCAAAAAAGTCAAGAATCTCATCATCTCTAAAAGCACCGATCAATAGATCATAGTAGGGCAAAGCTCCGTATGATACACCATATCTATTCCCTAATCTGCATATCGTTAGAGTCTTGACATAGTCATATCGAACAATTTCGGGAATTATTCCCGTTTTTGGAATTAATTTGGTGAGCATTTTGGCATGAGGCTCTTCTTTATAGAAATTTTGAAAATCATAATGAGCCTTTGAGAGATTTTCTAATGCTTCACTCAATTCACCAGCAAGCTGATCTTCAGCCAAATAACTTAAGCCATCTACCTTATTCAAGAACTCTCTTGCTAATGATTTTCTTTGTTGCTCCGCATTTGCAGAATAAATTGCGTATTTTTTAGAAATATTCTGTTTAGCGGATTCATCTGCCAAAGTCCAAACATCGATTGATATTTTATCAATATTATCTCTTACATTTTGAGGAAGTTTAATGTCTGTGTACATCCCAAAAAGTGCTCTTAATAAGGAATGCAATAGGTCTTTTGGAAGCTTTTTAATACTTGCTATAATTGGCGCTGCAGATTTATCATCTAGCCTTTCTTTCCGAATATTTGTGAGCAATCTTTTTATCTCTAGGACCGGACCTGATGGATCCTTTGCCAATACTTCTCGTATACATGTATCCAGCCAATTTGCTAATTGCAATCCAGTTAATTGCGTTTGATTTGGGTGTGCGGCACTGGCAAAGTTTCTCATTTGCCTTATAAAATCCAAATGTATATAGCCAATTTCAGATATTATTCCAGTCTCGGTGCACCCTCTTATTAATTCCCAATCATCAAGATTTTTTAAATCTTCTTCGGAAATAAATTTCTCCCGCCTAGCGCCATCGGTGATAGTACTATCATAAAAATAGTTTAGGTCAAAGTGAGCGACTTTTGATCTCAAATTGCTTATTGTTTCATCCCATAGATAATTAAGAGCAGCATCAAATAATCCCGACAAACATGATGCAATAAATTTAGATATATAATAAGATTTTATTTTTTGATCATCTGTTAACCTACGTATAATATTAGGCATAATATTGATTATCAATCTTCTTTCACTTAATTCGACCAATACATTTTCCGCGGGCAATCCAAGGTAACAAAGATAGCTGCTTAATCGCTCTGAAAATTGATCAACTTGGTTTTGCAGATCATCAGAATCGATTACCGTTGGTAGATCTTCCTTCATATCATCATCTATCCGTTCCAATTCAATACCATTATATTTTAACTTTATGTAACTGGAAATCTTCCAGGGAATTCCATTATATACTATCCTCAATTTGCATCTTTCTTGATAATGGATACCGCAGCAGCCCTATTCGGACATCAGAGTGTAATTGGTTATCCCTTAAGGCTTTTCATATAACACCCTCATCCTTGCTCTCTACTTTAACACCATCATCTCTTAGCGCAATTAATTTTTAACAGTTGAGTTGCAGTAAGGATGAGCAAGTTGCGCATTGTCAATATTTCCCAAACCACCATCTTCTTTCCGGTCTTTATGATCTATAGTAATTGAATTTTTATGTATTAGGCCGCCGCATATTTTGCATCTAATCGGGCTCTTTAAAGCTTCTCTTAAGAACGCCTCAGATTTTATTTCCCGTGAGAACTCCTTTTTCTCAGTCTCGTTATTATATATATTATCGGCTTTTAAATAGGAAAATCTTCGGTCAGTCTTAAGAGATTTTAAGATTTCATCCTCATCGCACCCTCTTGCCAATTTTTCAATTATAAATTGATACAATTCTTTTATTGGCATATACCCTCTCATACCAATACGATGCTTATTATTAATTTGTTGAATAAAATCCTTATATTTCAAAATAAAATCTTCAAATTTCATTCTTTCATTAGTAAATGTGTTAAAATATTTTCTTTTTCGAAAATCCTTCAGCAATTCAACGATTGCAAGAAAGGATGTTGATTGATAACGCCCTTGGGGGCTATAAAAATATACGGCAGGATGCAGACCGAGTGAGGAAGCATGAGTTCCAGATATCATTCTTGCAATCTTGCGTGTATTCATCAAAAACTCAATAGTCTGCTCACCAGATGCATCGGTATCTAATTTATCTTCTGACTTAATATCATTTATCAAATTAACTAAATCCAAAATTAGAGTTAGCGTCTCGGAAGAATATCCAGGACCTGCTACTGGAAGATCGAGTGTTTTAATAGGTGTTTCTAATTTTGGTGTAAATATTATATCGTGTATTTCTTTAGCTATTTCTTCGATTTTCTGCTGATTGCCTTCATCAAATCTCGACCAATATTTGTGGCCAGTTCCAGATCTCATGACGGCTCTGGCAGCGAGTGCACTTGCTTTGCTTCTCGACATTAATAATCTCAGTTCTGTTTTATGCACGCGGACAGCTTGCTGATTAATCTTGAAAAAGGAAGCTTCTGCTTTTTTAACATCTCCGCTTACCCACTGGACTTGTATCGCTAGGGATGCAAGCTTTTTAGCTCTATCCAAAATATCTCCAGGAACCTTCGTTTGGTTTTGAATGGCATATTTGTGATCTGTGTAAGTTCCTACCAGCTTTTTGACTAAATTTCGAGTGGTTTGTGCCACTTCTCTCTGTTCATCAGGGATGCCATTTCCAAAAAAGGCTTGAGAAACAATACCATCACCATAGTCATCCAGCACCCACGCAATCAAAGCACTTAATCTATGCGCACCATCTATGGTAAAGATGTATGGACCTGAATTCCATAGTATAATCGCGGGTATCAAATCACCACTAAGAAAACTCTGAATGAAATCGCTTATTCTTTTTGGGTCCCATTCAGATGTCTCGCGTTGAAAATCAGGCTTTCTCAATTGATAATAAAGAAAACTATCACGTTCCAGATCTCTAATTTGTATTGCTTGGATGCTCTGTGACTGAGCGATCTCCGCTGTTACCTCAAAATCTTCACGAGGAATTAGGGCATCCAAGTTTGCTGGCTGCATGTATATCCAGCTATCTTTCATGCTTAAAATATTAATGGCCGTTCCCACGGCTTATCGTAGCGGTTCTTATTACTTGGTCTCACTATCGGAAGCCCTATTCCTTTGCATAAGCTATCATATCATCTCCTTCTGCCCCATCCTCTTCTTCCTCTTCTCCTCCTTCATCCTCTCCACCTTGTAATCCTGAAAGAGGCTCTCCAGCTTCTCCGCCTCCAGCCTCGCCTGCCGGGCCTTTTGCTGCACCTCCCACCTCTCCCGCGCCGCTTCAAGCTCCTCCGGCCGGATGAATGGCAGGCTGTCGATCCTCTGCACCGCAATCTCCGCGGATGTGAATACTGGCAAGCCCAGGTCCAGGAAATACTCCTGCATCGCCTGGGCCATCTCCCCCTCTGCCACTATGGCGGCAACCCCCCTCTCCCGAAACATCTCCGCAGTGCTCTTTCCCCCGCCGCTGGAGTCCTCTAAGAGGACCAGGTCCCCCTCAGCCAGAGAGTAGCGCTCCGCCGCAGCCAGAACCGCCTCTTTGGAGAAGGCGGCCACCGGCTTCAGACGGCGCAGCCCTTTGACCTCCTCAATCCTCTCCGCCTTCTTCCGGGCGACGGCGTTCTTTTTCAGCTTCTTGGTGTACTTCCTCTCCGAGCGCAGGATGGAGCGCAGCCGCACGATCTCCTTGTCCCGGATCCTGATCTCATGATCCCTTTTGATCTCCCTGGAGGTCTTATCCTTCAGCCGGTCCAGCCTCACGTTCGCCTTTTGCAGATCGGCATCCTTCTTTGCCAGCTGGGCCTGCAGCTCATCCACATAAGTGCGCAGGGTCTTCACCTGCTCGGATAGCTGCTGGATATGCTGCCGCAGGGCCGCAGTATCGGGATCTGGGGCGGGGGGCGCCGGGGCGGCTGGCCTTCCCTCCGCCGGGGGCGGATGGGAGAACTCGGCGATGGCGTTCTCAATGGAATAGCCCCGGACCACCAGTGCCTTGATCTCATCGGGATCGACCTCCGCCGGAGCCTTCTTCTCCACCTGGATGAACTTGTTCTTGTACTTCCTGAAGGCGGCCAGTGCAGCAGCCAGAGCATCCCTCTCATGGTCGTTCTTGTAGCCCAACTCCCTTCCCAGAGCTATCTTCTCCTCCCCGGCCATATCCGCCCCCGGGCTGAACAAGACGGCATTAAAGGCCCTCTTTACCTTCTCCACCGCCCCCGGCGTGGGCGAGACGTCGGTAGCCACAATCAGCGACCTTCCCCTGGCAGCTATCCACTCGATGACATCGGATGAGGACATAGCCCGGGAGCTGATCAGATCGACCAATTCCCCCCGCAGGTTCAGGGCGGCAATGCCGGTGGTGGTGCCTGGATCAAGGCCCACGATGATGTAGCCCCTGCGGTGCAGCAGCGGCTTGTACTGCAGAGCAGGCCTTTCGATGCTCTGCATCTTCAGCTGGGCATCTACCGAATAGCCAGGATTGATGTGCACCTTATCTCGGCTGGCCTCCACCACGAACTCCGCCCGGGTGAAACCACCCAGGCCCTCCACCGCCCGCAGAGAGTACTCCAAACCGGCTTCGCGAAGCTGCTTCTCCACCTCCCGCGCCAGGGCCATCACAGCTCCATGGATTTTTCTGGTGTAGCGATTCTGGCTCCAGCCGCCCCGACCCAATGACCGCCTCCGGCTCACCTTGATCAGAGTCTTGTCCTCAAAGGCGGAGACCACTGCCCCAACCCCCCTGGCCGCCAGCCTGGCCGAGGCCTCTGCCTCCTCCAGGGGCTTGGTGCGGTCGAAGGTGATGCCATTCCAGCGGGCCAGACGGACCAGGGACTCCGGCCGATCCCCGCCCGTCACCTGAACCAGTTTGGTCGAAGGGGGGAGACGGCGCAGGAGGTTGATCAGATCCCTGTGGCTCTGGGCCAGCTCATGGACGTTATCCATAGCCACGATCTCCGGCTGCCGCTCCCGGATCATCCGGATCAGCTTATGCCTGCTGATCATATGGTGAAGGGCAGTGGCATCCCCCTCCAGGACCACCAGTGAGTAGCTGGGAGCCCTGCGGCTGCCCGGCGATCCGCTGGCGATATCCACCCCAAAGATGCTCAAATCCTCTCTGCCTCCCGGACCGCTGTGAGCGCCTCCTCCAGCGGCATATCGATGCGGTACTTGCTCCGGAAAAAGCGCAGCACATTGCCTAAATCCCTCTTCAGGAGTTCATCTGAATGAGGATGAGCGGCATCCACCGCCTGGGGCCAGTCGATGATCACCGGCCCGGAATCGGTGATCATGATATTGAACTCGCTCAGGTCGCTATGGACGATATCCAGATCTAGAGCCCGTCCCACCTCCTGAAGGATCAACCTTAAGCCCTCCTCGGGATCGGAGAGGGTGATCTTATTGAGCAGGGGTCCGGGAACATACTCCATTGCCAGAGCATGCCGGCTGATGGCCACCGGCCGGGGGATGGAGACCTTTGGGTAGAGCTTTTCCATCACTGCAAACTCCCGTCTCGCCGCCAGGGAGGCGGCATAGAGCCACGGAACCCGAGGCTTGTCCTTGAGGTGATCGCGCAGGCGGCGGACGTGCTTGAAGCTGGTCCGTCCCTGGCGGTGGAACTTGATGGCTAAAGAGGCGTATCCCTGGGCCTCAAGGACCACGGACTCCTTGCCCACCCCGATCCGCTCTCCGATGCTTTTTACCTGATCGCGCCGGACGAAGTCTGAGAGCGCTAAAAGGTCGTAGGAATCGAAGTTTATCTGATAGCCCAGGTAATGCTGAGCCTCTCGTACCACCAGCTTTTTCTCAAAAAGATGCTGCAGGCGATACTCTGATTTGCTGGCGGAGAGGCCGGCAAGCTTGGATATTATAAAAGTGGGGACCCACTCGTGAGTCCTCATCCCGGTTTCAATCGCGCCCAGCAGAGAGAAATCCTCTCGGCTCAAGCCCAGAAATGCTTCTGCAACGTTTTCCACGAGCAATATTATGGAACCACTTCAGCTAAAGCTTTACCTCTCCAGAAGCCTGATATCTCTGCCAGCGATTCTGTAGATCTGGATCTTGAACAGTCTCGAGCACATAGTCTGCGTACTGGGCTCCAGTGGCACCATCCGGCCTGCCGGTGAGACATACTCTTTTTTCGAACTGGCCACAGATATCCAGAGCCATCTCCATCCGGCTGGCCTGATCTATGAAGCTGATGTGGCGCAGCATCATCACGCAGGCCCTCATCATGCTCGCCGGATCGGCATACTGCGCTCTGCCCTCGTCGACCATGCGCGGAGCTGAGCCGTGGATGGCCTCGAACATGGCATACCTCTTGCCGATATTGGCGCTTCCGGCGGTGCCCACTCCGCCCTGGAACTCCGCCGCTTCATCGGTGAGGATGTCCCCGTACAGGTTGGGCAGGACGATCACCTTGAAGTCGCGCCTCCGTTTCTCGTCCACCAGCTTTGCCGCCATTATATCCACGAACCAGTCATCGAACTGAATTTCCGGATACTCGCGGGCTACTCGCCGGGCTACCTCCAGGAACTTGCCGTCTGTGGTCTTGATCACATTGGCCTTGGTGACCGCAGAGACTCTATTGATACCATTCTTTTTGGCATACTCGAATGCCAGGCGCACGATTCGCTCCGCTCCCTGGCTGGTGATAACCTTGAAGTCCACTGCCAGGTCCTCAGTGACATTGAATCCTGAGCTGCCCAGGACATACTCGCCCTCGGTGTTCTCCCGGTAGAAGATCCAGTCGATGCCCTTCTCAGGCACCTTGACCGGCCGGACATTGGCGAAGAGGTCCAGCTCCCGGCGCATGGATACGTTGGCGCTCTCCAGGTTTGGCCATTTATCCCCTTTCTTGGGGGTGGTGAGGGGACCCTTTAGTATCACATGGCACTCCTTCAGCGCCGCCAGGGTCTCCTCGGGCAGGGCCTTCATCACTTTGACCCTCTCCTCGATGGTAAGGCCCGAGATCCACCTCAGCTCGACCTTTCCAGACTGGATCTCCTCAGCCAGGATGTACTCGAGCACCCGGACCGCCTCTTTAGTGATGAAAGGGCCGATGCCGTCTCCTCCTACCACCCCAATTATTATCGGCATAAGCCGGCTGTAGTCCGCCCAGTCCTCTCCTGCTTTCATCTGATCAACGCGCTTGAGCTGCTCATTGAGCAGTTCAGCGAAGTGCTCCTTCGCCCTCTCTATGGCCCCTGTATGATTCATGAATCGCACCTGATTGCTCTGGGTTGGGGCACTTATGGCTGATCAATCTTTTTGTATGGCAATCAAATCTATAAACCAGAAATGACTGATTACCTGCCATGGATGTAATTACAATAGCCTTCTATGCTATTCTGTTCCTTATCGCTTTCATGATCGCCCGCATCATTATGAAGATCATGCGGGGGTACTGAATATAGAATGGAAGAGATAGAACAGATGCAATCGGTATGATTTGCGGGGATAGGTTTATCATTCCTGCCAGCTTCAATTATGGAGCATGTTTCCCCAGGTTCTAGCAACCGTCGGCGGCTCGGGGACGCGCCTGTATCCTTTGACCCTGGACCAGCCCAAGCCGCTGGTGGAGCTATGCGATACGGCCATAATTGCCAATCTCTTCCGGGTTCTGGCCAGCCAGGGCTGTCGCCGGTTCATTTTAGGCAGCAAGGGAGCGAGCAACACCCTCAACCTGAGCAACTATTTCAAGGCCGGTGAGGGCTTCTTCAAGCGTCTGGGAATCGCCGACCACCAGGATTTCAGCTATCAGCCGCTCTATGATGACGTAGGCAGTGCCGACTCTCTGCGCTACTGCATGAACTATTTTGATATAAAAGATGACCTCCTGGTGGTGTCGGGAGACAACCTTATCGATATCGATCTGTCGAGCATAGTCCAGTTCCATCAGTTGCATAAGCCGGTTCTGACCGTCGCTTTAAAGGAGATAGCACCGGGGGAGAGCATCTCATCTTACGGCGTAGCGCGGGTGGATGAGGATATGCGCATCCGGGGTTTCGTGGAGAAGCCAAAGCCAGGCAGCGAGCCCAGCCGGATGATAAACACCGCCTTTTATCTCTTCAGCCCCGAGGTCCGGGAGGTCCTGGCTAAGATGGGTGATAAGGCCAGGGACATAGGCGGCGATCTGATCCCCTACCTGACTGAGAACGGCTATCCCGTCTACGGCTTCCCCGTCGCGGGATACTGGATAGATATAGGGACACCGGAGAGACTGCATCAGGCGGCTATGGACTGCCTCTCCGGTCGGGTCAGGCACTTCGACCGCAAGTACCGTTACAGGACCAATCAGTGGATCCATCCCAGCACCCTGGCCAGGATCGAGCCGGATCTTGCTTCAGGGGATATCGTATTGAAAGGGAATGTCTCCATAGGAAGAAACTGCCGCATAGAGAGGGGTGTGGTCATTGAGAACTCCCATATCGGCCATACCAGCCTCATCGACCGCGATGTTGAGATAAAGGATAGCATGGTGATGAGCTTTGCTCATATTATGCATTCAGTCATTATCAACAGAGCAATAGTGGGCCGCCATTGCATCTTAGAGGAGCATAGTGCTCTAGGATTGAATAATGGTGCGGAAGGGGGTGTTCCGGTTGTTGGCGAGAATGTGGTCCTCCCCTCAGAGTCGGTGGTGACACCGGGGGTAAGGGTGGCCCTGCTCAAGTACAGCCATAGCATCCTAGCCACTGGTAGGTTCAATGAACTGGGAATTGATGAGAGAAATATCTACTTCAAAGAAAAGATCAGATGAAGCGCTAGTAATAGCGCTCCCAGGTATCGTCGATCTTTCTTATCTTATATTTCCGCCCGTTCTCCAGCAGATATCGATTCAGATCCTGCACATCATTGAAAAAGCGCTTATCCCGCAGGTTATTGTAGATATCTTCGGTGGTGAAGCCCTTCAGCTCCCCTTTGCCATAAACTATTCTCTCAATAGTATAATATATATCGTCAAACTTCCTCAGGGGATATGTCCACTCTGCGAACTGCATCAGTACCCTCCTCATCTGGCTAGAGGGCTTGAATAAATAAGAACCTTTCGTTGCGATTGATTTTTCATAGGGGAAGGATCGATGGAGAAGGGTTATCAATGACAAGCTTCAATGGCTGCCAGCATGTGCCCGCCAGACCTGATCCTGCTGCAGGAGAAGATCGCCTCCTGCGATCTTTGTCCTCTTTCTCTCAGCCGAAACCTCACTGTGCCCGGAAGCGGCCCATCCAAGGCCGAGATCATGCTGGTGGGAGAGGCCCCCGGTCGGGAGGAGGACCTGAAAGGACTGCCGTTCGTCGGCCGGGCGGGAAGGTTGCTGGACGAGGCTCTGAACGAGGCCGGCCTGAAAAGAGAGGATGTCTTCATAACCAGTGTCATCAAATGCCGTCCACCCCAGAACAGAAAGCCGAATAAAAAGGAGATCGAACTCTGCCTGCCCTATCTAGAGGATCAGATGGATGCCATCCGCCCCAGGATCATCTGCCTGATGGGGAACACTGCCATTCAAGCCGTCCTGGGAGTTGTGGGGGTTACTGTCCTGCGCGGCCGGATTCTAAGCGATCGCTTTCTGGTGACATATCATCCGGCGGCCGTCCTGAGAAACCGAAATCTGATGGCGGATTTCGTCTCCGACCTCAGAGAAGCAAAGATTCAGAGCCTCAAACTATCAAAGGACGCTTTTGCTGAATGAGGATGACCCGCGGCATGGCCGGGCTAAAGGTCAAGATTTATTATCATGAAGGGCAACAGAGTCACCATGAGCGGCCAAACCCTGTCTGAGAAGATATTATCCAGAGCGGCAAACAAAGAGGTAAAGGCGGGCGAGTTCGTCATGGCGAATGTAGATGGCGCCATGATTCATGATATAACCGGCCCCCTGGCAGTGAAGGGATTCTATGAGATTGCAGGCAGGGATGCCCGGGTCTGGGACCCAACCAGGATCGTTCTTCTATTCGATCATCAGGTCCCGGCAGACAGCCTGAAGGCAGCAGAAAACCACATCCAGCTGCGCAAGTTTGCTGCCGAGCAGGATATTCTCAACTACGATATCTTCTGCGGCGTATGCCACCAGGTGATGCCTGAGAAAGGGCACGTGCTTCCTGGAAACGTGATTTTGGGCACCGATTCTCACACCTGTACCTATGGAGCCTTTGGGGCTTTTGCCACCGGCGTCGGCTCGACGGACATGGCCTCAGTCTTCGCCACCGGCAAGCTCTGGTTTATGGTGCCCAAGACCCTCCAGATAATGATCGAGGGCCGACTGCCCTCCCGAGTAACATCAAAGGACGCCGTCCTGCGCATCATCGGCGATATAGGTGCCGACGGGGCCAACTATCTGGCCTGTGAGTTCCGGGGTGAGGCCGCGGAGAGGATGAGCATCCCTGAGAGGATGACGGTCTCCAACATGGCCATAGAGATGGGGGCCAAGGTGGGCATCTTCCCGGCGGACGGGACGACGAAGAGCTACCTGGAGGGACGAGTCCAGGATCGAGAGGCAATTGAGGCAGGATTCGTCAAGGGAGACGAGGATGCAGCATTCTCCCGGAGGGAGTGGAATGTATCCGATCTCGAGCCGCAGATCGCCATGCCCCATAATGTAGACAACGTCCTGCCCATCAGCCAGGTTCCCCAAACCCGGATCGATCAGGTATTCTTGGGCTCCTGCACCAACGGCCGATTCGAGGATCTGCAGCTTGCCAGCGAGATGATGAAGAATGAGCCCCTGGCCAAAGGAGTACGGATGATCGTGGTCCCCGCCAGCCGGGATGAGTACATGAAATGCTTGCGAGCCGGCCTGGTGGAGAGGTTCATGGAGGCGGGGGCGATGGTGGAGTCGCCCTGCTGCGGCCCCTGCATGGGAGGAAGCTTCGGCCTCCTGGGGGCAGGAGAGCGCTGTCTGGCCACCTCCAACCGCAACTTCGTGGGCAGGCAGGGAAGCCCCCAGGCCTTCGTTTACCTCTCTTCCCCCGCCACCGCAGGAGCGAGCGCCATTACCGGCTATATCACCGATCCCAGGGAGATCTGAGAGGGATCAAGGAATAGCCAGCCAATCCATCTTTTTTTTTCAGGATAAGATCAGGATGAAGGTCGCCCTCAAGCTCGCCTATCTGGGAGATAACTATTATGGATTTCAAAAGCAGCCCGACCGGGTGACTGTGGACAGCCAGGTCCGACGGGCGCTGGCCCAGATAGGGGTCATCCACGGCGACTTCTGCTATGCTGGCCGGACGGACCGGGGAGTCTCAGCTCTGGGCCAGGTGATCGACTTCTGGATAGATGAGGATAAAATCGATCTGACCAGGCCGCGGTGCGTGAACGGCAGGCTGCCCCGGGACATCTGGACCTGGGCATGGTCCATCGCCCCAGTGGGCTTTTCTGCCCGCTGGAATGCCCTTTGGCGGGAGTACCAGTATCTTCTCTGGCACCCCGGCCTGGACAGGGATCTAATGGAAGAGGCAGCGGATATGCTCTTGGGGGAGCACGATTTTCGAAACTTCTCCTCCGCCAAGGTGGGAACGGTAAAGAGGGTAGAGAAGCTGGAGATAAGAGAGAGAGACGGCCTTTTCATCTTCGACATCCGGGCAGACGGCTTTCTGTGGAATATGGTGCGAAAGATCGTGGGAGCCACCGAAAAGGTGGGCTCAGGCCAGAAGGATATGCGCTGGTTTAAGGATCTCCTCCGTCCCGAATTGAACCACGGCGCTCCTACCGCCCCAGCAGAGGGGCTGATTCTCATGGAAGTGGGCTACGATGGCTTGGACTGGCAAGTGGACCAGTATTCTCGGGCCCGGGCGGGCCGGATGCTGGCAGGGACGGTGCAGAAGAGGATGGCAGGGGCAATGGTAGCGCTGGAGCTGGAGAGGGCGATGGAGGTATGTCGCCCGGATGAGAGTTGAAGGGGTGAACTTGAATCGGAAAAACTCTATGTCTCCGTGCCTTCTGTGGTGAACCGCTATGCTCTGACCCAACCACAGAGACACAGAGGAACAAAAGGCCATTTTCCCTACCTTAAATCGCCCATATAGCGAAGAGCCGACTTAAAGAACTGCTAGGCCAAGGGGCAAGCCAGGAAGAGATGATAAAGCAGCTCAGCCGGCGGAAGGATGCAGCCTGAAGCTCTGGTGCCAGGAGCAAACAGTTGCAGGAGAATTGAATTATCTCCTGAGCCTCAGTGCATCCCGCATTCTTTCTCAGCCATCCGGGAAGGGACCTAATTTCCCAGTCCCGCAGCGATCGTTCTTCCCAGATGGAAGCACTTCTCAATATCCTCCTTGCCCGGGACCTGTATGGCTGTCGTCCCTGGCTCCACTACTCGCATGCCAAAGGATTTCATGCGGGCGATCAAGGTTACAACTCCCTCACCGCTCCACCCATGCGAGCCAAATGCCACTCCCACCTTCCCGTTCAAGTCGAGCTTTACCATCTCTTTTAAGAATGGATCCATCGACTTGATGAGCTTATAGTTATAAGTCGAGCCACCAAGAACGATTGCATCTGCGTCCGCTATATCATCTAAAGATGCATCATAGACTTCTTTCAGCAATACATCAGTCCCTTCGATGGTCATTGCCCCGCTGGCTATGGCCTCTGCCATTTTCTTTGTCCTTCCCATGCCTGTGGCGTAGATTATAGCTATCTTTGGCATTTCGATCCCCTTAGATAACCTATCCTGCATTTTATAACTAATTTTTGTTGAGCCACATCTTACATACTTTTAGATATGACAACCCATGCTCTATGCGAGCTTCAAAGGTGAACTCAATGCAAGAAGATAGACTACCTCCACCCGAATGGTGCTACCACGAGCCGGACCATCCCGGCATGGACTTCGATGCCATCGCCCCATCCTACGACCGAAATATGCAAAGGTTCAGAGACATCCAGGGGGAGATAGAGGAGATCCTATCATTCCTGGAGATCAAGCCCCATCATTCCTTGCTGGAAATAGGAACAGGCACTGGCGAGTTCGCCCTGGCCGCCGCCCGCCGTTGCGCCCGGGTCTATGCCATCGACATATCCCCGGGGATGCTCCAGTATGCCCGGGAAAAATCCCAGGGGCAGGGAATCTCCAACATCAGCTTCCTAGTCGGCGGCTTTCTCACCTACCACCACCATGACGGGCCGCTTGACGCCATCGTCAGCCAGATAGCCATGCACCACCTGCCAGATTTTTGGAAACAGATCGCATTGCTGAACATAGCCAGCATGCTGCGGCCGGGAGGAAGGCTCTGTCTGAGGGACATCGTCTATTCCTTCGATCCGGGCGACTATGAGAGGCAGATAGAGAGGTTCATATCTAAAACGATGGAGAAGGCTGGTCCTGGATTTGCCCAGAGTATGACCAGCCACATCAATAAGGAATTCTCCACCATGGACTGGATCATGCGCGGCTTGATCGAGAGGGCGGGCTTTGTGATCGAGAGAGAGGAACAAAAAGAGGGGTTCTTAGGCCTGTATCTATGCAAAAAGATATAGACATCGCAAAAATTGACGCGCGGGAAGCTAACCGCAGCCGCATCCACCTCCACCGCCTCCTCCTCCTGAGGTAGAGGCTGTGGTCCCCCGAGAGCCGGTGATGGGATACATGATATTCGTGTAGCCGGCCAGGCTCTTGTTTACCCTGTCTCTTGCATAGCTGGTGAGGTCAAGAACCTCTTTTCCGATGGAGGCAGATAGGTTCTGGGGCAGGGCAAGAGCGACATCGATCGATGTGGAATTATTGGCCGCTGTGCTATTTATGAGGGTGCTGTTTATCAAGCTGGAATTCGTGGAGTTGATATTTGCCAGCAGATCGAGTTCACCCAGATAGACCTCCGCCCCATCAGACGGCTGGGCCTGGGCGCTTCCTGCCAGAATGAAGAGCATCAGAGCCAGGCTCAAAGCAGAATTTTTTAGGGCTAACATAGAAGATCGTTTTCCTCCTGAAATTGACTTTCAGATCAAGAAGCCATAAAATAAGAGTATGTGCCCGCTTTGGGGCACATGCAATACCCTTTTTCGAGTTCGCTTTACTTGGGTGGCCAGAAGTCCTTCATCCAGCCGATGATGCGTCCGGAGTCCTCTGGGCCGACCATGATCTTGGCCTTGCCTGCGAAGAGGTCCTCCAATTCGCCTGAGAACTTGGCTGCCATGCCGGGCAGGACCATGGCCGGGTACTTCTGACCGGCCCAGTCGAAGCCTGCCTCGTTGAAGGAGTCCTGAATCTTGACCGGGGAGAGCTGGCCGCCAGCGACAGATGCCTGCACGCCTATGCCATCGGTGTTGATGGCGATGATGTAAGCATCGATGCCATTTGAGGCCACGTCCGACTCCACTGTGTAGTAGGTCAGGGCGAAGTTGGTGGTCAGGAAGACTGGCGACTCCGGTCCGGGATTGCCGACCTTGTAGATGCCGGGCTTGACCTGCACCGGAGTTCTCGGATCGGTGTAGATGTTGAAGCGCAGATGCATATCGGGCATCATGCTGTAGGGCTCTGTGGAGTGCTTGATCATGATCGCACCTCCGCGAATGACGAAGGCTGCGGTGAGCACTGACTCCCAGTAAGCAGCACGAACCGGATCATCGGTGGTCAGCCAGGCGTTGATGGGCAGGACCATTACCGGATAGGCGATATCCCTCTGGGCCTCCTCTACAGCAGCTCTTCTCAGGTTGATGAAATTGGTGAGGGTCTGCTGCAGCATCTTGCCGTTGGGTGCCGTTCCGGGGTCTAAGACCAAATCGGTCAGTCCCATTTCGGCGAAGGTGACGGCCATGGACTTGAGGCCATCCAGGTCGAAGGGAACGCTCAATGTGACTGAGACCTTGTAATCATAAGCCAGCTGAGCAACCTCCTTCCAGTTGTCCTTTGTTGCGGCATAGATGAGTGGCTTCTCCTTGGATGCGACCTCCAGGCCTGCCTTGAGAACAGCCGGATTGAAGGAGCATAGGATGAGCGGGAAGCCATTGCCATTGGCCATGACAGTCTTGACGCAGGCGGCGAACTTGGCCGGATCGTCGGTCACAGACCGGACGGCAATCATCTCCACGCCCTGCCACTTGCCGATGTAGAACTTTCGCCAGGTGGTGATCTTCTTGACCCGCTCTATGAGCTTTGCCTCTTCCATGTTGTCGGCAACATCAAAGGCAAATGGCGGCTTGTTGAAGAAGGTCATCTGATGGCGGTACATGACGTCCTCGCCACCTACCTTGACCTGCTTGTCTCCGACCCCCACATAGACCATCTTCAGCTCGGGAGCGACGGTGCTCCTGAGGGTCGCAAGCTTCTTGGCGTACTTCTTCTCTTCAATTAACGGAGTGCACTCCTCTACCTTGCGGGTTCTGGCGATCAGGCCAGCGGCAAAGGCCATGCAGGTCTCCTCTCCGCACTTCTTGCAGTTGGTCTGTGGAAGCTGCTTGTAAAGGTTAAGCGGGCTTGTTTCCTTCATGTTCCTCACACCCCCATCTTGAGCCAGGCATTGGCTTCAGGCGTCTTGGCCTCTATTCTTCCCATCAGAGACTGGGTGATCTCATGCAGATATGCGACCGCCGTTGGATGCATCATCATGAAGATGTCCACTCCAGCCATGGCCAGAGAGTAGCCGGTCAGAATCTCCCAGATCGGGCCTCTCAGCATTCTGTCTCCCCAGTCGGAGTCGTCCTTGTTCGGTGAACGGACCATCCAGGACTCTCTGACACCCCAGGCGTTGGTGGTGCCGGAGGACATGGGGAATGTCAGCTCATCGTCGCCTTTCAGAGCGCCGAGCCTTATTCTCTCCATGTTGGAGTAAGCGAAGTCCAAGCCGTAGGCGAGGGCAGCGGTTGTCGGGTCCATAACTATGGACTCGCGCGGAACACCAGCCACCTTCATCAGCTTTCTGTTCAGCTCCTTCTGAGAGTTGATCTCCAGCTGGGTCCAGGCGAGGCAGACATGTCCGTTGTCCACACAGGCCTTGCCGATCTTCTCCCAGTCCATGTTCAGGTTGGCGGAAGCGATAAGAACCCGCTCGCCCTGTGCGACCTCAGCTGCCTTGGATAGCACTACTGGATCCTTGTCTGGGTTGCCTGATCCGCCGATGCAGATGGGCACGTCCACAGCCTGCAGGACCTCTTCTACCGTCTTGACTGCATCCTGGGCGGAAGTGTCTTTGAGGAGCGGATCAGTGCTGATCAGGTGAACGGTGACCATGTCGGCGCCGAAATCCCTGACTGCCTTCTTGGCCCACTCGCCTGGTGAGTTGATTACATCCTCATAATGCATCTTGACTGCCTTGGCCATGCCGATGGGCATGTCGAAGACGTCCATGGTGATCTTGGGGGCATGGGGCATTGCTGCATCCGGGAAGAAGGGCATGGCCTTCTCGCCGCCCAGCTTTACCACATGGCCGCGGCTCCCGCCGTCTGCCTTGGTCGCTCCCAGGGTTACCTCCTGGATGGGATGCTTCCAGGTCTTGTCAACGCCCACGCTGAATTTGGCGCTGGCTAACGCCGAGGCCACCTTAAAAGCGGGGACTGCGGCAGCGGCTGCTGCTATGTCCTTAGGCGCCGGGGATATGGCCTGAGCGACAGCCACCGGCTGCATCAGGTTCTGTACTGGATATCCCACTGCCTTGGCGAAGTCCATGAGCTGCATGGCGATCTTGGCTGCCTGCTCTCCAAAGTAGTATGCGAAGAGCGGGCCTACGCCACCTGCGCCCACGTCCAGGTCTATCTCAACATCTCCCTCGATCTTCAGTCCCTCGAGGGATTGAACATTCATCTCTGTTAATGTCTTATTCAGGTCAGATAAAGTGATCTTGTCTGCCATTCGAATCACCCTCACAGGCCCAGTTTCCCGACGACATTCGCCATCTCTTTAACTGCAGGCGAATCATCGGGCAGGCCGGTCAATGGATCTCCCACTAAATCGAATTTGGCCAGGCTTTCATCATAGGGGATAGTGCCGATAACAGTAAGGCCCAGGCTGGTTGCGTTCTCGATGACCTTATCCCGCCTTCCGGTGGTGATCTTGTTCACAACCACATACAGATCCTTGTACTTCAGTCCCATCTCGCGGGCAATGTCCCGAATCCTCTCGCCGGTGGTAAGCCCTCTTCTGGACTCATCAGTTACGACGATAAGGTCGTCGAGGTCTGGAAAAATTTTCCTGCTGAAATGCTCGAGGCCCGCGGGCGAGTCGATTACAATCAGATCATAATCCTTGGCGGTCTTATCCATAATGGCTCGCAAAAGATTATTGACATAACAGTAACATCCAGAACCCTCGGGCTTGCCCATCACCAAAAGATCGTAACCATCTTCTTCCAAAAGGATCTCAAAGATCTTAGCCTCGAAAAGCGCCTGCTTATCAGTGTCCGGTGAAGATGTGAACCGGGAATCCTGCATGAACTCCCTCATGTCGCCAACGGTCTTTTCCACCTTAGCGCCCAGCGCATCTGCCAGGTTGGCATCAGGATCGGCATCGATAGCAAGGATTCGAAACTTTTTTTCAGAGTTATTCAGGTGTCTGATGAGCATTGCGGTCACTGCGGTCTTGCCGGTGCCGCCTTTACCTGTTATCGCTATTACTTTCCCCAAAGTCTAGCCTTCCTTATTTTTTCGGTTTTATTACAACTTCCGCTACGTGGATGGATGCGCCCCTCAGTTCAATGGTCATTCCACCCGATGCTGCTGCTGGCATAGCGAAAGCCGGAGCTGCTGCGCCTGCTGCAGGTGCTGCTGCTGCGGCCGGAGCCGCTTCCTTTTTCTTAAGCTTAAGCTGCATAATATCTCTCCCTCACTCTTTGATCAGATAATCGCACTCGCAGGAAAACCGCATCTCCCAAAAAAGGGAGAAAAAGGCGGTACTCTACTTGGCGAGTACTACCTTATCTATGCTTATCTTGGCATCCTTCAGGATCAGCTTTATGCCGCCGGCGCTGCCGGACATGCTTATGGCTGGTGCTGCTGCGCCTGCTGCTGCAGGTGCGGCTGCTGGAGCCGCCGCTGCAGGTGCCTTGGGTTTCAGTTTTAGCTGCATAGTTTAACACCCTCTCTTAAATTTGAATCTGCTCACTCGAGCACGCCGTCTTCCTGCAAGGCCTCGACGACCTGCATGAACTGGCCTTCGGTCAGGGCAAGCTCGGACTTGACGGTATCCATGTTGATGTCTCCGCCGGTCTTCTCGATATAGGCCATGACCTTCCCCTTGATATCATCATCGACCTCTTCAAGCTTCCAGCCCTCGGTGATCTTCTTGCCGTCCACCTTTCTGGTGACGCCATCCACCACGGGATGGTTGACCTTGAGCAGGAATGCCTTGAGGGCTGCGATGTCCTTGGCATCGTCCTCGGTGGCGATCTTGTCCATCATGTCAGCATCAATGCCTTCCTTTACCCTCTCTTTGAGGCCCTTGGACATCCAGACGATCCTTCTCCAGCCGCCATCCGCCTGGAGGAACTTGGGGGAGAAGTAGTAGAGAATACCCATGCCCAGGAAGCCCACGACCTGCTTGCCGCCGCCGGTCTGTCCTGCCATGGTGGAGAAAGGCAGTCCGTTGGGGGTTGCGCCCTTGAAGTCACGATCGGCAAGGCCGATGCCGTCAACCTCAGGCATATAGAATCCAATGGTCTCGAAGCAGCCACAGGAGGTGTGGGGTGCATCGAAGAATGTGTAGAGGAGCATTCTGCTGTACTCGCCGCCGGACCTCTGCTCAGCCATCTGATTAATGGCTTCATACTCGCCGCTGACCTCATCCATCGCCGATCCCTTCTCAATGGCGAACTGGGGGCCCTCTGGGTCCACCTTGGCGGCAGCCCTGCCGTCGAACCAGGTGATAGCTCCGCACAGTGATGGCCTGTCCGGGGTGACCACGCAGGCGCTGGTGGGAGCGAATGCCTGGCAGAGAGTGCAGCCATAGAAGACATCCACATCCTCATCGTGCAGTCCCTTGGCGCGCTCATCGCGGGTCTTGTATACGGCCATGGCCTTGGCCAGCTCTTCCTTGACCTTTGCTGGATCGGTGACGATGGTGATGTCCATCTTCTCAATGAATGGCATCTCTGCCTTGTACAGGTCGATGACCGGGGCGTAGACCTCCTTCCAGGAGGTGACTCCCTTCTTCTTGAGACCCTTGCCAATCCTCATCCAGATATCGTATCTCTGGTTGAGGTGCATGAGGCCACTTATATAGGAGAGCAGGGCATGGTTGCGCCTCTCGATGATGGACTCCAGGTCTTTCTCGATCTTCTCGCCGCCGACTCTGAAGATCATGCCGAAGGGCATGGTGGTGCCCTCAGGGGTCTCTCCCAGATCCGGACCGATGACTGTTACCTTTCCATCCTCAATCTCGTCCATGGGCGTGGCAAGCGACAGCTCAAATCCATCTGCCTTGGGACCGCCAAGCTCTACCCATAGATCGTCCTTTCTGATTCTCTCGCCCTCATACATGGGGGATATGTCCAACTTTATATCTGCCATTAATACACCTCTTCTGTTTTCTTCTGTTATAGGATAAACTCTATTTCTTCATCGCTGCGATTACTTCGTCTACGGCTGCGTGATAGTCGTCCGGATTGAAGGCCAGGTTGCCGAAGGTCATATCGGCATTGACATGATAGTAGCGGTCTATGGAGACGCGCTTGATGTCCCGGTTGAAGTTCTTCAATGTGGATAGCATGCCATTGGCGAACTTGTAGTAGATGCCCAGGAATATGACCACATCGTACTGTCCCTGTCCATCCAGGCCCTTCCAGTCGGGGAACCTCAAAAAGTTGGTCAACGGATGCAGGCCGATCTGATAGACGTTCTCCAGGTAGCCTCTATCCACAAAGCCCTTGACGCTATGCGCCGTGGCGGCGATGGGAATTCCCATCTTTCCCATCTCAATCATCTTATCGAACATCACGGGATCGTCGAAGAGCTCTGCTCCTACCACGAGCAGAGGCCTCTTCGCCTTTCTGATGATCGCGCCGATTACCTTCGGCAAATAGGTCTTCGCCATCTCTGGCCCAGGGATCTGAGCCATCTCAAAGGGAATGGGATTCTTGGTGGTGTCAATGCCCTTCTTAACTTCTGCTGCCATTTCTATCTCCTCCTCGTCCTCACTTCTTGGCCCTTATCTTGCGCGGGATGTTCGTGGGATCGAAGCTGACGTCTGCGGGCCTGAGCGGTCCGGAGATGAACTTCTTCGCCTTCCAGTCGATCTTCCAGCCGTGCTTCTCCTCCAGCTCCTTCATCATCTGCGTCTGGTAGTTCAGGGGCAGATCCTTGACATCGCGGACAAAGAGATGCCAGTCATCGGGCAGCTTGCCGAAGTACTTCATGGAGATATCGCAGTAATGGGTCAGCTTGATTCCTCTGCCCTGGGTGTTATCAGACGGGCGGAAGCAGAGCTTTGCCATCTCCAGCATGGCCTCCTCCTTGGTCTCGGCGATATAGAGCATGGCTTCAGGTGCTGGCTCGATCTGCTGCATATTGCCGTTCTTGGCATCTATGACCATCCAGTCCTCGGGCTTGTCGGTCCTGCCCATAAATGTCCTGCGGTATATGACTGAGCTTGGCTGAACAACCACTGGAATGCCGAGCCTGTTAACGCCGGTAGCGATGGATGCTGCCTTTTGGGAGTATGCTCCCCAGGCCACGCCGCATGCTCCGACCTTGGACATGATATAATCGGCGATATCATCGTAGTTGGCACGCTCATTTCTGTGAGCGAAGATGGTTGCCACCTTGATTGCTGCTCCATGAATGTGGGCATTGGCCACACATGAGCCTATGTTGCAGATGTTCCTGCCATCAAAGGCACCCTCGTACTGCTCCCAGATGGTCTTGCCATCTTCATCCTTATACAGGGACATGTCCATGGCCATGCAGCCCGTGGCAACGACGATGTAGCCTCTGTCAACGAACTCCTTGGCGATGTCGTAGCACTCCTTGGTGCCGTTGGGATAATTCGAGCATCCTACCAGCGCTATAACTCCCGGAATCTGGCCAAGAACCAGGGGTGCACCAACTTTTCTGATCTCGGTATCGAGCACAGGTCCCCTGCCCGCTCTCATCTTGAACTTCTGGTTCCTGATATACTCGCGGTTGGCATACTCATAGAGCTTCAGTATGGGAATCTCCTGGGGGCAGGTCTGCTCGCATCTCTGGCAGCCCACACATACCTCATAGGTAGAGGAGAATGGTTCCAGATTGCCCTTCAGTGCCTCGCTTATCATCTCGCTGATCCTGATGTGGGGCGGACAGACGAAGGCACACTGATTGCACTCTGTGCATGTTGCCAGGGTATCCTTGAACTGCTGCTCGGTAAAGAGGCTCTCCTTCTTGTACTGCTCGCGCTTGGGCTTGACTGCAACCGCGGTCCTGATGGCCACCTCTCCGGCCTTTACTGGATCGAGGATTGCCACACCGGGCATCTTGAAGCTGACCAGATCCTCCACAATGGCATCGGCTGAGTCATTGGTCCTGTCGGGCAGGCCGAGCATGATCTTGTCGTTGCTGGCGATGACGGGGATGTGCCTTTGCTGGCAGTCCTCCAGCACATCGCAGAATACGCACTGCTCGTCCACAATCACTGTATCCATGATTCCGGCGCGAACCATCTTTCTCCACCAGCCCATGGCACCAGCCACCTTGGCCTTGGGTCCCAGGTTGGGGGGGATCCTGGATTCCCTGCCGGTCTCAGTGATCCTGGTGAGGTCAATGGCGGTGCAGCATACGCCGCCTATGTCAACCTTGTCCCAGAGATTATTGTTCTCGGCATAGATCATGGCCTCTGCGCCTGCTGCCAGGTTGTGGCCGTAGGCGATGAGAACGCCCTTGTTCTGATCCAGGGTGCCCATGCCGATCTCCACCAGGGGTGCATCGGCTGCGCCGCGGGGCATATCGTAAGCCACCGTCTGCAGCATGTCGCAGATCTCCTTGCCCAGGGAGTCGATCATGCCGCCGTGCAGCGACTTGGACTCGAAGTCCATAAAATAGCCTTCCTGACCGGTGTGAGTGGCCGCCAGGAGCTGCACGATCTCCTCTTCGCAATACTCCAGGGCCTCGCCGAAGTCCTTGAGCGACTTGGGCTTGATCCCCAGGATGGTGCGAGTGAGGGGCGCATCCACCAGGATCTCGCTGCCCATATCGAAGGGCATATCTCCGAACTTGTCCAGACACCAGTGGTAAAGGTGCCTGCCGTGAGCAGTATGGGCGCAGGTTCCCATTAAAACCGCAACCAGAACGATCTTACCGCAGGCAGCGGCCATGTCAATGCCACAGGCCCCCTTCTTGTTGCCGGTCAGGTCGCATGGTCCATAGGTACAGAGGGTGCATGTATCATCTGCCGGTGAATACATGATCTTGTACCGGTTACAAATCTTGAAGTCCCAGTCACGAAGCGTTGCCACACCTGGCTTGGGGAAGGGGCCCATCTCCTGGTCCCATTCATCCTCTTCTTTTACGACAGCTCCTATGTTGATCTGGACGTTCTTCATGTCCTCAACCGAAAAGCTGCCTTCTCTTGTTGCCATCGGAATCTTAGCCTCCTCTTCCTTTGATATACGCCGCTTGAGTTCGCATAGAGTAGATAAAACACTTTCGGATACCAGTTAATATAGAATTTTATTAATTTTGATTAAACATCATAGTATTAATTTTATAAATAAATTTTCAGTTAACAGCGACTCAATAAGATCACTATTGTTAATGAAGTGTACTCTGCCCACAAGCTTGAAATGCCAATACATTGAAGGCCACAACGACCTATGAAAAATCGATTGCGGAAGAGCTTTGTCAATGCTGCCGAATGCAAGCATGGGGGCAAGGTGCAGGAAGCGAAGAGAAGATTGGGGGCTGAGCCGCTGGACTTCTCCGCCAATATCAATCCCCTGGGATCGCCCCCCCTGAAGGAGTTGGTCAGCCGAGAGCTCAAGCAGGTCGGCCACTATCCTGACAGCAGCTACCAGGGATTCTGTCGCGCAGCGAGCCGCTTCGTCCAGGTCGATCCGGGATGCATCGTTCCAGGCAATGGATCATCTGAGCTGATCAGGATATTCGCGGAGGCTGTGCTGGAAGAGGGGGACCTGGCAATAATCCCCACCCCCACCTTTGGAGAGTATGAGAATCAATCACAGCTCGCCGGAGGCAGGACGGAAAGGCTGGCGATTGGTAAGGATGGCACCCCCCTCCTTCGCGACTCCGACCTACACCGGGCCAAAGCCCTCTTCCTCTGCAATCCCAATAATCCCACCGGACGGCTGCTCTCCCAAAATCAGGTTCACGATCTGGCGGACAGATGCGAGGAGGCAGAGGTATTCTTATTGGTGGATGAGGCCTTCATAGAGCTCAGCCGCCCGGAGGAGAGCGTAGCTCAGCTTGCTCCCAGCAGGGAGTATCTCTTTGTGATGAGATCCCTGACCAAGTCCTTTGGAGTGCCGGGGATGAGATTGGGCTTCGGCGTGACCAATCCCCTTTTAGCTGGAATCATGAACCGGGCAAAGATCCCCTGGTCCATCGGCTCCATTGCCGCCGCTGCAGCAGAATATCTCCTGGGATGTGAGGATCACCTGACCAGGTCTAGAGAGCTGATAGCCGAGGAGCTGAATTATCTGATCCCCTCCCTGAAGAATCTGGGCCTGGATCCGCTGCCAAGTCAGGTCAACTTCATCCTGGTGAATATCGAATCGGCGGGCCTTGGCTCGGACGTCCTGGCAGAGCGCACCATGGCCCGTGGCGTTCTGGTGCGGGACTGCCAGTCCTTCGGCCTGGAGAAGAGCTACATCCGGGTGGCAGTGAGAGGCCACGAGGATAACGAGCGGCTAATCGATGTCCTGGAGAGGGCATTAAGATGCAAAGACTGAGCTGCGAGAGGTTTCCCTGCCACCACCCCGAGCAGGACTGCTCATTATGCTTCTGCCCATTTTACCCCTGCCGGGATGTGAGAACGGGAGGCTTTGAGCGAGATGGCTCCTGGTGCTGTGAGAATTGCCAGATCGTTCACCAAAAAGATGTGGCTGAGATGGTGCTGGATGGGCTCTTGCAGGGCCTGCCCATCTCCCAGGTCTGGAAGAGCCTCGAGGAGCGGCTATGACCCTGGCCATTGAGGAGGCTTTAACTGTATTTCTTTTAGCGGTGGCCTTTGACATACTGATCGGCGAGCCTCCGGTTCGAGTTCACCCCGTGGTCTGGATCGGCAGACTGATCTCCTTCCTGCGCGCCCGGGCGGGGCCCACTAAGGTGCAGGGCATCCTGCTGGCCATAACCGTGATTGCAGTCTCAGTTCTGGCGGCTCATCTGCTGGTCAGGGCGGCGCATGTTATGCCCGTGCTGCCTCTCTTGGTAGGAGCATATCTCTTGAAGTCCACATTTGCCATCAGATGCTTGTTGGAGACCTCCAGCAATATCGGCAGGATGATAGACCAGGATATGGAAGAAGCAAAGAAGATGCTGCCCGCCCTGGTGGGAAGGGACACCTCCACCCTAACAACTGCCCAGGCCAGCTCAGCGGTGATAGAGTCGCTATCTGAAAACTATGTGGACTCCATTCTCTCCCCCATATTCTACTATATTCTCTTCGCACCCATAGGCCTGGGCCTGGAGGCGGCCATTGCCTTCAAGGCCATCAGCACCATGGACTCGATGATCGGCTACAAGAAGCCTGGATTGAAGGAGCTGGGATATGCTGGAGCGAGGCTGGACGACCTGGCGAACTGGATTCCCGCTCGATTAAGCATAATCCTGATCGCCCTGGCCCGACCGAGAGGCGCCCGCTCGGCCATTAGAGAAGCCTTTAAATATCACAGCGCCACCCCCAGCCCCAACTCCGGCTGGCCCATGGCCGCAGCTGCCGGGAGCCTGAAAATCCGCTTAGAGAAGCCTGGCCAGTATATCCTGCTGGGAGAGAATCCGGATCCAGAGACAAGGGATATATTCCGGGCTACGGGCCTCGTCCAGTCGGCCATCGCCCTCACACTGGCAGCGGCGTTCATCTGCCTGCTCCTATAACCATAATGTTTATCCAATTCGAGGATGGAGTAAATGAGAATGGAAACCATGCAAGATCTCCTGGAGAAAGTTCAAGAGTTTGCCTTTCATGATTTTGGCAAAGAAGAGGCTAAAAAGCTCTTCGGCTGGGATGTCGCAGAGATACTGGTCAACAGCTCGAAGGAAGATGAAAATCACATTCTAATCATATTTAATAATAATTTTATGCTCTTCATCAGGTACTTCCTAAACCTCGATCCCTCTCAGACCGATGATACCTGTGAGTTCATCCTGAGCCTGAAGACTGACCTCACTTCTCGCATAAAGTATTCAATCAACTACGGAAATTATATTCACGGCCAGGGATACATACGCTTCAGGGTGGCAGACACAAAGAACAGAATGGTTCAGGTGATGCTGGAGGAGTTCTATATCCCGGCGATAAAGAACGTCTACAAGCCCATAATCGAAAGGTTCAAGGGATTCTATGGCAAGGACTTCTTCGGAGTAGAGGCTGACGGCAATGGCGGACAGATATATTATGCACCGATACGCAATATGAGCGAGCACAAGGGAGCCCGGCTGGGCGATGTGATCGGCAGGCTGACTGAGCTGGAGCTGCTCTTAAAAGATCCCCATATCAGGCAGGATCTGGCCAAGGTCGACCTCCAGCTCAGCCTTCTCCCCTCCATGATGGATTCGGGCCTCTAGCCAATTCTTCTGCATTCCAGCTTATGGGGAAGCTCCTCCAGAAGCTTCTCATAATCCTCTTCTCCAAGCCTCTCTCGCAGTAGGCTGGCCTGACGGCCTTCCTCCGGCTGAGACGCTTCAGCCTCCAGGAACTCTATCGCCTTTTCTGAGATCTGGCGGATGGTGGATGAAGGAATCCGATCCCCCTCCTTCCCGGCCAGCCGCAATGCACCGGCATAGTCCGCCCGTGCCTCCTCCTTCTTTCCGGTGCGGGCTTCGCACTCCGCCAGATCGACGGTAGCCAGGAGACTGAGATCAGCATGTCCCAGAATCCTGGCCTGGCGCTGTCTCAACATGGCCATCTCTTCTGCTCGCTGATAATCATCCTGAGCCAAGAAGAGGAGGGTCATATCGCGGTAGACCTCTATGAGATCCAGCGATGCACCCAGCCGGCCGAAGATCACAAGAGCCTGTTTCATCCTTCTTAGAGCATCCTCATAATCCCCGCTGGCCAGGGCTAGCCGACCAAGAGATGAGATGGCTTTTGCCTCCTCATAGGAGAGAGACAGCTTCCGAGATAAAGCCAGGGCCTTCTCAAAGCAGCTCTTTGCCTCCGGATAGAGCATATCCTTAAGAAAGCGCTCTCCCTGAGCTCTATAAAGCTGGATTTTCAAAGGCGGATAGTCAGTGCGAGAGACCTGAGTCTCTGCCTGGGAGAGATAGAAGCGGGATTGCATCGAATGCCCCTCTTGAATATTGAACAGAGCGGCGGCGATGTAGCCCTCACATAGATCGGGCAATGCCCCCAGGCCCTCCAGAATGCCTATTGACTGGGAGAAAAGCTCAATTGCTTCATCCGATCTGCCCATCTGGCCGGAGATGATTCCCAGGTTCAATTTGGCTGAAGCTACACAGGGCAGGGCATCTAGATCCTGGAAGATGTCCAAAGCCACATCAAATAGCGTTCTGGCCCAGTTGAGGTCTCCCATATCCTTGTAGACCAGGGCCATATTGAAGAGAACCTGGCCACGGTTGTAGACCTCTCCAGTCTGGTCAAACCTCTCCACGCTCCTCTTATAGCAGGCAATGGCTTCTGCCCACTGGCCGCTATCTGTGTAGCTGCCGGCGAGGGCTGAAAGAACCTCACCCTGGCCGGAGAGGTCGCCTGTCTCCTCCAGCTCCACCAGCTGTCTCTTGTACTCCTCGATATCAGGGGATATCTCGCCCCGTCCTGCCCGGATCATATCGATGCTGGCCTGCATCTCCGCCGCGCCCGCTTGATCCTTGAGGCGCCGGTATATCTCCAGAGCCCGCTGAAAGTGCTCTGCTGCTAGATCGCGCTCTCCTTGGCGGTGGTAGAGGTTTCCCATGTTTCCCAGCACCTGGGCAATGCCGGCTGAGTCCTCCAGCTTTTCAAAGAGGCTCAGGCTCTTGCTATAGCTATCCAGAGCATCCGCCCACTGACCTCTCTTATAGCAGAGGCCTGCGACATTGCTCAGGACCGAGGCCTCGCTCTCCATATCCCCCGCCTTCCCGAAGCCCTCCAGGCTCAAGCGATAGTTCTCTAAGGCAGCGGCCCAGTCACCCTGCCGGTAGCACATATTGCCCAGGTTGTTCCTGGCTACCGAAACGGAGTACTCGTCCCCCAGCCCCTCCATAATCGCCAGGCTCTCATTGTAGTCCTCCAGGGCCTCATCCCACTGGCCAAGATCGGCATGGAGATTTCCCAGAGCGCACTGGACTGCCGCCACTGCCGAAAGATCATCTCTGGAACGGAGGGCCTCCAGAACCTGAGCATACCTGGTCAGAGCCTCCTGCCATCTACCCCTTCTCAGGAGCAGATTTACCATGGACTCGAGCGCCTCGATCATCGACCTAGAGTCCCCTCCCACAATCTGCAGATCGAGACATTTTCGGTAGCACTCCAGTGCTCCCTCCAGATCGCCTCTCTCGGCCATGCTCCTTGCCAGGCCATAGAGCGATCTAGCCTCCCCTCGAGCGTCACCCAGTTCCCTGAAGCCATCTATGCTCTGCTGGTACAGTTCCTCTGCTCGCTCCTCCTCCCCAGACTGAAGATAGACGCCTGCCAGATTTCCCAGGGTAACTGCCATGCCGTGCCCATCGTTCAGAACACGCCTCGCCTCCAGGCCCTGACGGTAGCATAAGATGGCATGCATGAGATCCCCTCGATCGGAGTAGAGGTTTCCCAGGTTGTTCTCCGCTGCAGCCAGACCCCGCAGGTCCCCATTATCCTCAAATGCCCTGGCCGCCCCTTCAAAACAGGACTGGGCCTGATCCCACTCCCCTCCGAGCTGATAGATCAGCCCCAGGCTCAGCCTGTTGCCGGCAGCACCAATTTGATCCCCCAGATCCTCCTTTGTGGCAATGCTCTTTTCCAAGAACTCCCCCGCAAGGTGAAGATCGCCCCTGCTCTGATAGACAAGGCCGATGTTAGACTGGACCATCGATGCACCCTGTCTGTCTCCCTGCTGGCAGAATGAATTATAGGCATGAGAATACATCTGCAGGGCAACATCCAGATCTCCTTTCAGATGATATACGCCGCCCAGATTGGATAGGGCCTCAGCCGCTGCTGTCACCTCGCCCATTTCCATGAAGAGATCCGCCGCCCTCTGGTAGCACTCGATCGCCTCCGGCCAATCAGAGCAGTCGCAGCAGATCCTGGCAATGCAATTCAGAGCCTCTGCAGATCCACTCAGATCTTTGGATCTCTCCCTGATCTTCAGGCTCTCCCGGGAGCATTGCAGTGCCATTTCCAACTGCCCCTGCTTATGGTGAACGCCCGCCAGAATAACCAGAGCCCGGGCAAGGGAGGAGGAATCTTTATGCTCTTTCATGATCGCTATTGCCCTTTGAAGGTGGTCTTCTGCCAGGGTCCAATTCCCGTCCTCCAGGAAGCATTGACCCATCCGGCAGAGGGCCTTGGAGGCGAGAGAGGGATGGCCCTTCTGCAATGCCGCCAAGCTCCGGCCATAGAGCTCCAGAGCTTCCTTTAGCCTTCCCTCATGAAAATAGATATCAGCAAGACGGCACTGCATCTCTGCCGCTCCGGATTGATCTTTCAGATCGGCCAGCAGATGGCTGGCTGATTGCAGACTGATCTGGGCCCTCTTGCCGTTGCCGGTCTGAGAGTAGATGCTAGCGAGGGAGGCAAGAGCCCGAGCTGCCCCCACGGGATCATCCGACAGCTCCCTCTCCTTCAGAATGGTCTGATACAGCTTCTCCGCCTTTTCCATATCGCCTTGAATCTGGCAGAGCTCTGCCAGGTTGCTGGTAGCCTCCATCCGCCCTTTTTTGTCCCTTGGATCGAGCACCTCCAGGATGCGGGAATAGCAGATCTGGGCCTGATGGTACTCACCCTGCAGGCGGCGGGCGCGGCCCAGCCTCTCCAGGACCTGAGGCAGAAGGCGTGGCCTTTTAGCCATATCGATAGCAACGAGAGCCTTCTCATAACACTGGCAGGCCCGGGCCCAGTCCTCCTCCTCACCGTAGAGGGCCCCCAAGCATAGGAGGATACTGGCTAATGAATCATCATCAGAGAGAATCTGGGCCAGATCCGAAGCATTGCTGTAGTATTCAATTGCCGCCTGATGAAAGAAGAGATGGTGAGCAAGCCTTCCCAGATTGAACCATGCCTGAACGCTGTTGACCACAGAGGCATAATCCTCCAGGTCGGTGAGGCGCCTTTTCATAACCTCCTCATCGGAGGAGAGCATGGCCTCAATGAAAGAGGATAATAACGATGGAACGCCAACGGATAGGCTCTTCAGCCTCTCGGGATCGTAGCCCTCGGGATCGGAGAGCATCTCGGCGAAGGAGCCGAGGGAGGAGACGACGCTCTCAGAGCTCGAGTCCATATTCGCCCCCCAAGATAGGATGGGAAATTGAAGGATATTTATTCGATTTGAGGACTGCAGCATGTCTGAATACCCCTTTATGCTTAAGGAAGGCTGCATTATCACCTGCCATGAGATCGGCATCAAATAACATATTATATCATCCCCACAATCGTTTTAAAATTCTTCGGCCGACATACCACACCACTATATACTGTTCGACCATATAAATTCTTCTATTTCTTCATAATGTTAATCAAAAAATGTGTGCACCTTAATATTAATATTGGAATTAACATATAAAACAAAAGACAAAAAAGCTCGGCTCCCGTTGGGGGAGCTACTTCAAGACCAGCTTTAGGGCCCTCTGCGGACAGCCCACAACGCAGGCTCCGCATTGAATGCACTTTCCCGAGTCGGCGACCACCCGCCAATCCTCAAAGCGAAACGTTCCGGTGGGACATATGGATACGCATGCCCCGCAGTTCACGCATTCGGACTCATCCCTGATCACCGGGATCTCCAGAGGAACCACCCTTACTCCCCGCCTCTCAAAGGCCTCCATTACCTCCTGGACCTTCTCAGGCGGAACCTCCAGGACTATCTCGCCGCTCACTGCATTGATGCTCGCCCTCTCGATGTTAACCAGAGCCTCAGTCTCCAGAATCACTGAGGCAATGAGGGGATGGCGGACAATGCCCGGAGCCACATGAAGCATCAGCTTCAAGGCTATCGCCTCCGGGCCAAGAGGCGAGAGAGATGATTGCTGGTAATCATTCCTATCACCTTATGCTCTCTGTCCACCACCGGCAGGGCAGAGATGCTATGAGTATCCAGGGTGCGGGCAGCGAGCTCAATTGGCTCATCCAAGCGGACCGAATGGACCCGACGGGTCATGATCTCCGCTATGCGGGATGGTTTTCCGCTGGCCACCGCTTTGGATATATCCCAGGCAGTTATAATGCCGATCAGCCTTCCATCCCGGGAGACCACCGGCAGATGGTCGAAGCTGCCGCTGATGATCAGCTTTGCCGCCTTCTCCACCGGGATATCCTCAAAGACGGTAACCACATCCCTGCTCATGACATCTCCCACATTGGGCGACTCCTTGGTCTGCTTCATGGGCCGGCTGCTTCCCACCCGGGATAGGGGTTCTGCTGCCTGGCTGAGCAGGAACTCGCCCCGCTCCACCTGCTCCTTTAATGTCCGGGCAACCTCTCTTGCCATCTGGAAGCTGGATAGAGGAGAGCAGGAGACCTCTTTGCCCCCCAGGTCGATCGTGCCCGACTTCAGCTCCTCATAGCTGACCATCCTCACCGAGGGCTTATCCCTGCGCTGGATGCCATAGTCCTGCACCGGGACGGTGATATCGCTGTCCCGCACGGCAGTGCTCTTGGCGAGCCTCTCATTTAACATCGGTATGGGGATTCCTATCCCCAGGTAAAGGCTGGGGCCATATTTATGAAATGTTGCTGCCCGCAGGAAGCTGTTGTTCATCCTCTTAAGGTCGCCGGTGACCATCAGAGTGGAGAAGCCATTCTCAGGATTATGCTGGGTTCCCGCGCCTATGACATAGCCCTGAGCCCCCGCCAGGAAGATGCGCGTACCTACCCCGATGTACTCGAAGCCCGGATCGTTGGAGAGGGGAGAGAGCACCCCTGCACCGCTGTAATGGACATTGCCAAGACCCGGAAGGAGGGTGCCCATGTAGGTGTGCATTGTCCGGTCGGAGGAGTTGGTAGCGGCATTGTAACGCTGATAGGCATTGCGGGGATTGACCACTGTGGCCTGGTTGAAGTCCTCCAGCCTGAGGCTGGTCTCCAGATCCATCTGAGGGTAGCAGTCCGAGGGAGATCCATGAGCCTCGACCTCAATCTGCTTTCCAATTACCAGGTCCTCCATAACATGCGCCCCGCCATACTCGATCCCCCGGTCCTCAGAGGGCTGGGTCGCTCCTAAGAAGAGGTCGACGGCGGCGATGCCCCCATAGGCCTCCACCCTGTTCAGATAGGCGCGGGCGATCTTTATGGGAGGATCGCTATGGCCCAAATTGAGGAAAACCCCGGAAGAGCACATGGCGCCGAAGGTACCAGTGGTGACGACATCCACCTCACGCACCGCTCCCGCCGTGCCCAGCTCATCCACGAGATCTGGCATCTCCTCAGCCGTAACAACGCGGGCCGAGCCGTTGCGAATGCGTTCGTTGATCTCCGATAACGACTTCTCTTGCACATCGGCAAAGGGGGGGCGATCCGATAAAAACTTATTGGGCTAGCACTGCCAATAACGTTATCTGCCAAAAGAGAATCAGAGGTCGATATATGGCGCAATTTCCAGGGAAGAGAATCGTCCTCACCAGCGATACCACCATGATGAGCAGCTATCATGGAGGGGTGATGCTCGGCTTTGCTGCCATCATGCCCAGGGCAACCCTGCCCGATTGGATCTTCCAGAACTTCTTCTGCCCGCCAGTGCCGGCGTTGGAGGACGGATCGGCGGCAACTGCCCCCTGCGGCATGAGAAAGGTGGAAGCGGCACTCCTGGAGTCCGGATTCTCCAGGGATGAGGTGATGGTGGCCCATCCCCTTCACCTTGACCGGGCCATCGGACCGGAGACCAGGATCGTGGGGATAACCCATGATGACCCCATGGGAAAGATCGCCCTCCGGGAAATAGAGGATATCATCCGCCGCGGCCCGCCCTTCAACCGCTCTCGGTTCATCGAGCTTTTAAGTCACCCCCTGATAAGAGAGCACCGGCCACGAGTAGTCCTGGGTGGAAACGGCGCCTGGGAGGTCATGGGGGAGAAGGTGGATGTCGACCACGTCTACCTGGGAGAGGGCGAGAGTGATTTTCCCGAGATCTGCCGGCAGATCATAAGAGGAGAGAGCGTTCCGGAGGTGTTGCGGGGATCGGCGGTGCCTGGAGAGAAGATACCGGTAAACAGAGGAGCGACCATTGGCGGGATTGTGGAGATCGGCAGGGGCTGCTGGAGAGGATGTGCCTTCTGCTCGCCCACCATGCGCTCTGTGCGCCACAGGCCTATTGAAAATATTCTTAAAGACGTACGGGTGAACCTGGAATGCGGCCAAGAGGATATCATTCTCCACAGCGAGGACGTCTTCTCCTATGGCTCCAAAGGCACAAGGCCAAATGAAAAGAAGATGACTGAGCTCGTGGCAGAGGTTAAAAAGCTGGGGCCGAAGACGATGGACTTCTCCCATCTCAGCCTGGCCTCGGTCCACTCCAACCAGGGCCTATTAAGAGAGATCTCCAAGATCGTGGGCATAGGCTCGGATCAGAACCACATGTCTGCCTGGATAGGGATAGAGACGGGGAGCTGCCGCATCCTGAAGATGCATATGCCCCAAAAGGCGCTTCCTGGAGAGACGGAGAACTGGCCCCAGATCGTAGAGGACTGCTACCGCCTCTTCGACGAGGAATCCTGGCTTCCCGTGGCCAGCCTGGTTTTGGGCCTGCCTGGAGAGACGGCAGAGGATGTCATCCGGACCACGGAGCTGGTGGAGTCTCTGAAAGATTACACCGGCCTAATGCTCCCCCTCTTTTTCACCACCATCGCCGAGACGAAACTGGGCGACACAAGGGGCTTTTCAAAGGCCGATGCCTTGCCCGAGCACTGGCATCTGGTAGGTCTGTGTCTTGAGTACAACCTAAAGCATTTGAAGAAGCTGCACCAGCTATACAAAGAGAGGATGACTGCAGGACCACTGGTTCACGCTGCCTTGACCGGAGTGAACTTGATCGCAGACGTCGCACTTAATAAATATCTGAAGAGAATGAAAAGAGGCGAGCCGCCCAACTGAGCCCCTGCCTAGCGGTGGCATATGGAGCTGAGAAGCGGAAGAGACGTTCTAGCACCAGCGTCACGCTATCATTATAGTACTAGAGGTATTCTTATGCAAACACAAATATTTTGCCATTGACATGTCGGAATTGCCGAGCGCGCATCCGGATTCAGAGATATTAGATCAATAATTCTCCAAAACAGACCTCACCACTCCTTTGTGGTCCCCCTTTAGGGAGTAAACGTTGTGATCCCCAGAGACATCAATGCTCAAAATGCCCAGGCGAGTGTTCATGAGCCCGACCATCGCCGAAACCCCTCGGTAGCTGACGTCAAAGCCCTCCTTCGCGAGATAGGTGAAGACGTCCTCCGTGGTATAGGCACCATCGCTTAGGAAAAGCTTCAAGACCGCCTTCCGGATTCCCACGCCATCTCGCTTAAGATAATTCCTCAGTCTTTCCTGGATTCGTTCTTCCGCGCTCTCCATCCGGCAAAATCACCGCCTCGAAAGAATGGATTTAAGGATTATAAAGGTATTCTCTCCACGACCGGTCCATCCTGCAGAGGATACCTCTCAATTATACAAAGATCGCATTTGCAGCCCTCTAGATCCGGGCATATCTCCTCCAGAATCCAGGCGGCGATCTCGATCCTTCCTTCCAGGCAGGAGTACATTTCAGCAGGCACCTCCAGCCCATCGATGATCCCCAGCGCTGACTTTAGATCACCCTCCTTACCCTCAATTATGCCGTGGATTATGGTTCCCTCTTCTGTGATGTAGTCCAGCGGCCGGGATGTCCTCTCCGCCCGGCGTCGCAGTCTCTCTCTCAGCTGCACAGCATCCTTGAAGCGGGAGGGACAGTAATGCACCTTGATGTCATCCAATAGATAGCCTCGGGCCATCTCTTCGCTGCCTTCTGCACCGCAGCCCAGGTCCAGGGGCAAAAAACCCTCTTCCATTAGACGAGAGAAGTTGGTCTCTGAGAACTCAAGCTCATTTAGGTTCAGAAAGGCATCTGCTTCTCGGACGGCATGAACGATCTGGGGCGCTGGCTTATATGCCGGGATCTCCACCCCAGCCTGCAATCCCAATGCCTTTGCCTCCTCCAGGACCTCCTTTAGTCCGACTGGATCAGACCATTCCTCATCAGGCGGATGGAAGCGGATCTCGTCCAGGCCAGCCTGTGCTAGCCTCTCCAGGACAGATCTGTTGGGCAGAATGCCGGTGTAGAGGTGGATATGGTGCTCGCTTCCGAACTCCTCCTTCAATGCCCGGATGCAATCCAAGACATAGTCCAGCCTTAAGAGGGGCTCTCCTCCCGTGATCCCCGTGCCCAGGGCGCCGATGGCCCTGCCCTCGCTCAGGATATCAGCCAGCTCTCCCACCGGCTGCTCATCGGCATATGCCACATCCTTTCCCCTTCGATCCTCGGAGATTGGGCAGTAAAAGCAGCCCCGTTCGCACCGGCCAGTGACGAAGAGGACCAGGCCCGCCCCCTGCCGACAGATCTGGCAGCCAGGGGAGAGGTAGTTGTAGATCGATCCCACAGAATCGGATTGCCACTGGAGCATGATTGCAGGAAAGGTGGGTTGGATTATCAATTTTGTGGAATCGGCTGAGCACAGGGGCAGCGGCATCAAAACGGTTATCAGAGAGAAGGGCATTGATCCTTTCAAAGAAAGAATATAATTAAAATATATTTAAAAGGATGGTTCTTTGTGAGAGAATATCTCCTCGGAAATGCAGCTATCGCCAAAGGACTGCTGGAGGCGGGGATCGGACTTGCCGCCGGCTACCCGGGAACTCCCTCCTCAGAGATCATTGAGGGCCTGGTGGAGCTGAAAGGCGATCTGCCCCTACATATAGAATGGTCTGTGAACGAGAAGGTGGCGCTGGAGGTGGCGGCAGGTGCCTCTTGGACCGGCTGCCGCTCCGTGGCCACCATGAAGCATGTGGGCCTGAACGTGGCCGCCGACCCCTTCATGACCCTGGCCTACCTGGGGGTAGGAGCAGGGCTGCTGGTGATCTGTGCCGATGATCCCTTCTGCCATTCATCCCAGAATGAGCAGGACTCACGACGCTTCGCCCAGTTCGCCTCCATTCCCTGTCTGGATCCTGCCGACCCCCAGGAGGCCCGGGATATGGCGATCTATGGCCTGGAGCTGTCGGAGAAATTCAACATCCCGGTAATGCTCCGGCCCACCACCCGCGTCTCTCATGCCCGGGCGGATGTGGAGGTGAGCCAGGATCGACCAATTCCAGTCGAGCGCCGTTTCGTCAAGAATCCTGCGCGACGGGTGGCCCTGCCAAGCCATGCCCGGCCGCTCCACCACGAGCTTTTGGCCAAGCAGCCAGCAATAGAAGAGGAGCTGGAGGGGTGCCCCTGGAACAGGCTAACCCTCCGGGGGGAGACGGGAGTGATAGCCTCGGGGATTGCCGGTCTGTATGCCGAAGAGGCCCTGACGGATCTGGACCTTGACCACACTCTGCTCAGGATTGGAGCCTATCCCGCCCCAAAGAAGCTGATATGCCGCATGCTCGAGCATGTCTCGAGGGTGCTGGTGATAGAAGAGCTGGAGCCGGTGGTCGAAGAACAGGTGGCGATGCTGGCAGGGAAGATAAATCCCTCCATACAGATCCTGGGCAAGGAAAAGGAGATCCCTCGCGAGGGAGAACTGGACCTTATTACGGTGAGAAATGCCCTGGCCAGGATGAACGGCCTGGGTATTATGGAGAGAGCATCCTTTGCAGCAGCGGAGATAGTCCCACCCCGGCCTCCGGCTTTATGTCCAGGCTGCAGCCACCGTGCCACCTACTATGCCATGAGACGGGTCTATGGCAAGAAGGCGATCTATCCCAGCGACATAGGCTGCTATACCATGGCAGTGGGCATGGGGACGGTTGATACCTGTCTGTGCATGGGGGCGAGCATCAGCCTCGCCAGCGGCATAAGATTCGGCGGTGAGACGGAGGGGATCTGCGCAAGCCTCGGAGACTCCACCTTCCTGCATGGAGGCATGACCGGCCTATTGAATGCCGCCTACAATAAGGCCAGGATCACAGTGACAATTCTGGACAACTCCACCACCGCCATGACCGGCCATCAGCCTCATCCGGGAACCGGGGTCACTGCCACCGGCGAGCCCACGGCCCAGGTCTCGCTGGAGGAGCTGGCCAGAGCTTTGGGGGCAGGGCTGGTCGAGACCGTTGATCCCTACGACCTTGGGGGGACGATGGAGGGATTCCAGAGGGCTAAGGATTTTCCCGGCCTATCGGTAGTCATCGCCAGACAGCCCTGCGTGATCAAGGCCCGCCGAAGCGGGACACGGCCACGGGCCTTCCAGGTGAGCGATGAGTGTCAGGGATGCAAGATCTGTGTGGAGTACGGCTGCCCGGCCATTGAGTTTGAGGGAGAGACGGCAAAGATCAACAATCTATGCACCGGCTGCGGGATCTGCGCCCAGATCTGCCCCAGCTCTGCCATTTTGGAGGTGGAGAGATGAGAACCTCAGAATGCGATATGGTGATCGTCGGCGTCGGCGGCCAGGGAGTGATATTGATATCAGACGTGATCGGCAGGGCAGGGGTCCTGGCGGGAAAGCCGGTGCGAGGCGCGGAGACCCACGGCATGGCCCAGAGAGGGGGGAGCGTGATCAATCACACCCGAATAGGATGCCGCTTCAGCCCCTTGGTCGCTCCGGGCAGCGCCGATCTCTTGATCGCCCTGGAGCCAGCTGAGGCCCTGCGATTTGGCCATTTCCTCTCCCCAGATGGGGTGGCCCTGATCAGCAACCAGCCGGTCCTGCCGGTAACTGTCACCACCGGAAGAGCCCGGTATCCCTCTTTAGATGATCTGATAGAGCCGCTTTGTGGCCAATGCCAGAGGGTCCTGGCCCTGGATGCCACCGCCCTGGCGCGGAAGGCGGGAACCGCTCAGGCCATGAACGTGGTGATGCTCGGCGCCCTTTCCCAGTATATTCCCCTCTCAGAGGAGCATATCATCCAGGCCCTGGTTGAGGTTGTGCCGCCAAAGCATCTGGAGGCAAATAAGAGGGCATTTGCATTGGGAAAAGCTGAAGTAGAATAGGGGAGATAGACCAGTCTATGGAAGAAGAGAAAAAAATGGTTGAGAACAAGCCAGAAGAAAACAAAACTGAGGAGAAGGCAGAGCCTGTAATCACCCGGAGCATGAGGGAAGAGGCCTGCCCAACCTGCGGAGCGACAGAGCCCTCCATGCCTGCCGTCCTCCCCGACATGAGCTGGTCCATAGAGAAGCTGATCGCCGCCACCAAGGACAAGCATATGCTTGTGCGCTCCAACGCCATCATGCTCCTCTCTAAACGGGATATATCTGAGTCCCTGGAGGCTTTAATTGAGGCCCTCAAAGACGAGGAGTATCTGGTAAAGAGCAATGCCATGGTGGCCATTGCCGGATATGGAAAGCAGGTATCCGATCGCATGATCGAGGCCCTGGAAGATGCAGACAAGGATGTGCGTGCGGGAGCGGCCTGGGTGATCGGTGAGCTGAAGGAGAACCGGGCGGTGGCTGCTTTAGAGAAGGTGGCCAAGGACGACTATCCCCTGGCCAGGATCCAGGCAAAGGCCTCTTTGATCGCCATGGGCAGGGGACCCAAGAAGCCAGAGGCTCAGCCTCCTGTGGCTCAGACGTCTGAAGATTCAACCGAAGAAGGGGACAAAGAGGCAGAGAAGAGCGAAGAGAAGAAGGCAGAATAGATCTGCGAATCTTTTTTCTTTTCAGACAAAATATATCAATCATAAGAGCATAGAATATGTTATGGAAGCCCCAATAGGCAAGAGCGTGTACAATTTTATCGATCTCGTGGGAACCTCAAATGAAAGCTGGGAGGACGCTGTCCAATCTGCAATCAATACTGCGAACCGAAAACTGACCAACGTAAGAATTGCCGAGGTCACGAGGATGGACACCAGGCTTAGAGAGGGAGGGATAATGGAGTACAGGGTAAGGGTGACTCTCTCCTTTAAGCATGAGGTCGAGCCCGAGACGCTCTGAGCTCAAAATAATCCCCGGATTCCGGGAGATGATCTATAAAAGGAAAGGCTTAACAGCTAAACTAAAGTAAGGGAAAATGTGCCCCGGATAAGCCTGATCATCCCCACCAGAAACGAATCCCAAACCATACGCCAGTGTATCCAAAGGGCACTGGAGGCCTTCGAGAAGGCGGGCCTTGAGGGAGAGATAATCGTTGCGGACAGTTCCACCGACCAGACGGCGGATATCGCTGCCTCCTGCGGGGCGAAGGTTGTATTCCCCCAGAGGCTGGGGTATGGCAATGCATACCTATTGGGTTTCCAGGAGGCTGGAGGGGACTATATATTTCTCATGGACGGGGACCTCACCTACGACCCCGAGACCATTTTGGATATGCTTCCCTGCCTGGAGAGCGGCGAGTATGACCTGGTCATGGGATCGAGGCTCAAAGGCAGGATCATCCCAGGAGCGATGCCCGCCCTTCATCGTTATGTAGGAAATCCTATTTTGACCTGGATTTTGAACAGGCTCTTCTCTGCCGGAATCTCCGACGCCCATTGCGGTCTGCGTGGCATAACCAGGGATGCCCTCTATAAGCTGAACCTCAGGTCCGGGGGAATGGAGTTCGCCTCGGAGATGGTGATCGAGGCCGCCTCCCGCGGCTTGAGGATTGCTGAGGTTCCCATTACCTACTATCCCCGCCGGGGAGACTCCAAGCTGAACTCGTTCACCGATGGCTGGAGGCATATGCGATTCATGATGCTCTACCGGCCAGGGCCCTTTCTGCTCGTCCCGGGCCTGGTAGCACTCCTCCTCGGCCTGATCCTGGCAGTGGTGGTTTACATAGAGGGTGGCTCGAGGATGCATTCCTTGATCCTGGGGGGACTGCTGCTGATCATCGGCTATCAGATGCTTCTTGCCGGGATGCATTTCAGAGCTTTTGGCGCTGCCTGGGGCCTTTCCAGGTCGAGCGGAATGAAGAAGCTTATCAGCTACCATTCCCTGGAAAAAGAGCTCTTAATAGGGCTGGCTCTGCTGGCAGCGGGAATTGTCATTGGCCTCGTGGTCCTCATGAGGTGGAGAGGGGCGGGCTTTGGTGCATTGGATGCCGCCCAGAACGCTATGGTGGCCATGATACTCACCATTCTTGGAATTCAGACCATCTTCTCCGGGATGTTCATCAGCCTGCTATTGCTTTACAATGGGCACCAGGATGGCGAATAAGAGGTGGAGATCGCTTATGTGTACGATGCCGTCTATCCCTGGGTCAAAGGCGGTGCGGAGAAGAGGATCTATGAGATCTCCCGAAGGCTGGCGGCGCGCGGGCATGTCGTCCACTGCTACGGCATGAAATGGTGGCAGGGAGAGGACGAGATCGAAAGAGAGGGCGTTCGCTTTCATGGCATATGCGAGCCCAGGCCCCTTTATGTCAATGGAAAGAGATCGATTGGAGAGGCTGCCTACTTTGCCGCCAGGCTGCTTTCTCACCCCTCAAAGGAGGCGGTGGTCGACTGCCAGAATTTTCCTTATCTGTCCTGCTTTTCCGCTCGTCTCTTGAACAGTTGGAGGAAGAAGAACCAGAAGCTCTTTATCACCTGGCATGAGGTCTGGAAAGATTACTGGCATGAGTACCTGGGAAAGAAGGGAGAAATTGGCAGGATCACGGAATTGATCGCTGCCCGGCTGACCGATCGCAACCTGGCAGTATCGAAGAGGACGGCCAGGGATCTGGAGAGCCTGGGGGCAAGAGGGGTGCAAGTGGTGCCAAACGGCATCGACTGGCAAAAGATCGAGGGGATAGCGCCCTCCCCAAAGAGTTTTGATATCGTTTTTGCCGGAAGGCTGGCCGCCCATAAGAATATCCACCTCCTAATTCAGGCGGTGAGCATAATGAAGTCAGAGATCCCGGATGTGCGGGCGGCGATCATTGGCGACGGGCCGGAGATGGAGAGGCTGAGATCGCTGACAGGGAAATTGGGGCTGGAGAAAAATATCGAGTTCTGCGGATTTCTGGAGAACTATGATGATGCTCTGGTCCTGATGAAGTCCTCCCGGGCCTTCGCCTCACCCTCCACCAGAGAGGGATTCGGCATGGCCGCCCTGGATGCCAATGCCTGCGGCCTGCCGGTGGTGACTGTCGAGCACAGGATGAATGCTGTGATGGATCTGGTCACAGAGAATACCGGGATCATCTGCCCGCCTGCGCCCGAGGATCTGGCAGACGGCCTCCTTTTGGCTCTTCAAGAGAGCCCGAGGATGCGCAGGCCCTGCCTGAAGCTGGCACAGGGCTACGACTGGGAGAGGATCTGCGATCTGGTGGAAAAGATCTATGAGGAGGAGTAGATCTGAGGGTAAGATGCAGATAGGAAGAGAGGAATTCTGCGAGACTCGGACAACCCAATTTTAGAGGAGGATAAGGTGGATCTTCTGACCAGACCGATACTGATTGCTCAGAGCGAGGAGCCGAATAATATATTACATCTTAAAAGCTAACCATATTACCAACTGTATTGTATACAACTATAAATATAACGGTCCCGGGCAGAACCACTAGCAAAAGGCGGGAACCAACCAACAATAGCTTGAATTAAAAGTCACTCAAGTCCGGCCTTCTTCGCAATCCTATTAGCCCAAAGGCGAGGAAGGAGCACCTATCATGGCAATCATCAAGTACCCATCAAGTACCCATCAAGTACCCATCAAGTGCATGAAAACCACCAGAGCCTTTCGATTTTCCGTGATTTCTGACTGCCTTGCCATGCCAATTAGTTCGATTCTATCAAGTATCCATCAAGTAATCTTGTCCCTTCTTGGGTCAGCCCAAAACGGGATATATCGCATCAATTTCGGCGCTGCGCTTGGATCGTAGGGAAGGACAAGGCCGGAATCCACTGCTTCGCGGATGAGACGAGAGGCAAGAGCAAGGTTCCTCTGCTCGATGCCAAACCGCTCTCGAATTGAGGTATTTGTCATATTTTCCCTGTTAACATAGCGCAGGCAGGCATGCAAATACACGGCTCTAACGCGATCTGCCTTGTCCATCTTGGTCAATGGACGATGCGCAAACAGCACTACTCGAGTATGATCACTTGTAGCCTCCAGCAAAGGAGCTGGAAGTTGGTACAACTCTGTTTGAAACACCACTTTATCCCATCCACTGCCACGCTCTTCGCAAATTCCGAACCGACGCATGAGTGCAGCCAATGCCTCGTTACGAGATCGAGGAGGCGTATCCACAAAGCGATATGTATCAACTAATGGCTTACCTGGATTGGTAACCTCTATGCGGTCCGCAAAGATTTCCACCATCGGGCTCGCACCTGCAATTGAAAAATCCTGATGGATGAGCGCATTGGCCACAAGTTCGCGTACCGCCAACTCGGGAAACATAGGTACTTTCTTGCGTAAAGCTTGTCCAATTAGCTCATTAGAAGGCAGCAAACCATTGATGTATTCGATAAGACCTTCAAAACCACTAGCATAACCCTTCACAAGGACATATTCCTTGATAGTCTCAATTCGATTATTTCCTCGATACTGAATCACTCGTATAGGTTTGCGCTTAAGTGCTGTGAAGCTATCTATCCTCTTGGCAAGCAAAATCGCGCCAAGGTTGGTTATATCCCAGCCACTTGCCTCACAGGGTGCAATCAGACTATCATTGGCCAGCGCTTCCAAGATACCAGCACGACTCTCAGGTAATGGAAGCTTCAGCAAATCAAAAAAGGCAGGGTAGTCTAACAGCTTTAGTACTTCCTCTCCGCTAACTCGCTCTGCCGCCATACTGCTCTCGAATGGATATCGATCAAAAATATGCCAAAGAGCTCGTTCCTTCTCTGGGAAATCCTTGAGTCTTTTCTTGTATGAGCCTACCCGGATGAACTCATTACCCTTGAACTGCACAGGTTGGCGGGAAGCGCGTCCAATTTCTAGCAACACCACAGATAGCCCCTCCACCTTGACTTCGAAGAACTGGAAATGGATTCTAGGTGACAATTCGTGGAGCAGCCAATTTTCCAACTCCTCATTACCTACTTTTGTAGTTTTTGGCGAAAACTGAGTGCCTATTATTGAATGTTTTCCATCACTCACCCCCCACACTATATAGGCCGAGCTTTTACCAGCCAGCGCAGCGGAATTCGATAATGCAGAAATATATTCACCGATATCATGAGGTTCAGCGTAATTGCTTTTGAACTCTACCCATTCGGCTTCTCGAGGCTGTTTGGATAGCTCATGTACTAAACTGATAATGTAGTCGTTGGTACGTTCATTAATTAATATCCCTCACGGGCAAGCTCTGAATCATTCAGTCTTCGTCTTAGCTTCAGCCAAAATATATACCTTGTCGAACATCTTCGATACTTCGATATCCTCCTGAGATTGATTATGTTTTGCAGAACACCTCATATTCCCTGTGGTGGTATGCACCCCAAATAAGCCTCTTTTAATTGTTTTAGATCGCCCCTCAGCTCCGTGATATGCTCTCACCTCATCCCAGTTTTGAAGATTTGGGTGCATGTCCAATGCCTAACGCGGCAGAGAACCCGCAGCCATGCCCCGAATTTCCCAATCTTTCAGATAGCGGCTGTCAAATCATCACCCTTCATGCTATCCATAGCAGGATACCTCCCCCGGAGGAGGAGCGAGAAGCTGCAAAGGCCGGGGCCGCCGCTCTGAAGATTTCCCGCCGGAGTGGTCGATAAGGAATATGGGACGAAGAGGATGCTGTAATGCATCGATCAGGCAAAAATTTTTGCCCCGCACTTGTGTTGGTTGGTCGACAAGAGCGGACATCATTGAAGCTGCTGCAACTACGTGCTAGTTTCAATTAAGGGGCTCTTCGCTGAATTATGTGGGTCAGGCCCGGCAGCGGTTATAGTCTCTGTTCCTCTGCGCCTCTGTGGTTGGGTCAGAGCATAGCGGTTCACCCCAGATGCAAAAGGATGCAGACAATTTCCGATTCAAGTTCACCCATACCACATAGCGAGAGGAGCCAAAATCGATTTATCCCTAATGCAAAAAAATGTAACATTTGATATGAAATCCAATCCTCATCTCCCAGATCAGCTCGATGAGGTTGAATTATACATATCCACGAATATTGTGATCGTCTCGTTGCTGGCGCTCGCATTGCCAATATTCATATCGTCATCAATCCCGGCGCTCTTCTTCTCTTCGCAATCAGGACATGCGGCGGAATCGCTGGTCCTGACAGGTATTGCCGATACGCGGTCCACTCCTGCTCGGGTCATGTCCACGAGCTGCGTGGTGTTGACAAATGCGGCATTCTCCGATTTGGCCAACTCGATGAACCTCTTCAGGGCATCCAGATAATCTCCATTGCCCGATATGGATGTGGTCAGGCTTATCACCAGGGGCTCGTCCTGGCCCTTGATCTCATTGAACTTGGCGGCAAGAGCATCATACCACTCATCGGCCCCCAGACCCATATCCCTAAAGTAGCTGTCCTGAAGAGGCATCAAACCGTCAGATACCGTATAGCTGCTTGTTGGCACAGCATAGAAATCGTGGCCTTCAACCGGATAGGGCCAGACATCGTCCTCATGGCCGGGAGCATAAATGATCCCTGCCTGGAAGCCGGCATTATACTCGATGCCCAGATCGTCCAGTGCCTTGTAGGTGTCCTCGTTCTGATCAAAGGACAACGGCTTGTATCCCCGAATGGGCTTTTCGTTCTTGCCGCATACATGAGCCGCACTCGCATAACTATAGGAGCTCTCAAGTATTGCCCGCTGTTCCTTATATGGCATTGTGCTCAATTTTTCATCCGAATGATTTCCCGCCATGCCAAACTCGATATTCCCATAAAGGCCCAGCTGGGTTAGATACAAAACCAGACTGGATGCGGAAACGTCCTGGGTCAAGAACATGGTTGATGGTATTTTATCCTTGATCATCGAGTTGTACACGTTGGCGATATTGTCCCTGTCGTCTGCCGATTGCTCCTCTGTAGGAGTTGCGGATCCGCTCACATCGATCATCAGATTGACGACTTGCGAGCTCTCCTGCTGCGACATCCCCTCGGGAACGGCAGCCAAAATACATAGGCTCCGGTGACAGTTCTGGAGAAAGATTAATTGATCGATCCTCTCGTTCTTTTACGCTAGATTATATTTTTTCATTATGGTGATTTCTTCTTTGATAGCCACATTAATGGCATCTATAAGGACTGCATTGGTTGCTTCAACTGAGCTATTAATCTTGTTATCTGCGGGAGGTAATTTCATATTTCCATATGCGTCAAAGCTGCCCTTCCTTAAGCCCAAATGCGATATATTATTTCTATATTCGGTCTTTACGTGGTTCTCTAGAAAATTATTTAAGCTTTTGCCAATAAACCTTTTGAAAAATATTCTAGTAAGATCATTATCCGGTATCGTAATGGATGGCCTTTTGAAGCTTAAATCTTGCTTCAATTTCATCACGTTTTCATTTTGTATTTCTCTTAAACGCTCGCTTATTCTAAAAAGACATAATAATCTATAGTATGGATTGCATGAGTTAATTGCTTCTCTATAAAGCGTTAGACAAGGACGCAATACTTGCGGAATGTAATTGACAGTAATTATGTCATCCACATCAAGCTCAACTGGCATGTATGGCATTGTTGTATAAGATCGCTGCATTCGCCCTTTTTTTGTCAAAACCTCTATACGTTGTATTTGAATTGGTATTCTTTTTCGGAGGCATATCGCATCAAGAATTCCAATAAACGTCTTATGAGCAATATCGAGAGCGGAATCTATATTATCTTCGGGTATTGTCATAACGATGCTTCGAAGCAAGCCTTCTATGCTCTTCAACTCTACAGTGGCCTGGTGCAAATCGGCATTAACATCAGGATAACGATACTCAAACGAGATTTCATTTAATCGATGGTCGCAATGCTCATGGAAAAGCAAATGGGAAAAACCTTCCCAGGGGTTAACGTGGTGTTCAGTATCATTAAAATATATAAGGAACTCGGAAGCCAAAAAACATTTGACAACAAAGGGTCCCTTATATGTGCCAACATCATCAAAATCGATAGTAACTGTAGAGCCCTGAAATTTTAGTGGCAGATCGGAAATCCCAACTGTTCTGTCGTCGACTTTTTTAAAATGATCTTTTATACCCAGAGGGCTATATTTCATGGAGCAAGAATTTAATTAGCTGATTTATACTTTTTTTGGTAATTTGAAACTTAGGTAGTTTGCGGGTCCTCTTTGTCGACCAGTGCCCATTATCGCTAAATCTAGCATAAACACCGTCTCCAGAACAAACCATCGGAATAGGAATTCTCTTTACGAAGAGTTAAATCCATTGCCGTCCATTAATATATCGTACTGGTGGGATTAGAGGTGGCAGAAGAGAGCAAGTCGCCAAACAGGGGAATGGAGCATAACATACATGGAATACATGGCACGGCCAAAGGCCAAAAGACGGATGATGCAGGCGAAATGCATAAGAATCCCCAAATGGGCATGGCCCGGCATCCGGACAAATCCAGCAAGAGACACCGTGGCAGACATGAAGGCCATAAAACCGAGGATTTTAAAAGACGATTCATAATTTCTCTGATTATAACGATACCAATCCTGCTCCTCTCTTCTTTTATCCAGGAATTATTCCGGTTCGAATTGCAGTTTCCGGGCTCCCTTTATGTGGTGTTCCTGCTCTCATCATTAGTCTATTTTTATGGTGGTTATCCCTTCCTGAAAGGATTTTTCAAAGAAGTCAAGGATAAAAATATAGGGATGATGACTCTCATCGCCACCGCCATCAGTGCTGCTTATTTTTACAGTTCGGCGGTCGTCTTTGGCCTTATGGGCGAGACCTTCTTCTGGGAGCTGGCCACGCTGATCGATATCATGCTTTTTGGCCACTGGATTGAGATGCGTTCAATCCTCGGAGCTTCCCGAGCCCTGGAGGAGCTGGTCAAGATCATGCCCTCGGAAGCCCACTTGATAAAAGATGGCCAGACGGTGGAGGTCAAGGTCGAATCTCTTAAGCCGGGAGACCGAGTCCTGGTCAAACCCGGGGATAAGATACCCATCGACGGAACGGTGATCGAGGGAGAGACAAGCGTAAATGAGTCCATGCTCACAGGCGAATCCAGGCCGGTCAGGAAAAGAGCGGGAGACGACGTGATAGGCGGGTCCATCAATGGCGAGGGCTCGATATCGGTAGAAGTTAAGAAGATCGGATCCGAGACCTACCTCAGTCAGATCATCGAGCTTGTCAGGCAGGCTCAGGAGAGCAAATCCAGGACTCAGGACCTGGCAGACAATGCCGCTCGATGGCTTACCATAATATCTCTGAGCGTCGGAGCTATCACATTTGCCGCCTGGCTCAACTTCAGCAAAGACTCGGCTTTTGCCATTGAGAGAGCAGTCACAGTGATGGTCATATCCTGTCCACATGCTCTGGGGCTGGCAGTTCCTCTTGTGGTTGCAGTCTCAACCTCACTGGCTGCGAAATCAGGTCTATTGATCCGGGATAGATCCGCTTTTGAGAGGGCCAGGGACATCCAGGCGGTGGTATTCGACAAGACGGGGACTCTGACCGAAGGCCGATTTGGGGTCACCGATATCATACCCCTTGCCGGCCTGAATGAGACCGAGGTCCTGAGAATGGCCGCATCTCTGGAAGCAAACTCGGAGCACCCCATAGCAGCGGGAATTGTAAAAGGCTCAAAAGAAATGGGCATTGATCTCATTCCCATCCAGGGATTTAAATCAATTCCCGGAAAAGGGATTGAAGGTCAGGTTCAGGGAAGGAGCTGGATGATGGCAAGCCCAGGTTACCTGAGAGAGAACAACATCAAGCTAGATGATGATAGAGTGAACAGGCTGGCGGAGCAGGGGAAGACAGTCGTCTTCTTGCTGGAAGAGGATAGGCTTGTCGGGGCCGTAGCCCTGGCCGATATGATAAGAAAAGAATCCAGAGAGGCAATCGAAGAGCTCAAGTCGATGAACATCAACTGCATGATGCTCACCGGAGACAATCGATTCGTCGCCCGATGGGTGGCGGAGGATCTGGGCTTGGACGACTTTTTTGCAGAAGTATTGCCCCATGAAAAGGCTCAGGCCATAAGGAATGTTCAGAGGGAATACATTGTGGCTATGGTTGGAGACGGGGTGAATGATGCACCTGCCCTGGTGCAGGCTGATGTGGGAGTCGCCATCGGAGCGGGCACTGACGTTGCCGTTGAGTCGGCGGACATAGTGCTGGTCAGGAACGATCCCAGGGATATGGCAAATATCATCCGCCTGTCGAAAAGGACTTACAGCAAGATGTTCCAGAACCTGATATGGGCAACGGGCTACAACGCACTGGCCATCCCTCTGGCCGCAGGCGTCCTCTACGGCTATGACATAATTCTCAGTCCCGCCATCGGGGCTATTCTCATGAGCGCCAGCACGGTGATAGTGGCTATAAATGCGAGGCTGCTGGAAATGTAGCGATGAGCTGGGTTTACCATGCTCGACTACCTTATCATCACCTTTCCTAAGGTCACCAAAAACAGCGCCAAGAGCAGCCAGCCCAATATCATCTCCAGCATCACGTAGTACCTGTGCCTGCCCATGGGCAGAAAGTCGATGGGGCCCTGGGAGAGGAAGATCATGGTGCTGAAAAAGAGGGCATTTCGCAATGTAGCCCGCTCGGGGATGCTGTCTTTCTCCACCGGCCCGCTCAGGGGTTTGGACGAGCGACGGATGCCGTCACCTATCCAGAAGACCAGGCCGAAGATCAGAATAGTAACCAAAGACCATACCATGGCATAGCTTGGCCGCACTCCATAGCCACAGGAGAGCCAGGCCAGGATATCTATGGTCTTTGACCAGCCCCAGCCCTTGCTGGCCTGATCGAGCTTTCGATACTGATAGTAGCAGTCGTCCTCATCTTCCAGCCAGCCCAGCCGGCGGTAGTTCTCCACCAGGGCCAGATATGCTCCCGGCTGCCAGGCCACATGATCCTGGATCTCCTTCCAGTGAGCCCGGAAGAGGTTGATCTCAGTATCGTTTAGGATGATGCGGGAGCCCTCTTTTAGCTCTGCCTCGTCGAAGAGCAGAGAGGTGATGGATCCGGATTTGAAGTTGAGGTCTCCATCGAACCGGGCATCCTGGAAGGTTACTATGTCCTCGAACCTGGCCAGGCCGAAGAGGGCCAGGTCCTGAAAGTGGGCACCGGAGAAGTAGGCGGCATCGGAAAATCTGGCCAGGCCGAAGCCCGCCTCATCGGCGAATACCGCCCCGCCAAATGAGGTGAGGCCGGAAAAACGAGCCATGCCAAACTGGGCTGGACCGGAGAATAGGACATCTCCGAAATAGGGCTCATTCAGGCGGGAGCGGATGAAGTTGGCCTGGCCGGAGAATGTGGCAGCAGAGAAGTCCGAGGTAGCGGAAAGGTCGACATCGGAGAAGAAGGCATCTTCTGAGAACTCTGCTGCTGCGAAGTAGGAATAGGAATCGAAATCGGAGTAGTTGAAGTCCACCCTCCCCAGAAAGCGGACGTCATGGAAGGAGGCATCCAGGCCGAAGGCGGTATCCTCAAAGCTCAAATCGTTCTCAAACAGCGCTCCACCGAAGAGCGCCGGCTGATAGAAGGTGCAGCCTGCGAAGCTGGCCTGGCGGAAAGAGGTATTGGCAAAGTCCGCCCGGCCCAGGAATGTGGCCCCCTGGAAGCTGGCATTGCCAAAGGAGCTTCCCCAGAAGAAGGCATCCTCTGCAAATGTAATTCCCTCAAAGGAGGCGTCGGGGATGGTGCAGTTGAAAAGTGCGAATGCTGCCGGGATCTGTGCTCCGGGCAATGTGGATAGATCGAGATCGCCGGTGATGGCAATGCCATCGTAATGGACCGGCTGCCCAGCCGCAATCTGGGATAGGATCTTCTGGGCGGGCAGAGACTGCTGGGCGCCGCCCAGGGATACCAATGCCATCGCCAGAACAATGGCGAATACGAGAGACAGCCAGGACATCTACCGGCCTTCATGCAAGTTCCTGGACATATTCTTTGCGCAGATCGCCATATTGCCGATTTTTTCGCCTCAGATTCCCCTTTTCTATCCTACTGGACAACGCTGGTGTTCTCCTCCATCAGATTCGGCGTCTCATTCAGGCTCTCATTCTCAGCCGCTTCCTCCAATGGTCCTGAGCTCTCAGGGATTCGAGCAAATAAGTCAGCATCAAAGGAGTCTATGATATCGGCGGCATCTTCGGCAAACTGATCATAAAGCTCATCAGGAGCGTTATATGTGAATATGTATGCATACTCGTCAATCACAGTCCAGGCCTTCAAGACTCTGAATGTCACACCCTCGCTTTCCAGGCTATACACTATGGCATGAGCCGGCACTTCATTGATTGTGATATCGCTCTCGGTCAGGATCTGGAGATCTGGCATGATGTCATTGAGAACTCCCAACGCTGCCTGGCTATACACTTCCAGGGTTACATCCTGCCCCGCGGGAAGCTCTTCGTTCTGGAGCAACAGATATGCCGTCGGATTATCGACATCCTCTCCAGGGGCCAGGAAGCCCACGATTATTCCTTGATCGTTGGGTTCGACCTCCTGCTCGATCCAATCTGCCGGATAAATCAGCTCAAATCCATAGAGGGTTTCGATTTAGCACCAATTAGAAGAGCTTTAAATTCCTGCGTTAATATTTTCAATCTTTATGGTTGTTTTTAGGTCAATTCATCCATTATGTAGCCTCTTTTTCTGCATTTTGCCTTGCTT
>Ga0302253_1000088_pt1 | contig 100632 bp, 97 predicted proteins | sample AAG_RA_Trp_MG_FD_193537 | JGI IMG/M metagenome (GOLD analysis project Ga0302253, IMG submission 193537) | Enriched activated sludge microbial communities from anaerobic digester in WTTP, New Holstein, Wisconsin, United States - AAG_RA_Trp | ecosystem: Engineered > Bioreactor > Anaerobic >... | reverse complement strand
CGCTCGAAGGCAACGGTGACGCTTTCCCCATCCCGCGTCCCCGCCATCCGGCGCCCGACCTCCGCGAAGGCGGTATCCTGGAACGACGCGTCCTTGACTCTTTCCGCCTGGAAACGGAATCCCCCGACAGACCCTTCCGGGGAGTCGTCACGCCCTTCGGCGGACTGAAGCTCCGTGCCGCCGCCATGGGGCACCCGACCGTCATTCACCCGCGCCGCCTGACTCCCCGGGACATTCCGTCCGGGGAGGCGAGCGGCCGAAGCCGCCGCCGCGACCTCTTCCCCAACCGGAGACATCCGGTAAGGCAAGGCGCCTTCGGAAACCTTCTCCGTCAGCGGGCGATCAAAGCGGACGGAGGCAATATCTTCGGAAGCTGCTTTAAGGGTCCCCTCGGTAGCGGCGATGGTTGCGGCCTTCCCCGTCTCCCGGGGCCGATCCTCCGTCCCGGCGGGATTACCGGCCATAGACACGACCTTCCCGTTTCCGGTGTGTCGCGGGGAGGCCTCCCCCTGGCGGCCCGGGCCATCGCCCGGCAGCGCAACCGGCTTTTCACCGTCCCGGAGGGTAGACTGCCCCGGGCGCTCGAAGGCAACGGTGACGCTTTCCCCATCCCGCGTCCCCGCCATCCGGCGCCCGACCTCCGCGAAGGCGGTATCCTGGAACGACGCGTCCTTGACTCTTTCCGCCTGGAAACGGAATCCCCCGAGGGACCCTTCCGGGGAGTCGTCACGCCCTTCGGCGGACTGAAGCTCCGCGCCGCCGCCATGGGGCACCCGACCGTCATTCACCCGCGCCGCCTGACTCCCCGGGACATTCCGTCCGGGGAGGCGACCGGCCGAAGCCGCCGCCGCGACCTCTTCCCCAACCGGAGACATCCGGTAAGGCAAGGCGCCTTCGGAAACCTTCTCCGTCAGCGGACGATCAAAGCGGACGGAGGCAATATCTTCGGAAGCTGATTTAAGGGTCCCCTCGGTAGCGGCGATGGTTGCGGCCTTCCCCGTCTCCCGGGGCCGATCCTCCGTCCCGGCGGGATTGCCGGCCATAGACACGACCTTCCCGTTTCCGGAGTGTCGCAGGGAGGCCTCCCCCTGGCGGCCCGGGCCATCGCCCGGCAGCGCAACCGGCTTTTCACCGTCCCGGAGGGTAGACTGCCCCGGGCGCTCGAAGGCAACGGCGGTATCCTGGAAAGACGCGTCCTTGACTCTTTCCGCCTGGAAACCGAATCCCCCGAGGGACCCTTCCGGGGAGTCGTCACGCCCTTCGGCGGACTGAAGCTCCGCGCCGCCGCCATGGGGCACCCGACCGTCATTCACCCGCGCCGCCTGACTCCCCGGGGAAGCGTTGAGCCCGTCTTCAGCAAAACGGAAGATTTCGCTAACGTTTTCACTCTTCACCCGGAAGGTGGAATCAAGCACTCCGGACCCGGAAACGGAAATTTTTTCCTCCCCTTCGCCACCCTGCCCTGCTTTTCTCATCATCGGCTCGTTTACCAAAAAGAGAAGTTGCAGCGCCCCGGTGGAGGAAGAAGACGAAAAAAACGTTTCCACAGGAAGGGAAGATTGGAACGGAACAGCCAGGAGCGAAATCGCCTTGCCAGAATCCGGGATGTCCTCTTCTTGCTGATCGGTCATTCCCACCCGGAGGTCCCCTTCCGCGCCGGTGGCCTTCTGGACTTTCTCGGCGGCGACGCTGGGGATCACTTCCGGACCCGCGGTTTTGAACAGTCCGGAAAGCCCGGTCATCATCTGGGAAAAATCGGCCCCTTCCTTCATCATGCCTCCGCGCCCCGGGCGCATCCCGAACCGCGACTGCGCCGAACCGTTGGCGACGAAAGAACCAAGCGCCTTCTCGGCGTCGAGGTTGGTTCCGGCATGAGGTTCATTGAGACTGGGCAGATTCATGGCATATCCATTTTTGCGTTTTTAAAAACTTCTTTGCAATGGATATGCCATTACTATTGTCACTTATAATATCAATGAATACAATTGTTTACACAGATATGGATCTTGAAGGGACGGCGTGGAAAGGGAAAATTTTTCTTGTTCGCATCATCTCCGGCAATCATTGCTTTTCCGGCACTGTTTTGTAATTCCGGGTTATCTCTTTCGTTATTTCTACTACCTTTTGGACATTGACATGGGAAAGGATCGCCCCCGCCTTGTCGCGCTTCATGTTCATGACGATGCCGGCGGCGGTTTTATTGTCCAGCTTTTCCAGCATGGCGCCGGCCTTCGCAGGCGCCGCGGCCTCGTATATCTTGGCCAGATCCTTGAATCTTTTGGCATCGGCCGCTTTCTCCGCATCCAGTTTGGTTTCGAGACGTTTCTCGATGATGACTAATTGGTCGATCTTATCCTGGATCTCTTTTTTCAATAGGGACAGTTTCTGTTCTTCCAGCTTCAGGGACTCCTGACGGGCATCGAGTTCCGTCTTCCGCTTTTCCAGCAGGGCGAATAGATCCCTTTCCTTTTGCAGCCTGTCATCTCCGGCCTCGCCCAATGTCGCGGCGCTTACCGACTGGGGGTTGGTGCTGGCAACGGCGGCGCGGACCAGTTCCATCTTCCTGGTCAGGCCGGCATGGTCGAACATCTGGCCGATGGTGGCGATCTTGACGCCAAGAATCAAAAGAATTACGATCTGTCCAATAATCAGCGTCTTTTTCATTTTTCTCTCCTCGCGTATCTCTGCACCGCCGTCTCATCCGCCGCCAGTCTTTCCTGAAACGACTGCTGGGCAAGATGCTCTTTCCAATGCCGTTCTTTCAAGTTTTCCATTATTTTTCGATCTCTGACCATTTCGAGCAGGGCCAGGCGCGTTTTCTCCAACTCCTTGGCCATCGTCAAGACCAGATTCTTCTGCAGGGCCATCTTTCTGTTCCACGCCTTGATGTACGAAACCTGAAGATCGATATCCCCGGGATTCAAAATCCGGTTTTTCCCCGCCCGCAATTCATCGAGGAGCCGCTCCTTTTCCATGCCCATTTGGGCGAGGGATTCCTTTTCTTTCTCGAGGCGCCGGGTCTGCTCCGTGAATTCCGCCAGGATCTGTTCTTCCTTCGTCTTGCGCGCATCGAGGACGGTCTGCAATTTGAACGCAAACATGGTCAGTTGCCCTTGAACAGATTGTCCATCTGTTTTCTGGTCTTGGTCAGATCGATCTTTTCATGGATATTCTGACGGAGAAAATCGTTCACCCGGTCGATCATGCCGACCGCATAGTCGATATCCGGATTGGATCCCTTCACATAGGCGCCGATGTTGATCAGGTCCTCCGCCTTTTTGTAGGTGGCCAGGATATTCTGGATATTGTTGGCCATCCCCCGCTGTTGCTCATCGACGATATCGATCATTACCCGGCTGATGCTCTGCAGGACGTCCACGGCCGGATAATGGCCCCGGTTGGCCAAATCCCGGGTCAGGGTGATGTGGCCATCGAGAATGGAGCGGGCCGCGTCAGCCACTGGTTCGTTGAAATCGTCTCCCTCCACGAGGATGGTATATAAACCGGTGATGCTGCCCCGGTCTTCCATCTTGCCGGTCCTCTCCAGCAGTTTGGGTAAGAGGCTGAAGACGGAGGGGGTGTAGCCCTTGGTCGTCGGCGGCTCTCCCACGGAAAGGCCGATCTCCCGCTGGGCCATGGCAAAACGGGTGAGAGAATCGACCATGAGCAGGACGTCCTTGCCCTGATCGCGGAAATATTCGGAAATGGAAGTGGCCACATAGGCGGCCCGCATCCGGATCAGGGGATGGCGGTCCGAGGCCGCCACGACGACTATCGAGCGACTCAGTCCCTCTTTCCCGAGATTCTTCTCTAAAAATTCCCGCACTTCCCTTCCCCGTTCGCCGATCAGTCCGATAACGTTGACATCCGCTTTGGTATTTCGGGCAATCATCCCCAAAAGAACGCTTTTCCCCACGCCAGAGCCGGCGAAGATACCCATCCGCTGACCCTTTCCACAGGTCAGTACGCCGTTTATCACCTTGATGCCCAAATCGATGGGTTCGTTTATGCGCCCCCTCTTGAGAGGATTGATGGGATCGGCGTAAATCGGATAGGAGGCGCCGACGGTGATCGGTCCTTTGTCGTCGATGGGCTGTCCGAGCCCGTCGATAACCCGTCCCAGGAATTGCGGGCCAATCTCCACGGAGGCCTTTCTGCCCAAGGAGACGATCCGGGCGCCGGGACTCAATCCCTGGATGGTATCCAGGGGCATGAGGAGGACCTTTCCCTTTTTGAAACCCACGACCTCCGCCGCAATCGCTCTCCCGCCCCCCGCCGGATGGATGGCGCACAACTCGCCAAGGGACACCGCCGGTCCATGCCCCTCCACTACAAGCCCTACAATTTCGCTCACCTTGCCGTGGACCTGGATCGGATTGAAGTCCCGGAGCCGCTGATGGTAGGTCGCGAAATCGATCTTCACGGTATTTGTGTATCCCTCTGCTTGCGGATGGATTGCATGGCCTGCTTAACCTCCCGGAACTGCTGGTCGATCCGTGCATCGACCTCGCCGTGCCGGGTTTCGATTAACGCACCTCCCCGCCTGATCGTTTCATCCTTCTGAAAGTTCACGTTTTTCAAGCCGTCGAATCCCTGCAAAAAATCGTTTTTTATCTCCATGATGTAGAGATAGTCGTCTGGGTGAAGGCGGATCATCATGTCTTCCCTATCCAGGACGCTTTTCATGGCTTCCTGGAGGAGGTGATGAATCACCTCGCGGTTGGCGCCGATTTCGAGATGCACGATCTTTTCCGCCACATGGAGCGCCAGGCCGATAATATCCTCTTCCGCCTCGTCGATGATCCTGGCCTTCATCATGGCCACTTCCCGGATCACACTTTCCAGGCTCTCAGCCCTCCTTTTCGTCTCCCCCCGCTGCCGTTCCTCGCATTGACTTATTCCCGCCTGCAATCCCTCGCCATAGGCCTTTGCTTCCCTCTGGCTGATCTCTTCCCCGTAGGCCAGGTGCAGCCGCTCTATTTCCGCTTCCCCCTCCCGCGAGGGCAGGCCGGTGTCGCCGGAGTCCTGGAAACTGGTTTTCCTGAACCCCGGAGCTTCCCGGCATTCCTGATCTTTCATCTTTATGTTGGCGGACTTGATGACCCTGCTCTTATACAAACTCATCTTCTTGCCCACCCCTGGAAATGACGATGCGGCCCTCCGCCTCCAGGCGCTTGGTCACATCGAGAATGGCCCGCTGACTCGCTTCGACCTCGGATACCCTGATCGGCGGCATCATCTCGATATCTTCCGTGAGCATCTCCGCCCCACGCTTGGACATATTCTTGTATATCTTTTGCCTCATCCCATCATCCACCAGCTTCAGGGCCTTGGCCAACTCATCGCTGCCGATCTCCTTGAGAAGTTCCTGGAGACTCCGATCATCCAGCTTGAGGACGTCGTCGAAGGTGAACATGAGACTACGGATGGCATTGCCCAATTCCGGATCCTTCTCATCCAGCGCTTCCAGAATGGCGCTCTCCGTTGACCGCCCCAGGCGGCCGAGAATCTCCGAAGTCACCTTGACGCCCCCCACCTGCTGGTCGTTGATCCCTCCGATAACGATTTCCTTCTCCAGGGTCTTGGCGATCTCCTCGATGAATTCATGGGGGACGCTCTTGAGATTCGCCATGCGGCGGACGATCTCGCTCTGCATCTCGATGCCGAAATTCTCCACGATTTCGGCCGCCTGCTCCGGCTTCAGATGGACAAGAATCAGGGCAATCGTCTGGGGATGCTCCGTCCTCGTAAATTCCATCAGGACCTTGGGGTCGATATCCCGCAATTTGTCGATGATGGGGTTGTCCATGCTCTTTGCCTTGTCCACCTCCGCCAGGATATGCTGCGCGTCCCTTTCCCCCAGGGCCTTCATGACGATGCTCTTTGCGGCGCCGTCCTGGATGGCGATGGTGCCGCCGCTCTCTTTGGCCAGGGTCACGAATTCCTTGGCGACGGTGTTCACCATCTCCGTTGGGATCATGGTGATGCGGTTCATGTATTTCCCCACCCGGCGGATTTCCTGTGGCCGCATGTTGCGCATCACTTCCGCCGCCACGTCCTCGTCCAGGCTCAGAAGCATGATCGCTGCTCGTTCCTCGTTGGTCATCCCGTAGTTCCCCGCTTAGTTCAATTAACCCAGTTTCTCAATATTTCCGCAAATCTCTTCGCATCCGCACTGGCAAGTTGACGGACGATGTCCGTCTCCGTCTGCGGGCCTCTTTCGGACGGCGCGGCCACCATGGGCATCCCCTCCCGGACGCCGATGGCGGCGGGCGTCACCGTACTCTGCCTGATCTCACCCATCATCACCGGCTGGGTCGCCACCGTCGTCATGGCGCCGCGGATCAGGGGGCGGACAACCCACATGAAGACCATCGCAAAGGCCGCCAGCAGCACCCCGTATTTGATCAACGGCAGCAGCGTCTTGAACGTATCCTGCCAGTTGAAGCCGGACAGGGCCGCATCACCGTCCATTTTGCTGAACGGCATGCTGCTTACCGCCACCTGATCCCCCCGGGCGGAGTTGAACCCGGCGGATTTCCGCACCAGCTCCTCTATGGCCTCAAGGTCTTTCTTAGGCCGCTCCTGATATACCTCTTCGCCTTTGTCGTTCTTGGTATATATGCCGTCCACCAGGACCGCCAGGGATAGTTTACGGATCTCTCCCACGGGCATTACCGTTTTGTTGATCACCCGGTTGATCTCATAGTTGATTGTTTCGTCCGTTTTTTCACGCTCCTGCCCACCCGGCGCTCCCGCCGCCGCGGTGGAAGCGGCGCCGGTCGTCGCGGTTGTCGCCGTCGCCGCCGTCGCCGCCGTCGCCGCCGTAGCAGTCGTCCTGTCGGTCTGCCGTTGGGTGCTCCTGATGACCGGCGACTCCGGATCGTATGTCTCCTCGGTCTTTTCCGTGATCCGGAAATCGAGATCGGCGGTCACCCGGACCACCGCCTTACCCTGTCCGACTACATTCTCCAGCATGGTTTGCACCTGGGCGGCCAGATCCTTCTCAATATGGCGCTGATAATCCAATTGGGCGCTGGAAAGCCGGGCATCTTTCGACTCCCCCTGATTCTTGGACAGGATGTTCCCTCTGCTGTCCACGACGATCACATCTTCCGGTCCCAGGCCCTCCACGCTCCGGGCCACCAGATGGGCGATGCCCTCGATTTGGCCCGGCCGGAGCGTCCTTCCGCCTTTAAGTTTCAACGTCACCGAAGCCGTGGCCTTTTTCTGCTGATCCACAAACAGGGACTCCTTGGGGAGGGCGATGTGGACGCGGCTCTGCTGGACCTCATCCAAGCTGTTGATCGTCCGCGACAGTTCACCCTGCAAGGCCCGGCGAAAGTTCAACTGCTGTTCAAACTCTGTGGCCCCCAGGGTCTTGGTGTCGAATATCTCATAACCCACGATGCCGCCGCGCAAGGCCCCCGTGGCCGCCATTTCCATCCGCAGCTCCGGAACCCTGTCCGCCGGGGCATAGATGACGTCGCCCGCTGAGGATACCTTGTAGGATACCTTCTTCTCCTGAAGCTTGCTTACAATGGCAGCGGCGTCTTCATTGGACAAACCGGCAAACAGCACCTGATATTCCACCTGGTTGGCAAAGTAGGCCAGGGCCCCCACGAGCGCCATGGTCAGAACGCCGGCGCCGGCGATCATCATCTTCCTGGCGGGGGTGAAAGTGTTGAAACTGCCCGCCAAACTTGAAATGAATTGCATAAGCTGGTTCATGATGTCTTCCCCGCCTTAAACGGTCATTCTCATAATTTCCTGATAGGCCTCGAGAACCTTGTTCCGCACCTGAAGCATCGTGCGGAAGGAGATATCCGCCTTCTCCATGGCGATTATCACCTCGTGTATGCTGCCCCGATTGTTGATCTGCATGTTGTTTACCGCCTCTTCCGCCTGGTTCTGCAGGGCGTTGGTCTCCCTGACGGCCCCCCGGAGGACTTCGGTAAAGGATCCGCCTCCCGATTTTTGGGAGGGCGGGCTTTTACTCCCCAAGGCAGCGGCGGAAATATTGTCCGGAATGGATAATGTCTTCATTGTTGTCTTCTCCTGCCTATTTTGGTCCCAGCGCTACAACGGGGGTCACTTGCCCAGTTCCAGAGATTTCAAGGCCATGTTCTTCGTGGCGTCGAAGGCCGTCACGCAGGCGTCGAATGATCGGGTGGAAGAAATCATATCCGCCATTTCCATGACGACGTTCACATTGGGGAGCGTCACCATCCCCTTGCCGTCCGCATCGGGGTGGGAAGGATCATAAACCGCCCGGCCCGGTCCCTGGTCTTCCACCACCGCTTCTATCTTCACGGTCTTCAATGCATTTTTCATGGCATCGTCAAAGGGGGCCTCCACATCCTGGGAGGAAAGGACCAGAGACTTACGGCGGTAGGGACCGCCTTCGGCGGTGCGGGTGGCGTTCGCATTGGCTAGATTAGCGGCGACAAGATCCAGTCTTGCCCGTTGCGCCGCAAGGCCATCGCCGCATATCCTGAATGTCTTCGATATATCCATAGTTATCTCGTCTCCTTCAGCACGGTGTTCAGGCCACGGAACTTCCGGGCCAGCATTTCGATCGTGGCGTTGTACATCAGGTGGTTCTCCGAAAGGGTGGCCATTTCCCGATCCAGGGAGGCCTTTTCTTCTGTGGTCTTCAACTCGTAATCGCCCACGGCCCCGTCACTGCCCGTCCCCCGGGAAGGGATATGGCCCTTATGGGTCGTTTTCAGGCCTACCGCGGTCGCGGCGGATGATATTCCTTCCCCGGGGTTCTTGAGGGCCAGATCCGACGCCTTGTATTCCGGCACGTCGAGATTGGCGATGTTGGAAAGAAGAACCTGATGTCGTTTCGCCCGGTAATTGAGCATCCCGGACAGTACGTTCACCGTTTTATTGAATAACGACAGCACCCCCCTCTTGCCCCCTTCCTTCCTTTCTAATTTCCTCACTTTCGTCCTGTTGCTGACGATGCAATCCGCATACCATACGAACCGACCGCCCCGCGGCTCATATATCCTCGAGGTTATACTCATGGAGCTTGTTGCGCATGGTGCGGACACTTATGCCCAGGATTTGCGACGCCTTGGTCCTGTTCCCCTGAACCTTGTTCAAGGTTTCGATGATCAATGCCTTTTCCACCTCCCGGAGTGTCATGTTTTCCATTTGCGCCGCCGGAACGGCGGACGGAGCATCCGGAACAGCCGGCATGGTCATGGGTAATTCCATTTCATCGAGGCCGAGATGTTCCGGTTCGATCATGTTTTCGTTACATATCAGGACCGCCCTTTCCATGACGTTCTCAAGTTCCCTGACATTGCCCGGCCACGTATAGATGCCCATGATCTGTAAAGTAGCCCGGGAGAGAGACAAGCCTGCTTTTTCGGAAGCGGCGCCGTATTTCTTGAGAAAATAGCCGGCCAAAATCGGTATATCCTCTTTTCTGTCCCGTAACGGCGGGATCACGACCGGAATGACGTTGAGGCGGAAAAAAAGATCATGCCGGAATTTTTTCATTTCGATCGCCTGTTTCAAATCGACATTCGTCGTGGCGATAACACGAACATCCACGGAAACCGGCTGCTTCCCCCCGACGCGGTCCACCTCGCCCTCCTGCAAGACCCTGAGAAGTTTCGCCTGCAGTTGGATATCCATCTCACTTATTTCATCCAAAAGCAGGGTGCCGCCATCCGCCATCTCGAATTTGCCGATTTTTCTCTGCATGGCGCCGGTAAACGCCCCCTTCTCATACCCGAACATTTCACTTTCCAGGAGATTGTTGGGAATGGCCGCGCAGTTGATCGCCACGAAGGGTTTATGTTTCCTGCCACTGTGGAGATAGATGTATCTGGCCATAAGTTCCTTGCCGGTCCCGCTTTCGCCCTGGATCAGCACGCTGGATTTGCTTTTGGCAACATTTCTCATCATGGTGAGCAGGGAAAGCATCCGGTTGTTTTCCGTAATGATTTCCTTGATTGCCGGCTGTCCGGACCGGTCGGAACGGTGCTGTTCAAATTCCTGATGCATCTGGTTGGCCAGGACGTTTTTGACCGTGAACTCCAGATCGTCCAGTGAAAACGGCTTCATGAGAAATTCCGCCGCCCCCTCTTTCATGGCCTCGACGGCGGTCTTTACGGTCCCGTAAGCGGTGATGAGGATCACGGGAGTCTGAGCCGAAATCTTTTTTATCTGTCGCAGGACATCCATGCCTCCCACCCTGGGCATGCGCATGTCGGAAATCACGACGGAAAAGGTCTCCTTTTGGAACATCTCCATCGCCTCTTGTCCGTTCTCCGCCGCGGTCACTTCGTATCCACAGGATTCGAGTGAATCCACCAAGGCCATTCTCATGGCATCGTCGTCATCGACAATAAGAACCCGTTTCATCTGTCCCCCTCTTCCTCGACCGGTCGGGCCGACCGAGATCGTGTTCCCAATGATTGTAAGGGAAAGAAAATATCCAGATTGATCGCCCCTCCGCCTTCGGCGCCGAGGGTAAAGAATCCACCGTGCAGATCCATAATGCTCTGTAGAATCGCGAAGCCGAGGCCGACGTTCTTCCGGCTGCCGGTCATGAAGATGTCAAAGGGGGCCGCCTGATCGTCCGCGCCTCTCCTCATCCAATCGGTTCCGGAAAAACTTATGATCAACGACCCGCATGGTCCCTCCGGCAGATCTTCCGTTTGTCCGGCCGCCGTTATCCTGGTCTCGATATTGAGAGAACATCCCCGGGAAATTGATTGCAGGGCGTGAAGGATAAGATTAACGAAAAGGTGCTTCAACATTTCCCGATTGCCGAAAATAAGGGGTTCCGCATCGGCATAGGCAATCTTGAAGTAAACTTCGCTGTTGTCGTCGATTATTTCCTCATGTCCGACAATCTCCCGCAGCAGTTCATGGATGTTGAATTCCTCGAGAGACCGCCGTAAGTTTCTCTTGGATTCCATGAATTCCGACATATACCGGTTGATGGTCTTGACGGCCCCGAGAATCTGCTCCAGACGGCGCTGATCGGCAGCCCTTCGGCAATCCTTGAGCATAAGCGAGGCAAACAGCTCGATGCTGCCCAGGGGATTGCGAATCCTATGGGCCAGTTCCGCCGTCAGTTCATGGGCGATTCTAACAGTTTCTTCCTCGATGCCTGCCATCATGCCGCTTCTATCCGCACCCCTCAGTACAGATCACCGTATCTTTCCGACCATCTGGATTCCTGGACGGAATAATCGCTCAGTTTCGTCCAAAAAGGATCAGGACTGCCTTCCTTGATTTGTAAAAAACTCTTTTCCGCCGCCGCCTGTTCTTTTGCTTCCGCATGACGGCGCCCGATTTCAAAAAGTAACCAGCGACGCCGCACTTCATCGGCGCCGGCCAGGGATATCTTGATCATTTCCATCGACACCCCTGGCCTTCCATCCTGTCCGGATCCCGTTTCATGGGACTGGACTCCGGAAGAGGCACTGCCGGGGGCTTGAGCCATGGACTCCATGATCTTGGCGATCCGGGATTGCCATTGGGCATCGATGGACATGGTCTTGAGGTGATTCAATACCCGCAAAGTTTCGTCATTCAGAGACATCTTATGGAGTGCATCCACGATCTTCAGAAGTGATTCCGAGTCCTCCCGTGCAAAGGCAATGCGCCCGAAGGTTCGACAATACAGGGAAGCAATCGCCACATTATCTCCCCGGGCGTGAAAATCATCGACCAATTTAGTTACCGCGATTTTCAGTTGCTGCCTGGCGGCCGTCGATTCCTTGCCATCGGGATATTTGTCCCGCAGCATTAGAGAATTGGCAACGGTATCAAGGTAGCGCCCGTTTTTTAACAAGGCCTCGGACTTGGCAAAACGGATCCTCTCCTCCAAGTCTTTTTCCGGTCGCTGCGACAGCAGCAGATCATAAGCGGCCAGTGGATCTTCGAAATAAACCCCTACGGCGGGATAGGCGGGCAAGCGGCGCCCGGGCTGCCTGACTCCCAGGTTCGCTATCTTAAGAATGGATTCCCGCGCCTCCGGGGAGGCGGCGGATCTTTCCACAACCTCGTTGAATATCTTTATGGCGGTAGGAAATTGCTCCAAACCGTGAAAACAGCAGCCAAGAAGATACAGGCCCTTGCCCGTCTTCTCGTCTTGGGGGTAGAGGCTCAGATATGCGGAGATGATCCGGATCGCTTCGGTGTACCTGCCCTTGCGATAGGATGCATCCGCCATGAAATAAAGCGTTTCTTTCGGAATATCAGATATATCATTCGTTCCTGCCATGATATTTTCATAAAGTTTTATGGCGTTGTCGAGATCGTTCATCCGGACATAGACATCCGCCAAATGCAATGCGGCGGTTTTTATATGGACCCCCTGCTTATATTTATCCAAATATTGTCGATAATTCTGGGCCGCTTGCTCGTAGCGTTTCACATTCAGGTGCACCTCCGCCAAACGGAACAGTGCTTCCTGGGCATGAGCGGATTCCGGATATTGCGACAGGAGCTTCTTCAAGGCGTCGGCCTCCTCGTAGTAGAATTTCAAGCCCTCGTAACTTCTGGCCAGGTTGAAATAGGCAAAATCGTTGCCCGGCCGTGGATCGGGGTAATGCTGGAAGAGGTATTTATAGTGCTCCACCGCGGAAAAGAGAAACGGGTTGGCGCCGTTGCGACCTATGGACAGATAACAGTCCGCCGCTCTGCGTAATGACCGTTCATAGGCGACGGGATCGGCGGGTATTTGACGCATTACCTGCCGGAACAGGTCGGCCGCGGCCGGGAAATCACCCGCTTCGTATTTTTTCATGGCGGCGGCAAACAGTGGATTCGATATGGAAGCCGGAGCGGGATTCGCGGTATTGACTGCGTATACAGGCCCCTTTTCCACCTTCGCCGGGGGCGCCTCTTTCTCAAGGATGTTTACGCCAACATTTTGACGCGCCTTTCGCTCACCGTTAACGGTATTTGCCCGCTTATTTTTCTCCCCGACCTTTCCCGTCGCCGCGGCAACCTCTTTCATGACGGCTTGCGGATAAGCCTTCCTTATCTTTCCCAGGGCAAGTGCGGCATCCTTTTTATTCTTATGCCTCCCGATTCTGATTGCGTATGCGTTTCCGTCCTTTTGAACCCAGAAACCTTTCACCTCACGCCTCTGCAATTGCTCGATCATTTTCTGCACGTTATTCCGTTCCGTAAGGAAGGCGATCTGAACGGTCCAAATCCTGGCGGGTGCGGGCATGGCCCCTCCGGGCATTGTCAGGGACAGCAGAAACACAGCCACGGCTATCGATGGTATCGATTTGTTGATCATAACTGACAATCCCTATGGCGGCTCATGTGTAAACCTGCATCCCTTCACAATCATCTCTTCGCAACCCACTTTTGCAATTAACATACCACCATCATTCAAATATTTTTAAGCGACAATTCGTCTAAATTTAGGTTCCGGACGACATACATGGCGTGCAGTTTGCATTTGTATGGCCCAGAATACATTCAAAAGGGGAAACCTGCACTTATGGATCAACCTGGAGAGCCTTTTGTCAATCGGCGGGAATTCTCCCGTGTCTATGCGTATATTCCCCTCGGCTACCGACTTATTCAGCCCGATGAGCACCATTTGTCCCTTCGGGCCCGGATATCCGGCGATACCGTCGTTTCGGATTTCAAGCTGTTGCCGGAAATGGAGGACTTTCAACAGGGCGAATGGTTCAAGATCCTGAATAAAAAAATGGATATGATCATCAGGCTGCTCACCGTTCAAAGCGAAGGATTCCAGCTGCTGCCCTTCAAGGCGGTAAATATCAGCGGCAGCGGCATCAGTTTTTCTGTTCACGAATCCTTCCAGGTGGGAGATACCATTGAATTGAAGATGATCCTTGCCAGCGCCCAATCTTTCCCGATCTACCTTTACGCATACGGGGAGGTGAAAAAGGCGGAGCGGCAAACGAGCGGCAATGTAGTTTCCGCCAAATTCATCAACATGGATGACGCCATCCGTGACGAGATCGTCCGTTTTGTTTTCGAGCGGGAACGGGAGATCATCAGGGAAAAAAGAAAATAATGTCTAAGGTATTCTAAATGCTGGTTCTTATTGGTTTTGCAATCGTCATCGCCTCGGTGATAGGCGGTTATCTGCTGGAACATGGCAACCTCTCCGTCCTGTTCCAGCCCGCCGAGCTGCTCATCATCGGCGGGGCCGCCATCGGTTCGTTCATTGTCGCCTCGCCGATGAAAACCGTCCGGGCGGTCGTTCAAAGCATCCTTGGAGTGCTGCGCAGCAAGACCTACAGCAAAGCGGATTACTTAGAGGCCATGTTGCTTTTAAACGGCATCTTCTACAAGATTCGTCAGCAGGGCCTGGTGGCCATCGAATCCGACGTTGACGAACCCGATAAGAGCTCACTTTTCAATCGCTTTCCAGGCATATTGAAAAACGATCGGGCGATGGCGCTCATCACCGATACGCTCCGCATGGTCATGACCACCACTATCGCGACCCACGAATTGGAATCCCTGCTGGAGGGTGAAATAGACACCCATTATGAAGAGATGATCGTCCCTTCCAAGACCGTGTCCTTCATCGCCGACGGGCTGCCGGGCCTCGGCATCGTGGCCGCGGTCCTGGGGGTGGTGCTCACTATGGGAAAGATCGGCGCGCCGCCGGAGATCCTGGGCCACAGCATCGGCGCCGCCCTGGTGGGCACCTTCCTCGGGGTGCTGCTCTGCTATGGGTTCGTCGGTCCCCTGGGAAGGCACCTGGAGCACTCCGTCCAGGAGGAACTGCAGTATCTCACCGTTTTCAAGGTGGCGCTGGTGGCCTTTGTGGGCGGCGCCGCCCCGAAGGTGGCGTTGGAATTCGGGCGGCGGGTCATCCCCCACGAAAACAAGCCGCTGTTCAGCGAGCTCGAAGACATCCTCAGGCAGGCAAAGAAGTAGATGGAAGACCGCAACGTCATCATCAAAAAAGTAAAGAAAAGGAGGGGTCACGACAGCCACGGCGGTTCCTGGAAGGTGGCCTATGCGGACTTCGTCACGGCCATGATGGCCTTCTTTCTACTGCTATGGCTGATCGCCATGGTTTCCCCTGAGAAAAGACTTTCCGTATCCGAATATTTTAAGAATTTCAATATTATGAGGGAACAAACCTCGGGATCGCGAGGACTAATGGACAAACAGGAAGGTTTGTTCGGGGAACAGAAGGGGGCGATCAAGACGGGCATGCAGGAACAGATCGGGAAATCGAAACAGGACATTGCCGGCAAGCTGAAACAGGCCGTCGATGAAAAACTCCAGAATTACAAGGATCAAATTTATATCGACATCGTTGAAGGGGGCGTCCGGATTCAGGTCGTGGATACGGAAGGGAGCACCATGTTCAATTTGGGCAGCGCCGAACCAACGGAAAAGGCAAAAAAAATCATCGGCATCATCGCCGAAAACACGAGAGACCTGCCCAATAAGGTGGCCATTGAAGGCCATACCGACGCGGCGCCCTTCCGCGGCTCCCAGACCACCAACTGGGAACTCTCCACCTCCCGGGCATCCGCGGCCAGACGGGAAATGGAGAAGAACGGGACCGATCCCATGCGCATCGCCCGGGTTGTGGGCTATGCGGACCAGCAGCTTTACAATCACGACAACCCCCGGGATCCGAAGAACCGCCGCATCAGTATCACCGTCATTACCACTCCCGGTCAACCGGCGCCGCCGGTGATACTAAATCCGTTGGCGCCGGCATCTGCCCCCTCATCTCGGCAATAGCAGAGCAACTTCATTTGTATGAAAATACATTCGCGCAATCTCCCCTGAACATTTTCATCGTTCGCTGGCGTTGGACAAACATGGCAATTCATCAGGAAAGGCGTTGTGCTGATGCAGGCCCAATCAGTTTGGGAGTTGCTGTTTGACAATTCATCGCAAAGCGAGATGCTGGGGATGATTTAAAGATAAGGGGGAAATGTGACGCGACCGTTTTCCGAGCACGCAATCATGAGTTCGCATTTCCTTTCGGACCGCGGATGTGGCCTGGTCCGCTTCTGCCGTCCCTACTCACTCCGGTTCAGACAGACGTCCACTACGAACGACCCGGAATCCGTATCGAAGGGGATGATGATGCTCGGACCGCCCATGACATGGAGGATAGAATGGTTTCGCCCCGAAACGACTGTCGGGATGGCGGCGGTTATGCTGTAACCTGAAGCTTCCAGTTTCTTTCTGGCCACTCCGGATACCATGTTTGTCAACTCGCCGACCGCGTCCTTGATATCGCCGTTCATGTCGGTAATGGTTTCTCCCAGCATGTTGGTGACGATCTTCAGGATGGCGCCCTCGCTGAAGCTCAGTGCCAGAGACCCCCGGGCGTCCCCCGTCAGACCGATTATTCCGGAAATGTCGCCCTTGGCTACATTGTCATTTTTCAGATAAGGCTTGCCCGGTACCGGCTCCAGAAATGCCATCGTTTTCAGCACCTCCACCGTCGCCTCCAGGAAAGGGTTGATAAATGCTACATTCATGATTTTTACCTCGCGTCCTTATTGTATTCGTCAATCTGCGCCAAGTATCTTGACGATCTTTTCGTTCAGAGTCTCGGCGGTAAATGGTTTCACGATATAATTATTGACACCCGCTTTGACGGCCGCGATCACGTTTTCCTGCAACGCCTCCGCCGTTACCATGAGAAAAGGCGTCTTGGCCAGATCCGCGTCGGAGCGTACCGCCTTGAGTAGCTCCAGACCGGTCATGTTCGGCATATTCCAGTCTGCGATCACAAAGTCGATTTGCTGCGATTTGAGTATCCGCAAACCAATAGATCCATCCTCGGCCTCGACAATGTTCTCGAATCCGATCTGTTTCAAAATGTTCCTGATCACCTTGCGCATGGTAGCAAAATCGTCAACCACCAGGATCTTGATATTCTTGTCCATTAATCCTCCCCAATAAATTGCTTATCGTTTATCCTGAATACCGCCTCGAAATATCCGCCACTGTCGGCGTCGAAAGCCACGATGACCGGACCTTCTCCTGTACCGCCTGTCGCGGCGCCCGTCGCGGGCTCGCCATAAAGAGGCAGGCCCATTTTGAAAAGGCGGTCGTGATTGTATTTCTGGAGAAAATCCCCACAGATCATGTTCAAACACTCCTTCAGGCAATCCTGTCGGATCGGCTCCGTAACCTCTTCTGGATCAAGATTCAGTGAATTGGCGATCATCTGCTCCGTCAGGTCTTCGGAAAAATAAATGACTATATCGCCCGTGGCCGGTCCGGAAAAAGATATATTCACAGCCCTTTCGCGCCGTTCAGGTAAATGTCTCCCTCTTCCTTCAAGAAAAACATAATACATCTTTTCAAAGACTTCATACACCGCCTTTCTGAAGATCTTTTCAATCTCTTGTATCTTCATCCCCTCCCTCACACATATGCCTCGATCGTTTTTCCTCCGTCCCGGCTAATTTACAATATGGAGGAGTTCATTTGCCTGCTCCAGCTCATCAAAGAGGGTCAACATGCTTTCCTCCAGGTCGTTCTCCTTCAAACCGTATTTATGCATCACCTCGCTGATGCCACGGTGGGCCAGGCCATCCATGCCGCCATCGATTCCCATCATGAGACAAAATTGATCGGCGATGTAAACGAGGCTGGGGATCATGGTATCACCCGTAAGAATGCGATCCGGCCGGTGGTGATAGGCGATGGCATCATGAATCTCCGGAGGGAAATTCCAATAAACCGCCACCCTCCCCCCGAGCTCCGCATGATTGATCCCGATGACAACCTCTTCCGCCTCGAGAAATGAATATTTTCCCGACTCCATAAGTTCGAAGATCTTTTGCGCCGACTCCTGGACATATACGCCCATAACCAGCTTTCCCACGTCATGAAGCAATGCCGCCGTGTACAATACCGTATCTTCTTTCCGGGTAATCCGGCGACTAAGGATCTGTGACATCAGGGCAACTGCCACGGAATGCTCCCAAAGTTCCCTGGTTTTCATGCCATATCCAGCCGAGCGTTTGGAAAATATGCGGCTGACGCTGGCTGTCTGCAGCGCCCTGACAAGATTCTTCTGTCCCAGGTAGATCACGGCGTCATGGATGGACCTTATCTTCTGTCGGACACCGAAGTATGCCGAATTGCTTATTTTTAAAATATTTGCGGTAATGCCTTGATCATATTTGATCACGTTGACGACATCATTGACGTCATAATCTTCATTCTTCAGCAGTTCCGAAACCTTATGGACTGTGGTGGGAAAAGCCGGCAATTGTTTGATGGACAGGAGAATTTTTTCTATCATTCAAAGCTCCTTCGCCATGCCGCCCGAGGTCCGGACAAAACATCTGCCGTCGGCAATTTGGAGACGAACGGTGCGGTTGAAATTCTGGCCCGTATCTTCAGCATCGACCATCACGTTGTTCTTCCAGAAGATCTTTCGGACTGCGGTAATATTCTTCTGACCGATCCGGAAATAATCCCCATCATTCAGAATACTGGCGCCTCCTGCGATTTTGACGATCATCCGCCTTTTTTCGGCCCCTAAGGCATAACAGGATTTGAAAAGCATCGGGATTCCCGTATCCGCAAACATTGCCGGGCATTCGGACGCCTTCTTCTTATCCAAATTCGAATCCGGCAACATGAAATGGAGCAGCCCCCCAACCATCGCCACCGGATCGAAAACAGCAACGGCAATGCAAGAGCCCAAGGCATAGGTAACCAGAACATCGCCAGGCTTCTTGCTGCAATTGAAGTCGGATATACCAATAATAACATCGCCCATAGAGTTTATAAATTAAATTTTTATCGTTTTCAACATGCAAATCGAGGACCATCTCGCGGGAATAAGAGGCGGCGAACCCTAATAATGAGATTGTTGAAAAACTCCGTTCCAGGCGTACTCATGCCCGCGAAAGCGGGAATTCCGGATTCCGGGTCAACCCCGGAATGGCAGAAACCCTCGTTTTTCAATGGTTTAAAAATGATAAATCTACAAAGGAAATCCGTTACAGGATGGAAGTCTATAGGCGTTTCAGCTTTTCTACCAGGGTCGTTCGTTTCAGGTTCAGCATCTTTGCGGCTTTGTTCTTGACGCCTCCACACTTATCGAGGGCCTTGAGGATCAATTCTCTTTCATATGCGATCAACATCTTGTTGAAATCAACCCCTTCGTCAGGAAGATCGATCTCGCATGTCGCCAGCTGCTCACGTTTCTGCTTCCGGATCTTACTGGGCAGGTCATCGAGGGTCACCACGCCGTTTTCTTTCATAACCACCAGCATTTCAATGAGATTTTCCATCTCTCGCACGTTCCCAGGCCAGTGATAAGAGGTCAGGGCCTCCAGGGCGTCCTGATCGATACGCATTACGTTCTTTTTCTTTTGCTGATTGAATTTCTTCAGGAAATGATTGGCCAGAATCGCCATATCCATTCCTCTTCCCCGGAGGGGAGGCAAAAATATGGGGATGACATTTATCCGGTAGTAAAGATCCTCGCGAAACCTTTTAGCCGTTACCAGTTCATCGAGATCCTGATTGGTAGCGGTGATGATCCTCACATCGGCAGTCATGGTTTTGACGCCACCGATTCTTTCGAACTGCTTTTCCTGAATCACCCGCAATACCTTCACCTGCAGCGCCGGAGACATGTCACCGATCTCGTCCAGGAAGATTGTTCCTCCCTGGGCCAGTTCAAATCTCCCGATGCGCGTCCGGATGGCCCCGGTAAAGGCCCCCTTCTCATGCCCGAAAAGTTCGCTCTCCAGCAGCTCCTCAGGTATGGCGCCGCAGTTCACGGCAACCAGCGGCCGGTATCTTCGATCGCTGTTGAAATGTATCGCCTGAGCGACCAGCTCCTTTCCCGTGCCGCTCTCGCCATGGATGAGGACGGTGCTGTCCGTCTTGGCAACCTTTTCTATCTTCTCAAAGACCTTTTTCATGGAATCGCTGTAGCCGATCATCTTGCCAAAATCGAACTTGTCCTGCAGCCGGTCCTTGAGATCGATGTTCTCTTCCTTCAGGCGGGCAAAAGACAAGGCCCGGGATACGGTAAGCCTGACCAGATCGTCCTTTAGGGGTTTGGTAATATAGTCGAAAGCCCCCATCTTCATGGCATCGACGGCAGTTTGGACGCTGCCGTATCCGGTCACGAGAATCACAAGCTGGTCGGCGCTGAGCTCCTTGATTTGCTTCAACAACTCCAGACCGTCCATATTGGGCATGCGCAGATCGGTGATGATGAGATCATAGATGTCATGGCCAAAGGCCTCCAGCGCCTGCCGTCCATCTGCGACACCATGGGTCTCATAACCGCACGATTCCAGCAGTTCCCGTAAATTCTGCAAATTCAGATGATCGTCTTCAGCAATTAAGATCTTGAACGCCTTCATGTTATGAACATCAAGCTCCAGATTCGTCCCATCCTGATCGTCGCATTTGCCCGCGTCAACAAGATGACATACTTCGTCAACAATCACTCAATGTCAAGATTTTTTTCATCGCGGAAACAAAAGATTGCCCGTCAACGACCCGCTTCATGGAGAAAACACCCGTCTCTTTCCTGGTCCGAATATTGCAAACTTTCCTGATCATAATAAATAGACCCGCACCCTTGAATCCTTTACGGACGCATGGGCATTGAAATGCACTGTAATTACGACTTCTATTCGAAAGGAGTCTCTCGACATGAAAAAAGTCTTTTCCCTCAATCAGAAAATGATGGCCGGCGGCATCCTGACGGTGCTGATTCCACTTCTGGTAATTGGAGGATTTGCGGCGGTCATGTCCTCCCGCTCGCTGAAAGAGATGTCTCACCAGCAATCCGGAAACGTTGCCAAAAGCCTTTCCGAGATGGTCGAACTCTCCATGATAGAAGAAACAAAAATTGTAAAAGGCCTGACGGTTGACCCGGCGATCATGGAAGCCACCGGGGGAAGAACGGAAGCCGCCGCAAGCAAACTTGCCGAGATGATAAAAACGATGGGCCATGATTATGAGGTCATATTTGTTGCCGATGCCACCGGCCTGATCCGTGCCGATGGCGTGGGCGGATCTTATCAGGGAATAAATATCGGTGACCGGGACTACTTCATCAACGCCAAGACCGGCAAGGCCAATGTGGGAACACCCATAAAATCGAAAAAAACGGGCAATCCCGTGGCGGTGGTCGCCGCTCCCATCTTCGATCCCTCCGGCGCTTTCACCGGAATCGTCGCCGCCGCCCTCAAAATCGATTTTCTGATCGAACGCATCACGGCCCTCAAAGTCGGCAAGACCGGTTATGCCTTCATGGCCGACAGGAACGGCTCCGTAATCGCCCATCCCAACAAGGAATACATCCTGGAACTGAACCTGAAAAATATCCAGGGCATGGAGAAGATCTCGTCCCAGATGCTGGCCCAGAAAGCAGGGACGGAAGAATATGTCTTCAAAGGGGTAAGAAAGATTGCCGGATACTCCCCGGTACCCCTCACCGGCTGGACCCTGGCCATGACCCAGAACGAAGAGGAATTCATGGCTACGGCACATCTCATTCGCAACACCATCATCGTCATCGCCCTGGTTTTCCTGTCGGTGACCATTCTGGTCGTATACTTCTTCTCCCGGAGTGTCTCCCGCCCCATCACCCGGGCCACCTATCAGTTGACGGAAGCGGCGGCGCAAGTCGCCACTGGTTCCGACGAGGTATCCGCTGCCAGTCAGGCCCTGGCGGAGGGCGCCTCTGAACAGGCATCGGCCCTTGAAGAGACATCCTCCTCCCTGGAGGAGATGTCGTCCATGACCAAGCAAAACGCCGGCAATGCCTCGGAAGCGGACGGATTGATGAAACAGACCAACCTGGTGGTCAAGAAGGCCAATGATGCCATGAAGGATTTGACCAATTCCATGCAGGAAATCACCTCGGCCAGTGAGGAAACCTCTAAAATTATCAAAACCATCGATGAAATCGCCTTCCAAACCAACCTTCTGGCCTTGAATGCCGCCGTAGAAGCGGCCCGGGCAGGAGAAGCGGGGGCGGGGTTCGCCGTCGTTGCCGAGGAGGTGCGCAACTTGGCGATGCGGGCCGCCGAAGCCGCTAAAAACACTTCCGAGCTCATTGAAGACACGGTGCGAAAGATCCGTGACGGGTCCGAAATTGTGGGCAAGACGAATGAAGCCTTTGGCGCCGTGGCGACCAATGCCTCCAAGGTTGGCGAACTGGTCGGCGAAATCTCCGCCGCCTCCAGCGAACAGGCTCAGGGCATCGATCAGATCAACCGGGCGGTGGCCGAAATGGACAAGGTCACCCAGCAGACGGCCGCTTCCGCGGAAGAGTCCGCATCCGCTTCTGAAGAGATGAATGCCCAGGCAGCCCAGATGAAGCAAATATCCCTGGAACTGCTCGATATTATCGGCGGTCAAGAAGGAGCCGGCGGCGACACGGATCATCGCTCCGAGGGAAAGGCGAAAAAGACAAGGGCCCTTGCCTGGTCGGCGGCATTGAAGCCCGGCAGCCACGCAAAGGCCGTGCAAACCGTAAACCTGAAAAAGCTTCCGGAAACGAATGGTGATTTCAAGGATTTTTGATCAGCCGGTGAACTATGAGCTATTCGGAACTTCGGGATAAAGAGTTCGAGAAAATCAGCAAGCTGGTTTATGATCTCTGTGGGATCAACCTCCATGACGGCAAGAAGGAACTCGTCAAGGCAAGGTTGGGGAAGCGCCTCCGGGATGGGAAATTCAAGTCCTTTACCGAGTATTTCCGCTACGTCACCACGCCGGAAGGAAGCGATGAGCTGATCACCATGATCGATTCCCTGTCCACTAATTTAACCTACTTTTTCCGGGAAGAGAAACACTTTCAAAGGTTGAAATCCATTATGCCGCAAATCGTCCAATCCGGCAATAGCCGCTCGGCGCCCAGATTGAAGATCTGGTGCGCCGGCTGCTCCACCGGAGAGGAACCGTATTCCCTGGCGATCACCGTCAGAGAGTTGCTGGGAAATGACGGCGCCGGAACGAAAATCATCGCCACCGACATTTCCACGCGGGTGCTGAAAAAGGCAATGAGCGGAATATATGCGGAGGAAAAAATAAAAAGCATCCCGAAAGACATCCTGCGCCGTTATTTCCAATACGGTACCGGCACATCCGCCGGATTGTTCCGGGTAAAACCGGAGCTTCGCCAGCTTGTCGATTTCCGGCGTTTCAACCTCATGGAGCAACCACCAGCGGAATTTCTTAGCGACATTATCTTTTGCCGCAACGTAATGATCTATTTCGACAAGGCAACCCAAAGCAGCCTTGTCAACCGGTTTTTCCACTGCCTCAATAAAGGGGGCTATCTTTTCGTCGGCCATTCCGAGAGCCTAACGGGGCTGCAACATGACTTCACCTATATCGAACCAAGCATCTACAGAAAGGCAAACAAATAGTATCGCGCCATGCCAGCGCCGGCCGCATTTAGGTAAGAGCGTCACCATTTAAAAAATGGAGAAGAATATAATGTCCTGCAATGTTCTGATCGTTGATGACTCCCTGTCCATGAGATCAGTAATCCGAAAAATCATCACTCTTTCCAAATTCGATGTCGCCGCCTTTCATGAGGCGGCGAATGGAAAAGAAGCCCTGGACGTACTCGCATCGTCCTGGGTCGATGTCGTCATTACGGACATCAATATGCCGGAGATGAACGGCATAGAACTGATGCAGGAGCTGAGAAAAGACGATCTGTATCGCAACATTCCCGTTGTCGTGGTTACCACGGAAGCCAACCGGGAGCGGATTGCGGAGGCGGCCCGTCTTGGGGCAAAGGGATTTCTGAAGAAGCCCTTTCTTCCCGAAGAGCTTAAAAAGGTTCTTCAATCCGCCCTGGGTCTGGAAAAATATGGAGATTCCCCGGAAAGGAATGGAATCGAAGACGGAGATCTCGATTTCTGAGCCGTCGTATCCGCAGATCCCGGCGGCAACATGGGACGCAAGATGGTTTACAACTGCTTTACTAATGAAGCGATCATCTACACGACGCAAAACCTTTGCCGGGGCGACTGGTTTCCATATTCACAGGAGGAACGATAACATTGGACAAGATCAAGGTTTTGATTGTCGATGATTCGGCGATTGTAAGGAAAATTTTCTCTGAAGAGCTGGCGAAGTATCCGGATATTGAAATCGTCGGCGCGGCGCCCGATCCCTTTGTCGCCCGTGACAAAATCGTCAATCTCAAGCCCGACGTCATCACCCTGGATGTAGAAATGCCCCGGATGGACGGCCTGACTTTTCTCCGCAAGTTGATGAAATATTATCCCCTGCCCACCATCATCGTCAGTTCTCTCACCCCCAAGGGAGGGAAGCTGACCCTGGAGGCCCTGGACATCGGCGCCGTCGATGTCATCGCCAAACCGGGTGGTTCCTACAGCGTCGGGGATATGAGCGCCCAGCTTGCCGAAAAAATAAGGGCGGCGGCGCGAGCAAGGATCATTCGATCACCGGCCCGCGGGGCAACCGTGCAGGCATCCGTGGAACCTCCCCGGGCACTGGCCATGACGCAAACCACGAACAAGATCATCGCCATCGGGGCTTCCACGGGCGGAACGGAGGCGCTGAAAGCGGTCTTGACCAAACTGCCCCACAATGCCCCCGGCGTGGTCATCGTACAGCACATGCCGGCCAATTTCACCACCGCCTTCGCCGAACGTCTCAACAGTCTCTGCCAGATCAACGTCAAGGAGGCCAAGGACAACGACTCCGTGATCCCGGGCACGGCGCTCCTCGCGCCGGGAAATTATCACATGATCCTGAGACGGAGCGGCGCACGGTATTACGTAGAGATTAAAACCGGCCCCATGGTCCATCATCAACGTCCCGCCGTCGATATCCTCTTCAAATCCACGGCGAGATTTGCCGGTGCAAATGCCGTCGGCGTCATTCTTACAGGCATGGGCGCAGACGGTGCGGAAGGGCTTAAAGAAATGAAAGATGCAGGCGCAGGCACCATCGCTCAGGATGAAAAATCCTGCGTCGTCTTCGGCATGCCCAAAGAAGCTATCAAATTGGGGGCGGTGGAGCGGGTCCTGCCCCTGGACCTCATTGCCGCAGAAATTCTAAGGATGGTTTAGAGCAATGGATTACGAAAGACTGTCAAGCCTCGTTGACCGCATGGCCTCCGATTTCTTGTTCCTGAGCGCTCGGGAGCTCGATATTCCATCCGCCGGCGGCTTCCTGAACGCACTGGAGGAAATAAACGCCGCGGCAACCCAGATCCAACTAACGCCGGTCCGGAGGGTGGTAGCCGCCACAAATCACCTCCTGGAACAGATCATTATGGACCAGATCAGTGATAAGGCCGTCGGCTTTGAGCTGTTTGAAAGGGGCATTTCGCTGTTACAGGAAATCGTGCGAGACCATCAGCAAAAAGACGGTTACAAAGACGATGGCGGCATCGACAACTATATAAAGTCCATCGGCGGTCTTACGGGCAGCCAGCCGGCGGAAGCGGCGGCGGTTTCGGAAACATCGGAAACGCCTGAGGAAGCGCCAGCGCCTAAAATTGAGGCCGCACCCTTGCAGGAGCAGGATGAGGGCCTGCTCAGGGATTTCATCACCGAGTCCTTCGAATACATAGAACAGATCGAAGTGAATATCCTCAATCTGGAGCAAAATCCGGAAGACAAGGAATTCATCAACGCCATCTTCCGTCCGTTCCATTCCATCAAAGGGGTAGCCAGTTTTCTGAATCTCGATACAATCCGTGACTTGTCCCATTCACTGGAAAATCTCCTGGACAAAGCCCGCAACGGTGAGCTGCGTGTATCGCCGCTGATTATCGACGTCATCCTGGACGGCGCCGATGCCCTGAAGTCATTGATCGCACAAGTCAGAGACGAGTTGGACGGAAAGGCAACCGCGGGACAGGCAGAAGATTTGACCGCTCTGCTGGACCGCATCCACAAACTCGATCAGGGAACGGAAACGGAGCCCATCACCAAATTGGTGGGGGAAATCCTCCTGGAAGACGGCATGATTTCCAAAGACGCCCTGGATGAAGGCTTGAAGGCGTCGGCGGAGAAGCCCGGGAAAAAGATCGGCGAGACGCTTATCAGCGAGGGCCTGGCCACGCCAAAGCAGGTAACCAGGGCGCTGAGAAAGCAGGCGGAGCAAATATCCGATACGACCACGATACGGGTGGATACCCGCAAGCTCGATGACATGATCGATATGGTGGGCGAACTCGTCATCACCCAATCGATGATCCAGCAGGATATCAGCAACCAGTTGACCACGGACCGGAATCTCATGAGGAACATCGCACAGCTATTCCGCATTACCTCCGCTCTACAGCGGGAAACGACAAGCCTGCGGATGATTCCCATAAAACAGGCATTTCAGCGCATGTCCCGCCTGATCCGTGACCTCGCCAAAGACAGCGGTAAGCTGATCGCCGTCGAGCTGGTCGGAGAGGATACGGAAATCGACCGGAACATGGTGGATGAAATTTACACGCCTCTCGTTCACCTTGTCCGCAATGCCGTGGATCACGGGCTGGAAGTCCCCGGAGAACGTCTGGCGGCGGGCAAGCCGGAAAAGGGGCAGATCAAGCTCAAGGCCTATCATCGAGGCGGCAATATCATCATCGAAATCACCGATGACGGGCGGGGATTGAACCGGGAAAAGATATTAAAAAAGGCGATGAACAACAACGTGATCCAGGACGGAGAGGCGCTCTCCGATCAGGAAATATACCGGTTGATTCTCTTGCCCGGGCTGTCTACGGCCGATAAAGTCACCGATGTTTCCGGGCGAGGGGTGGGAATGGATGTCGTCAAGCAGGCTGTTGACAAGCTACGCGGTAAGATAGAGATCTCATCCTCCCTGGGTGTCGGCACCACCTTCACCACGAGTTTTCCGCTCACCATGGCCATCATCGACGGCATGATCGTCAAGGTCGGCAGCCAACGCTACATCCTTCCCACAACCGCCATCCGGCAAGCCCTCCGGCCGACCAGAGAATCATGCAGCAATGTGGTCGGCAGAGGCGAGATGATCAATGTCATGGACCATCTCCTGCCCTTGATGCGACTCAGTGAATTGTTCGACGTCGAGACGCCGCCCAAGGAGCCTTGGGAATCCATAATCGTGGTCATGGAAGGAGACGGCCGCGCGAAAGGACTTATGGTCGATGAAATACTGGGGAAAGCTGAGGTCGTCATAAAAAGTCTCGGCGACGGCCTCAAGAACATCAAGGGGATCGCCGGGGGGGCGATTCTCGGGGACGGTCAGATCGGATTGATAATAGATACGGAAGGGTTGTTTACCTTGAGCGAATCTATCTCCTGACGCCCAGCCGGCGGGCGTTTCATGGGATAGTCGATTTGCTCATAGATATAAACATGAATGCAAAGGAGAACGGATATGACGGATGACACAATCAAGACCATAGATGAAAAAATCAAGAGCAGTAAAGACCGGGAAGGTAAATACCTTACCTTCGTCCTGGCCGGAGAGGAATACGGCATCGGAATCCTGAAGGTAAGAGAGATCATCGGCATGATGACCATAACCACGGTTCCCCAAACGCCATCGTATGTCAAAGGTGTTATCAATCTGCGCGGCAAGGTAATCCCCGTAATGGACCTGAGACTGAAGTTCAGCATGCACGACATGGAATACACGGAAAGAACGTGTATTATCGTGGTGGAAATCACGGGCCCGATGCGAAAGATTCCCATGGGCATCGTCGTGGATTCCGTTTCCGAGGTTCTGAACATCAAGGGTTCGGATATTGAAGAAACCCCCAATTTCGGTAACAAACTCGAAACGGGGTACATTCTGGGGATGGCCAAAACCGGCGGCGGGGTAAAAATACTTCTGGATATCGACAAGGTTCTGAATAACGAAGAATTGACGGCGCTGGATAGAGCCGCCTGATTAAATAACTTATCGATAAAAGGGGGAATATGTAGATGACGATCAATCAGAGATTGTTTCTTGGCAGCAGTGCAAGCGCGGCATTAATTATCTTTGGTGGTATCATGGGTTATCTGAGTGCCGGCGACTATTTGAGTAGTATAATCAGTAAAGGCGCCATAATGTCAATGCTGGCGATAGGAACGGCTGTGGGAGCCGCCTTGGCATTGGGAGCCGGTTTTATGACTTCCCGCTCCATCAGCGGGGCGATCAAGGGAACGGTTGACGGTCTTTCCGACAGCACGTCCCAGGTTTCCGCCGCCTCTTCCCAGGTGGCTTCGGCCAGCCAGAGTCTCGCGGAAGGAGCTTCCGTCGCGGCCTCGGCCATCGAGGAGACGTCTTCATCCCTCGAGGAAATGTCATCCATGACGAAGAAGGCGCTGGAAAATTCAACTTTGATGACCAAGACGGGGGACATAACTTTTGCGCTGATGAAAAGCTCTCACAAGTCCCTTAGGGAAACGGACACCTGCATGAAGCGCATCGGCGAATCCGGCGCCGAGGCGGCAAAAATCATCAAAACAAGCGACGAAATCGCCTTCCAGATCAACCTCCTGGCGTTGAATGCCGCCGTCGAGGCCGCCCGGGCCGGCGAGGCGGGGGCCGGTTTTGCCGTCGTTGCCGAAGAAGTGCGCAATCTGGCCATGCGCTCGGCGGAGGCAGCCAGGAACACCGAATCGATCATCGGAGAGATGTCACGGGAGATAAGGGAGGGGATAACCCTCGTCGCCAAAACCCTGGAAGAGTTTTACAAGATGGGCGATGAGGGCAAGAAGACCAACACCCTCATCAAGGAAATTGATTCCGCCATGCAGGAACAGGCCCAGGGCATCGAACAAATCAATCGGGCCATTGCCGAGATGGACAAAATCACCCAGCAGTCGGCGGCCAATGCCGAGGAGACCGCCAGCGCCGCCGAGGAACTTTCAGCCCAGGCCGCCCAGATGGAATCCCTCGTAACCGATATCAATTCCATCATCGGCGGGAAAACCGGAGGGGAATACCGGGAGCATCAATACCGGATCGGCGGCAGGGCAGGCGCTCATTTCGAGGAAAGCATTCCGCAGGCCGGCAGAGGCGACAGAAAGGCTCTCGCTTATCAGGGCGGAAAGGAATCGGGGTATGGCAGTGCGGGGCATTCCCAGGGCACCGCTCTTCGTCCGGATCAGGTCATCCCCCTGGAAGGGGAAGAAGCGAAATCTTTTTGAGTTTTTTGGCTCGCCGCCGTATTTTTTGGCCGCGAGCCATTTCTTAAAATTCGGTGATTGCGGCAACATGAACATCCCAGTGGAAGAACTGGAGATAGGCATGTATGTGGAGATTCCTGTCTCCTGGCATGAGCATCCCTTTCTCAGAAACAACTTTCTGATCACCTCGGAAGGGGAGATCAGAAAGATCATCGACAGCGGCATCGGACATGTAAAGGTAGACTTAGGACGCAGCAGATTGCGGGGCGCGGTTCGCAAGCCGACATCGGAACCGGGGACAAGTCCCGACGAAGACGATGGGAAAGACGTTGTTCCCCCCGAGCTCATTAGCAGCATTCACGATACTACCATCACCTCGGAGAAAAAGGCCGGTCTGGTAATCGAACACTCCCTGGTCATGATGCAGAATCTATTGGAGAAACCTTCAACATTCCGCATCAATGAAGCAAAAAAAGGAATCTCCGAAATCATCAATCTGATTCTTCAAGACGATAACACCACCTATTATCTGATTAACATTAACTCTCACGACTTCTACACTTATACCCATTCGGTAAACGTGGGCATCCTGGGAGTGACCCTAGCGAAGGCCCTCTTTAAAAATTCCTCGGATCACGACATCCATGCCCTGGGTATCGGTTTTTTCCTTCATGATCTCGGAAAAGTCAGAATCAATCAGGAAATCATCAACAAACCGGCGAAGCTCACCGAAGAGGAAATGAGGGAGATACGCCGCCATCCCGCCGACGGCTATAAAATCCTTTTGGAAACTAGGCAATTAACCACGGAATCGCGATTGATCGTCTTGCAGCATCACGAGCGTTATGACGGTTCCGGATACCCCCGGGGTCTGAGAAAAGATGAGATACACATTTATGCCCGATTGTGCTCCTTAGCGGACGTGTACGATGCCTTGACGTCCGACCGGCCTTACAAGAATAGACTTGAGCCTTTTCAGGCGCTGAAGCTGATGAGGGAAGACATGCTCTTTCATTTTCAGCCCGAACTATTTGAAAAATTCGTCCTGATGTTCAGAGCGCCGAACCATGCCTGTCGAAACTGAACTTTTTCTTGAGATCGGCAAGGAAAATCCGGATCGCCGCCTCGTCGTTGCTCTGAACCCCCTGACCGGAAGCGCCGCGGAACTTAAGTCCCAGCCGGGCCTGACTCTGATCCTCGTGGATCGTTCGCAACTCCGATTCCATGTCGATCATTTGTGAAACGTCGGGCAGCCGGAATTGCAGGCGCATCATCATTCCAACCTTCAGTTCCGGAATCATGCCATCCTCCGCCAGGACGATTTCGAAGCTGCAGCCGCCGCTGCTCAGATCGGTAAGTTTTCCCTCCCGTTCCGTCATTTCCTCCCCCTGGTCCACAATCTTCAAGTTCCCCGGCAGCAGGCAGGCAAATCGTTCCTCCTTGCGGAGATTCATGCTCTCCACTTCCTCCGGATAGGCAAAGATCGCCAAACGGATTGATTCCCTGATAAGACCGATGAGAGTGGAACGGAAGCCATAGATATTCCCTCCATGGACATATCGGATGATGACGTGGTTCTTCATATAGAGTTTATTCCCTATATCGGCCACCAGGGGCAGTTTGACCAGCAGGTATTGACCAAACTCCATCCCGACGAAAAGACCCCGGCAGGCGCCCGCACCTTCCAGGGCCACATGAACGTAAGCCCCAATCGACAAACCGGGACATAACGGTAAGAGATTCTCCATTTTTCTTTTTTTGTCCTTATATCTCATATCGATGCGCACCCCCGGCAGTTGGTTGGAAACGGTACGATAAAGAAAGGATGGCTGTCAAGTCGGAACATGGTGGCTGTCGGATGATTGACGAAAGCGACATAATATCGACGCCCGGATCGATAGTCAAAATTTCGTTTACAACCAAGGGAGAAAAGTATAAGGGAATCATGCGGACGCGAATATCAACATTGGCGGGACTATCGAAAGATATTGAATCATGGATGACCAGCAAGCCGACTCGATCCTGAAGGATATCGAAGACAAACTCTTCTCTCACCTCCACAGATTCATCGATCCGGAAGTTATCACCGTACTCGAAAACCCCGATGCCAGCCACAACGACATTGAAGGTCTGAAATCGAGACTGGCGCCGGAGATCACCGGTCGCCTTTTCTGCATGGCTAATGCGGCATACTCGGGAAAGCTGCGGTCGGGGGCGCTGACTCATTTTTATGATGTCGTCATGAGATTGGGGGTCGAGCATACAAAACTGTTTATCCTTTTCTTATCCCTGCCCCACCCCCCCGGCGACCGGGAAACCGCGGTTCTTGCCGCCAAGAGTTTCGCCCGCTATGTCGTTGCGGGAACCATTTTCGCCCGGGAATTCCGACTCAATCAGCAGGAGCAAAAGGAAGTCGAACTCGGCGCCTTGCTGTACGAAGTGGGCAAGATGCTCTTCTTGAGCTTCCTGCAAACTTTTCCCTATTTGTATGCCGATTATGCCATCGACGAAAAGTTTATTGATACTTATCACCGGCGGCTGGGGATTTCGTTCTGCGATAACTTCAACTTACCGGAGTATCTGAAGGAAATATTGGCAACGACTTTCTTTACCCTGGAAGCGGAGCTCATTTCCATAAGCGGCATGGTCATGTTGACCCATTGTCTGGTGGAGGCTGTTTTCACCGCCTCCGGCGACCGCTTCACCATTCAATCCCCCATGCCCGACGCCCGCGACGCTCTTACCCACAGCACCGCTGCGGTCATGCGCGATCAATTTCAAGCTGTCGGCCTGTCGAAATTTCTTGTTATTAAAACTGTTTTGACGGCCGCTCAGATGCAGAACCAGGTAAAGGCACCATCTTGAGACTGGCCTTTGCCACCCGGCAACAACTATAAAATGGGCTCTCCATGATTTTATTCCTGATACGGCACAGATATTGATAGAAAAAATGACGGGTGAGACGATTTTTGAAGCCGGCACCGCCGGCTAATTTTAAAAATGGCAAAAAAGGTACTTGTCGTTGACGACGAACGACCCATGCGGGAAATGATGGAGGATATCCTCGGCGATATGGACTGCGAAGTGCTTTTGGCCGACGGCGCCGAGGAGGCCCTCACACAGGTGAAGAATCATGATTTCACGGTTATTTTTCTTGATTTGAAACTTTTTGGAATGAATGGAATCGATTTGTGCAGGGCCATCCGCAAGCTTAAGCCCCTGACGATCCTCTATGCCATGACCGGCTGGGCGGGGTTGTTTGAAATTGAAGAATGTCGGGAAGCGGGATTCGACGACTTCTTCACCAAACCGATAAAGGTGGATATACTCGTGCAAGCCGTCGAAGATGCGTTCAAAAGACATGAGCGCTGGACGGGAAAGACCGCGTTGATCTGATGCTGCCATGGATGTCAACTATATAAATCCATTTATTGCCGGAACGGTGGAGGTCTTGAAAACCATGGCCTTCGTGAATCCGATTGCCGGGAAACCCTTCGTAAAAAAGACCGACGATGCCCACGGCGATGTTTCCGGCATCATCGGCATTACCGGAGACGCCGTCGGTTCTCTGGCCATAAGTTTCAGCAATGCCTGCATATGCCATATTGCCGGCAACATGCTTGGTGAAACCATCAACGGACTCACCCGGGACGTATTGGATGCCGTAGGCGAGATCACCAACATGATCTCCGGCGTAGCCAGAACGAAGATGGAAAAGGAAGGGATGTCCGTCTATGCGGCAATTCCTTCCGTGATCTATGGCAGCGATCACACCATCAACCACATCCTGAAGAATCCCAGCATCGTCATCCCCTTTTCCACCGCCCGGGGCTCCTTTGTCATCGATGTGTGCATAAGGAAAACCAAGGGGGCGGAAAAGGCATCCACCGCTTACGGAGTGCAAAACATCAAGACGCTGGCGGAAGATCCCGACGTCAACCGGAGCAAAGCCAAAGGCGGCGCCGCCAATAGAACCCCCATAACATCTGAAGATGCAAGCGCTTCCGAAGTGGATGCCAAGACATCGAAAACATCGGCTACGCCCCAAACGAACGTCGACAAGATGCAACTCATGAAGAACCGCCTTTCGGAACTTATCGCCGCCCGCGACGCCATGCGCCGGCAACTCACGGAAAAGCCCTTTCTGGAGGCGGCCAAGCGACAAATGTACAAGAAGAACATCCCCTTGTTCGATGCCAAGATCAAACGGATCAAGCTGGACATAGCCGCCTTGGAGATGATTGAAAAGATGACCCCGGATGAACTGGAAAATCCAAAAGTCGTCAGCCATTTTCAACATTACGAAAAAAAGAGATAATCATCGAACCATGAAAAGATATTGCTTGTTTTTGCTGTCAGTTGCGGCTCAGATACTGCTCGCGCCCGGTTTTGTCGCGGCCCTCAGCCCGGAACAGGTCCTGTCTCTCAAGAAGGCCGGCGTTTCCGATGCGACGATCCAATTGATGATCCGTCAGGAAATGACGGCCAAAGAAGGCAAGGACGATTTGGCCGTCAAAGAGATCAGGGACAAGGACGGACAGGTGATAACGGTATATTCCCCCGGCCCGCCTTCGAAAGCAGCGAGAGACGCGGAAAGAGAAAGCGTCGAAAAGGCCTGGAACATGTTGCAGCATATCATCATAGACGGTAGAAAATAGCGTCGATACACATATGGAAACGTCCCCGCCGAAGAATATCCCTCAGGAGATCAAATCCTATCTCCAAGGGATGCCCAGCCTTTCTACCACCATGAGCAAGGTGCTGGCCATATGCAATAATCCCATAGCCTCGGCAAACGACCTGAACCGCATTATCGCTCTCGATCCGGTACTGACCGGCAAAGTGCTCAAATTGATCAATTCCGCTTATTATTCTCATGGGGAACCCATTTCGTCCCTGACGCGGGCGATAATCATTCTGGGAATGAATACGGTAAAAAATCTCGCTCTAAGTTCGGCCGTCATGGACAATCTATGCCGCCATGAAAAACTATCCGCTGAAGTCATGAACGATTTCTGGATGCACAGTCTGTCCACCGGAGTGATTGCCAAAATTCTCGCGATCCGCAAGGGCGTACCTCCCACCGAGCGGGAAGAATACTTCGTCGCCGGCCTCCTCCATGATCTCGGTAAAATCCCGCTGATGTCACTGTACATGGACCAGTATCGCAAGCTTCTGCTCGCCGGCGAAGAAGACGGCCAATATCTTCTCCATGAACAGGAGGAGACGATATTCGGCATGGGACATTGTCACATCGGCACTCTAATCGCGGAAAAATGGCACTTGAGTCCGCAAATAACCGTCGCCCTCCGTGATCACCATCTGCTCGCACCGACCCGGAAAAACGGCAATTTTTTCTCGGCCATTGTCACGACCGCAAACATGATTTCTCACTGCCTATACCCGCAGAGGCCCGCTTTCATGCCAAAAGATATCATCTATTCCCAAATCGCAGTCGTGGGGGTCGATGCGAATGCGATCCCGGCCATGGCCGAACTCGTGGACGGGGAGCTGGAAAAAGCAAAGATTTTTCTGGAGTTGAATTAGCATCTTATGAAAGTGACATTCTGGGGGGTGCGAGGTTCCATCCCCTGTCCCGGCCCCCGAACCGTGAGATACGGCGGCAATACACCGTGCCTGGAACTTCAATTGACCGATGAAGGAAGGATCATCATCATCGACGCCGGATCAGGCATACGCGAACTCGGCAATAGCCTGATGACCAGAAACATACCCTGGAATTCCACCCAACTCGATATTTTTCTGAGCCACACCCATTGGGATCACATTCAAGGGTTGCCTTTTTTTACGCCAATTTATCTCCCCTGCGCTCATCTGCGGATTTACGGTCCCATAACATTCGAAGAACGGTCCCTCAAGGAAGCATTGGGAACGGTACTAAGTTATCGTTATTTCCCCGTTCGCCAGGAAGAATTGTCTTCCCATATCTCCTATTACGATATCAAGGAAGGCTCCTTCGATATGGGCGGCGGTTTGCATCTCCGAACAAGATACCTGAACCATCCGGTGCTTTGCCTGGGATACCGTTTCGAATACCGGGGAAAGGTTCTGTGCACTGCTTTCGACACGGAGCCGTTCCGGAACATTTTTTGTACCGATCCCAACGATCCCAATTATGATGAGCAAATTCATCGGGAAGGCGACAAGGCAGCGCGGGAAGCAAATGAAAGCCTGGAATCATTTTTTCGGAATGCCGATCTGCTGATCTTCGACTCCCAATACACCCGGGCTGAATATGATCATGGCAAAATCGGATGGGGGCATTCAGCGTGCGAGTATGCCGTTGATACGGCAATCCGATCAAAAGTCAAGCAGTTGGCGCTTTTCCACCATGATCCCCAGAGAACCGATGATCAGCTCGATCAAATGTCCTTGGATATCGATCGGTATCGTGCTGAAAATGACCTGCATCTATTTTTTGCCCGGGAAGGAACTTCCATCGAGATCTAATCATCCCCGCGCAATCCCTTTATAAAGTCACTATTTATAAGACTAAAGCACATTTGAAATATATCCGATATATGGGTTGTACAAAGATGGATATCGGGAGGCTTATCATGAAGGAGATAAACAAAGCGTCCGCTTCTGAGCTGGTAAAGTCAATGGGGCTCACTCCGTTAGATTGCAGCGTCAATTATCGAACCAATGTCCCCTGGAAAAGCAACGCCGCCTATGAACAGCTGACAGCTTTTTTTCATTACCGCGATCTGCTGTCCACCGTGGGAAGCAACCCGATGATCTATGGACCCCTGGCATATGCGGCTAACTGGCAAAAAGAACTGCTCGATATCTTCGTGACCGGACCGATGAAGAACAATGTAAAGGATGCCGTCAGAAAAGGTACAAATTTCGACATCTACAGCGAGGGAAACGCCCGGGTATATTCCCGCTATGCCGAACTCCTTTACGAATTGACCGATCTCTTTATAACCGCAGGCCGTTTCGACAGACAGAAGGCCTTTACCACGGCCACCACATCTCCGGGGCAGACGTTGCTCCGGGGATACATCAGACGCTTTCAGGACCTCGAATATGACTATAACGTGATGGGGCTCACGAGGCTGAAGGCGATGAAGGAGCTCCTTAAATCCTTGCTCATCACCATTACGGAATCCCCCATCGGCAACGATGCGCTGCCCTTCAGCGCGGTTCAGAACAACGGTGGTTCACACCAGACATTCCTCGCATATCTTGAGGAAAGCCGCAAGCGACTTGAGAACCTCCATCAGATGAAAGCCTTCGACATCATGGCCTTCTCTGAAGCGGCCACGGGGGGCAAGATAGGTTGCTGCCCCTATGAAACCGTTGCGGGCAGCAATCTGCACAGCGTTTCTCTACGCCGTTACCTGGCTCCTCCCGGAGTGAAAAAAAACGGTCGCATTCTCTATTTGGCCACCCCACTCATCAATAAGCCGGAGCTTTTTGATCTGGCCAAAGACAAGTCGGTCGTGGAAGGTCTTCTGTATAAGGGATATGACATCTACCTCGTTGATTACGGTGATCCCGGCGCCAGAGAAAGCAGTCTTGGCCTCGATTTTTATGGGGGAACCGTCCATGAAACCTACCTCAATATGGTCTCCGCCATGAACCCTGGCCGGGAGATATGCGCCATGGGGTACTGTATGGGCGGTACGTTGCTTTTGCCCTATCTGGCCAGAAGAGCGGAAGAACGGCTGATCAGCGGACGTCCCATGGACATCCGGAAGATCGTGCTGATGGCCTGCCCCGTCCAATTCGATGATGGCGCCAGTGGACAGGGTCCCATGCGCACGTTTATCAGGAAACGCTACGACCCCCTGGTTATGGAAAACCTCTTCGGAGACGTAAACGTACCTCCCCAGGTTATCCAGGCCGGCATGAACGAGATTCAGCCGGGAATTCACTATACCGTTCCCCTCGGTTTCTATGGCCGGGCATCGTACCCTGGAGCCATCGAAGATGCCGCGCCATTTCTTTACTGGCTGACCCATGGAACGAAATTCCCTGCCCGTGCCCATCGTGAATGGCTGTCGCATATCTTCCTGGATAATCAGATTGCGGAGGACCGATATCGTCTGCCGTCGTCAAATCCCGCCCTGGACGGCAAAGCAGTGCACATGGGAAGCCTTGAGGAGGCAGGGGTATGCATCTTCGACTACCGTGGATCTCGGGACCCCATAGCTCCTCCGGGGTCGTGTGTAGCCAGTCAAAAATGGGGGCTCCGGGAGGGAGGCAACCTCTCCATATCCACAAACGGATTGAATCGCACGATCGAGAAAAACATCGGGCACATCTTTGTCGTCAGTAAAAAATTGCTCGGTGAATTCCTTGCTACCGTATCCAGGTTCTTGGAGGGATAGAGTGAAAGCAACGTCTATGGGACCGTGATAATTCCTCTAAGCTTATTATGCATTTCCGCCAGACGATGTGGCTTATGCCATTACAAGCAGTTATGATCAGGGGACGCAACGGTCCAAAACACCTCGGATCTCTCTGGACAGTTCGTCGAGTTTGAAAGGTTTGGGAAGGAAGCCGTCGCATCCCCGGGCCATGATCTTTTGGGTTTCATTGCTGATGCTGTATCCGGTAGCAAGGATTACCCGGACCCCGGGATCTATATCCTTCAGCATGCTGAAGGTTTTGCCCCCTCCCATACCCGGCATGATCATGTCGAGGATGATCAGATCGATCTCATCATGTTTTTCTTCATACAAAGCAACCGCTTCCTGACCACAGCCGGCGGCGAAGATCCGGTAGCCGAGGAGTTCCAGCATCTCTTTCAAAACGGAAACGATCTGCTTTTCGTCATCTACAATCAAAATTCTTTCCCGGCCCGCCACAGCGCCCTCCGTTTTCCGGCGCTGGCTCTCCTCCGGCGGGGAATCAACGGCCGGCAGACAAACACAGAAGGTCGTTCCTTTACCCTGGGTACTTTTCACCCTGATAAGTCCACCATGATTTCTAATTATTACATAAGATGTTTGCCGTCCACAGAGAGGGACAGAAGTCGAAATGAAGCAGCGCCTCCTTTTTTGTCCGGTGAAACATTTTTGCTTTCTCGGCAAGAAATGCGTTTAGATTCGTGGGTCTTGCCTCATGGGAACCGACACGGGCAAATCCCAACAGTTGTTTGGTAAGAGTGGACCCGCTTTCGATCTGCTCTTCGATGCATTTAAGTTTTTCATGCAAGTGATGCTGCCCCCTAAGATCATGAAGCAGAAGCGACACATATCCCTGGATCCCCATGAGAATATTGTTAAAATCGTGGGCGATGCCCCCGGCGAGGGTGCCGATGGCTTCAATTTTTTTTACCGCTGCAGCAGTTGCGCTTGCAGAGCATCCCTTTCTTTCTCCATCAGCCTCATTTCCGTTATATCGCGGCTGACAATATAATAACGGTCATACTCTCCCCCGGCATTAGCGACCGGATAAATGTTATGCTCGCGATTCCTGTCGCTTCCTAAATTCTCGATACGAATTGAGCGGCTGCTTTCCGCAGCCTTCTTAAATCCATATCTCCATGAGCCCGCCGAACCTTCCGGAAGGATGGAAAATATGTTGGCGCCGATTAACTCTGAGAGCTCATGAGCCAGGGAAGAGGAAAACGATCTGTCCACCTGGAGGATGTATCCCCGGGCATCGATTAAGGAGGCGCCGTGATCCATGGAGTCGGTTTGTTCCCGGACGGATAAAAAACAATCCTGATGGAAACCATTATGCTATGCGGCATATTTGTTGCAATTCATTGTTTGGATAGATTAAGGATCACGCTCCGATGGGGACAGCTCTGCACCATAAGGCTGGGATTGAGGATTCATCATAACGCTCCGGATTAATTTTGTACGGCTCATGTCACAAATATTTCTGAAAGGGCATCGGCATTTGAACCAATAACCTTTAGAGGAAAAGTTCAAAAAGTCGGCAACGGGCAAAATCAGCGTTAAAAAAGAGATAAGACCCGAAAAGATGGAAAAATGATTAAAGCGCCAGCGGACGATAAGACCTTGCAATGGAAGAGGAAAAGAGTGCTTCTCGTGGACGATTTCCGCAACTTTATCAGCACCATGAGAAACATGCTCACCGCCATGGGCATTGTCAACATCGATGATGCCATGGACGGTGAAGAGGCTGTCAATCGCATCATGTCCCGCCGTTACGACATCGTCCTGTGCGATTATAACCTCGGCAACGGAAAGGATGGACAGCAGGTGCTGGAGGAGATCAAATACCGGCGATTGCTCCATCCCCTGGCCATCTTCATGATGGTGACAGCGGAGAATTCACTGGAAATGATCATGGGAGCAGCGGAATTTCAGCCCGATGAATATCTCATCAAACCCTTCACCAAGCAGATTCTGGAAAAAAAGATTCGGACGCTGATCGAAAAAAAAGAAAGCATTAGAATCATAGAACAAAAAATCGAGGCCATGGAGTACGAAGATGCCCTGAAGATCTGCAATGATTTGATATCACGGCACCCAAAGCATCTCGCCGAGTTGCTTAAAATCAAGGGCGACCTCCTGATAAAGATGGAATCTTACGAAGACGCAGATACATTTTTCGAGCAGATATCCGCGCTGGGGAAATTTCCCTGGGCTATGCTCGGCATGGGAAGAATCAGGTATATTCAGGGACGATACAATGAGGCAGCACAGATATATCACGAACTTATCCAAATTAACGACAAAGTGATGGCGGCTTATGATGAACTGGCAAAGACATGGGGAAAAATGGGAAACTTTGCGAAGGCTCAAGATACATTAATCAAAGGCCTGGAAATATCGCCTAAGGCAGTAAGGCGGCATCGGGAACTCGGTGAAATAGCTTACCGGAACCAGGACCTTAAAACGGCGGTGTCGGCTTACAAGAAAGCGGTAAAGCAGGGTAGGTTCTCCTGTTACAAGAGCCCTTCCGATTACACGGGTCTGGCCAAGGTTCTCTCTGAAAATGCCGCTCCGGAAGAAGGCCTTAAGGTCCTCCGGGATGCCGCCGCGGAATTCTCTCACGACTCGACGGCAGCCGTACAGATTGCGGTCGCAAAAAGCCTTGTCTTCATGAAAATGGAACGACCCGACAAAGCCAAAGAGGAAATCGACAGGGCCATGAAAATCATCAATAAGGACCCGCGGGTTGTCAATACATCTTCCGGGATCGACCTGGCGCGAACACTGCTGTCTCAGGGCAACGAAGATCTGGGCAGAGAATTCGTGCGACGCATCATTCAGAGCAACCATGAAGACCGGGAAATTCTTGAACATATCAAGGAAATGTACAAGGACCTCAAGCGGGAAGACGAAGGGGAAAGATTACTGGAAACCGCCGTTGACGAGGTGGTCCAGATGAACAACCAGGGCGTGCGTATGGTACAGGAAGGAAATCTGGAAACAGCCATCCGTTATTTCGAAAAAACTACGGAAACTCTCCCGGAAAACAAGATCATCAATGCCAATGCCGCCTATGCATTTATGCTGTATTTAAAAGAGAATGGACCCGAACCGGATAAAATTGCCAAGGTACGCACATATCTGTCAAGGGTGCATCGCATCGACCCTGACTATACCGATCTGCCCAAACTGGTTGCCATCTACAGACAAATAGCACAGGTGAAACTCCCATGGATGAAAAACATCGATTAGATTTCTCGGATGTCATCGCCGCTACGATGCATGACACTAAGAATGCCATCGGCATGATCTTCAATACCCTGGAAGAAATGACCGCCTGGTGCCTCCGGCAGGGGTGCAGCCATCATGGAGATCTCTTTCTCCTCCAATATGAGATAAAACGTCTCAACAACAGTCTCATTCGCCTTCTTGCTCTTTACAAATCCCAAAATACCCCCTTGACCGTCAACATGAATTTTCATTCCGTCCGGGATTGCCTGGAAGAGGTTATGGATCAGAACGAGCCCATACTGGCATCACGGGGCATCATTTTGGACCTCGATTGTCAAGACGATCTTTTCTGGGCCTTCGATAAAGGACTTATTGTCGGCATTCTGGATAATGTCATAAACAATGCTTACCGATATACGAAAGACCGGTTAACAGTCAGAGGAAAAAGAGATGGTCATTTCCTGATCATAAACATCGAAGACAACGGTCCGGGTTATCCGCCCGCCTTCCTGATGGACGGCGGCGACCGGGAAGGGATGGGGACGACAGTGTCCTTTCTCACTGGAAATACCGGACTCGGTTTGTATTTTTCGAAATTGGCGGCACAGTCCCATAAACGCAACGATCTCAATGGATATATCAAGGTTGCCAACGGCAGCGGTATCGGCGGCGGCATCTTTTCTCTATACCTGCCATGATAATTGACACCGGCGTTTCCACCATCGTTTCGTTGCTTTTTTATAAGGGATTCGGCTATTATCTATGGGCCGGATCGTTCATAATTTCGAAAGAAGGACCAATCATGAATAATCACTCCGAATTTACACTGTTTTTTTAAGGGCTCAATTCTCGGGAGGTCATGATAAGCACAAATGAATCAACAAAATCAGCCGGATCATAGTAAGAACAAACCTGCACCGACGGCGTTCCGGCAGCCGCGAATCCTTTGCGTCGATGACGAGCGGTCGGGCCATGTCTATCTGGAGGCCCTTCTGGCGCCCCAGGGATATGAACTAATCGACGCCTACAGCGGGGAAGAGGCGCTGCAGATCCTCCAGGACGGGAAGATTGATCTGGTGCTCATGGACATCATGATGCCCGACGTGGACGGCTTCGAAGTCTGCCGCCGGATCAAGAGCGAAGAGCATTTAGCCTGCATTCCCGTGGTCATGCTCTCGGGCTTGCAGTCTAAGGAGGCCCGGATCAAAAGCATCGAGGCCGGGGCCGAAGACTTCCTGCAAAAGATGCAGAACCAGGAGGAGATTTCCGCCCGGATCAGGATGCTGCTCCATGTCAAATCCCTCAATGAGCGGCTAATAAATTCCTTCAACAACATCAAGAGCATCACCTCCTTCGGAGAGAACATCATTCGGCGCTTCGACCCTTTGCGATTCGATTTCATGGAAAATATCGACAGCATCATCAAGCAGATCATCAGAAGAACCGCCGATATGATCGACAAGCCCCTGCTGATGATCGTGGGGGTGCGGATAGGGCGAGCGCCCTGGCAGTGGCATCACTACGAATATGTCTTCAACGAGTTGATCCGGATGTCCGTCCCGTTCGACCTCGACCTCGAAGTGGCCAGTCTTCCGGACCGGATACTTCCCAAGATCATCCACTTCAACCAATCCGACTATCCCAAACCGCCGATTCATGACCAGTTGCATAAGCTGCGGACGATCAACGTCAATGTCCGCAACGCCGTCTGTTACCTGAGTGAAGAACTATGCATCTTTGCCGTCAATTACGGCCACACGGTCACCCAGTACGATGCGGTGGTGCTGGAAAGCATGGTCGTTCAGAGCCGGTTTCTCCGGTCTCTGGCCACCCAGATTCAGGAGGTGGAAGACGCCTTTAACTATGCCGTCCGCGCCCTGGCCAGGGCGGCGGAGGCAAACGATGAAGATTCGGGAAAGCACACCGTGCGGGTAGGCGAATATTGCGCCGTCCTGGCGGAGCGACTGGGGCTGGGCAGAGAATTCGCCGCCGCCATAAAGCTCCAGGCCACTCTCCACGATGTGGGCAAGATCTTCACGCCTCCCGAGATTTTACGCAAACCGGGGAAACTTACCAACGAGGAATGGATCGAAATAAAGAAGCATCCCGTTTATGGGGCCAAGATCATCGGCAATCACCCCCGTCTGATCATGGCCCAGAGCATCGCCCTCAATCATCACGAGCGTTGGGACGGCAGTGGCTATCCCCGGGGACTCAAGGGCTCGGAAATTCCCATTGAAGCCCGGATAGCGAATCTCGCCGATCAATACGACGCCCTGCGCAACGCCCGGGGTCATAAACCCGCCTTCGATCATGCCGCCGTTAGCCGGATCCTCAACCAGGGAGACGGGAGGACGCTTCCCCAGCATTTCGATCCCCAGGTCTTGAAGGCCTTCCGGGAGTCCGATTTTCTCTTTGCCAACATTTACACGGAGATAATTTAGTTGCGACCGTATGGGAATCGTTGTAACAAAACAAAGGCAACACGAATTCATAACCGCCGGACAAACCATCACCGAATCAAATCAGCTTGATTTCCGTGATACTTCGGCGGCCGAAAAGTTTCCTTGACACAATTAACGGGGGATAAGACGATGCCGAAGACATTATATTTAGAAGATTTCCGTCCGGGGGACCGGATCAGGTCTCCCGGAATCACCATAACGGAAGGCGCCATCATAGATTTTGCCCAGCGTTTCGACTCTCAACCGTTTCATATGGATCGGGAAGCAGCAAAGGATTCCCTCTATGGAGGCGTCATCGCCAGCGGCATCCATACCATGGCATTGACATGGCGTCTGCTTCTCATGACCGGCGTCCTGAACGCCAACCTGGGCTCGCCTGGTTTCGACGAGTTGCGCTGGCTGCTTCCCGTGCGTCCCTGCGACACTCTCCGGGTCGTGGCCGAAGTTCTTGAAGTGCGCCCATCCACCCGTCGTCCCGATCGCGGTATGGTGCGCCTTCACTGCTCCACCATGAATCAGCGTGATGAAACAGTGCAGACCGTGCTGTGCAATCAATTGATAGCCAGGCGTCGGGCGCAGATTGATCCGGCCGGACAATCCTGATCCTCTGGGTCCGCGGCGCTTGTCCGTGCTTTATTTATCAAGAGGCGAATCTCGTTGACACAGGGATGAATACCCATATATATGATCTCCAAAGATCCAGCGAGACCAGTGGTTAACCGACAACCGGATGCGAATATCCGGAAGTTTCCCAATGCTGAAGGAGGAATTGAAATGGTCGTCTATAGACATGGAAAAATTTCATTGGTAACGGTCTTCACCATCACCGTTTTTCTGATCGCTGGTTGTGCCGGCATGGACAAAGCCACCACGGGAGCGGCGGCGGGTGCCGGTGTCGGCGCCATAGCCGGACAGATCATCGGCCACAATACCGCCGGCACCCTGATCGGAGCCGGTGTCGGGGCGGGTTTGGGTTACATCATCGGCAACGAAATGGACAAAAGCGAAACCTCCAAGCGCCAGAACGTAACGGCGGACGAGACGAAGCCGCTGGCCGACACCACCTGGCAGATCGTCAAGGTCACCCCGAAGCCCAAGCAGAAGGACCCTTACACTTCCCGGATATCGCATTTTCAACCAAACGGCACCGTCATCTCCACGCTCATGAAACCCGACGGCAAGGTGGAAACCACCAGGGAACGTTACCGTATCGTGGGCACTACCCTGATCATCAATCATGACAACTATGTGGTGAACGCCCGCTTCCAGATCAATGGGAACCAGATGATCCTGGATACGGGAGAATACAGTATGGTCCTGCAACGTCTCGATTCTTAGGCGGCGCCGCATATTATGCATCGCGCAAGGCAAATACCCACGCGCGCCCGTAAATTTTTTTTTGTTTCAAACCACGGATGAGTCAGGCAATGGTGAAAAGCCCCCGTATGATGACTATGGCCTGGCCTGTCCTCTCGATATTGATCTGCCTTGTCGTCGCGGCTACATTCCTTGCCCCGTCCCTTTATGCCCAAGGGGCTTACTTCAGCCCCACGGAAAAGAACGATCCTTACTTCTTTCCCCTTACCAGCGGCGGCAATGACTACCCCGGCCAGTGGCACCTCTGGAATCAGGCCCCCCTAGGTGATGTCAATAAGGGACAAAGCGCCGGTCTGGAAAAGGCCTGGAACCTGGAGGGGAAGAATGTTTCCGGCTATACGGGGCGGGGCGTCGTCATCGGCATCGTCGATGACGGTGTGGAGGGGACCCACGAGGACCTAAAGGATAATTATCGCCCCTATTTGAGCAAGATCTTCAGCCAGGACGACTCCCTCGCCGCCCAGGCCCAGGGTCCGGTCCAGAACAGCGACAATCACGGCACCGCCGTGGCCGGTGTCGCCGCCGCCCGGGGAGGAAACGGCATCGGCGGCGTAGGGGCCGCCCCCTATGCGGGCATTGCCGGGCTCCGGGGCCGTCTGGGGAAAGGTTCCACCGACGATCCGGCCGGCACCACTCAGGACACCTATGACGCATATCTATGGAAGTCCGGTCTCAACAGCACTACCCTGGCCATTGAGACTACCCCGGAAATCCATATCAAGAACCACAGCTACGGTCCCGAAGAACCCTTCGAGATCGGCGAGGGGAGTGAACGGATAAAGGATATCCTCAAGGCGACTTCGGAAAATGCCGTTGTCCACGTCTTTTCCGCCGGGAATGCCCGGAACCGGGATAATGAGACAAAACTGGTCAGTTGCGAGGACGCCAACAAGGATTTCGTAAACACCTCTCCTTATGTCATGGCCGTCGCCGCCCTGGGGAGCGACGGAACCTATGCCTACTATAGCAGTTATGGGGCGAATGTTTTCGTCACCGCCCCGTCGAGTTCCTATTCCAACTATCTCGGCATCACGACGACGGACCGGACGGGCGCCGATTTCGGCTACAACAAGTATGACGCCGTGAAGAACCCCGACGGCGACAAGAGAGAGACCTATCCCGATTATAACTATGCCAGCACCTTTGGCGGCACCTCCTCTTCCGCGCCCCTCGTCTCGGGGATCATGGCCCTGGGCAAGGAGGCCAATCCCCTGATGACGATCCGCATGGCCAAGCATGCCCTTTCCCTGCCCGATGTAACGGACAAGGTCGATGCCGAAAACGCCGAATGGGTATTGAACAACAAATCTGAAGGAGGCGATCGTGTCCGGAGGAACTTCAACCCCAACTATGGCTTCGGCCTTATACAGGCCGACAAGTTCGTCAACAAGATTGCCGAGGTGGCCTATGTCACCAAGGAACAAGTGGTGGACATCAACGCTAAGAAGGTGAATCAGACCATTCCCGACAACGATCCCACCGGCCGTCTCGTGACCTTCAACTTCAACCCCGACCTGCCCATCGAAAGCATCGAGGTGGGCCTGCAGTTCTCCCATGCCCGGCGCGGTGACCTCCGGGCCTATCTGATCTCTCCCGACGGGACGGAAAGCCGCCTCTTCAACGACACAAGCGTCACCATCGCCAACAAGGACCATCAGGACAACGAGGCGGTCACGGATTTCGATTGGACCTTCCTGACCAACGCCTTCTGGGGGGAAAAGAAAAACGGGACCTGGACCCTGAAGATGGTGGATGTGGCGGCGGAGAACACGGGCACCTGGCTCCAGTACGGTCTCCGTTTTCATCTGGGGAAGATGGAGATGCAGACAAACAAAACAGTCGATTTCGGCGCCAGCAATATCGAGGCGGAATCTCTGACCATGACCCAATACGACAACGCCGCTTACAAGATCAACAACGGCTATACCTTCACCGTCCGCGACGGCCTCACCCTCAAGAAGGGCGCCCTCGAGGTAAACGGCACCTTCGATCTCCAAGGGGCCTACGATTCCGTCCTCGACGGGAAACTGACCGGCGCGGCAACCGGCGTCTTTTACAAATCGGGGGTGGGAACGCTGACCATTAACGGCGATGCATCCGGATTTTCCGGCACCATGGACATCGGCGCCGGTCGGGTAAAGGTAGGCACCGGCGGCGTCCTCGGGGGAAACGTCGAGATCCGCAGCGGCGGCACGCTCAGCGGCACGGGCAAGGTGAGTACTGTCTTTGTCAATAAGGGCATGGTGGAACCTGGCAATTCCATCGGCACCCTGACGGTTACCGGGAACTATACCCAAAATGCCACCGGCGGGCTCACCATCGAAGTAGCTTCGACGACAAGTAACGACCTGCTCGCTGTCGGCGGCGTGGCGGAACTCGACGGCCTGCTGAAAACCGTCTGGCAGGGAAGCGGCGTACCCAAACCCAACACCAGCTTTGCCAGTTTCCTCACCGCAAAGAAGGTCATCGGCAAATTTTCCAGTTTTTCGACCTACATCAATCCCACACTGAAATTCATTCCCCAATATACGGCAGATGAAAAGGATGTCTATCTCGTCACGGAGCGCGATTACGCCAATTCCTCTCTTCAGTCCTCCCTGAATCCGAATCAGCGGGCGATCAGCAACATGCTCAGTCCGCTGGTCAACCGTGCCTCCGGAGATCTGGATTCGGTCCTGAACAAGATCGACGCCCTGAGCTCCAACGCCCAGGTGGCCGCGGCTTTCGACGCCCTCAGCCCCATCGGTGGCGCCGCCCACACCACCATGTCGAGCCGGGCCGCCGTCTTTCAGGCGGTCAACGCCGCCGGCCGCCTCGATGATTTGCGTGCCGGGATGCAGGGGTTCAGTTTTTCCGGCCTGGAGATCATCGATGCGGATATTTACCGCCTTCATGACCGCCGTCCCGTCGTCTTGGCCGCCAACGGCGACGATCTCCGGGGCATGCTCGCCGCGGAAGCGGATCCGAACTGGGGCGTCTTCGCCAAGGGGAGCATGATCCTGGGGGACCAAAAGGACACCCCGGACCAGAAGGGCTATGATTTCCGGAACAACGGCGTCACGCTGGGCATGGACTACCGCCTCGCCCCCCGGGCGGTGGCCGGGGTTCTCTTCGGCTACAACTACGCCAAATCATCAATCAACGACGCCGGCAGCTCCGTAAAGATGGAAGGATATGCCGCCGGTATTTACGGGTCTCTTTATGGCGACGCCCTTTACGGCGACACCCAAGTCAGCTACGGATGGAACCGTTACGACAACACCCGCCGGATCGTCTTCCCCGGCCTGGACCGAACGGCGACTTCCAGCCCATCCGGTGATCAGTTCTCCGCCTATGGCGGGACCGGTTATGATTTCAAGCGGGGGAACTGGACCCTGGGGCCGACCCTCTCTTTTCAGTATATCCGTCTCAGCGTCGGCGATTATACGGAAACCGGCGCCGACTCCCTGAACCTCCACGTGGACCACAAAACCGAAGAATCACTCCTGGGCAGCGCCGGGGTACGTATCGCCTGGCGGTGGGAGGGGGACGGGATCAAGCTTTTCCCCCGTCTCTGGGCGGCGTGGCGTCATGAATTCTCCGCCACCGATCAGACCACCATCGCCTCCCTGGCCCAGACCGGATCGGCCTTCTCCGTAACCGCCCCGGGACTGGAAAACAACTATCTCTCCGCCGGGGCGGGCATATCTCTGCAATGGAGGGAGTTGGCCATGTTCTTTCTGAACTACGACATCCAGTTCGGCCAGCACGAATTCTGGGCCCAGGGTGTCAACGCCGGGGTGAGGTTGACTTTTTGACCCCCTGTTCAGAGCCGGGCGCGACCGGGCGCCATCCGCAGCCAATGACGGAGATTCAGGTATTCAAGGCATTCCTCACCACCCTTAAGTCAATGCATTGACCGGACAAACCGTAAGCTTAGCCTTCGGGCAGCGGGACGACTATCTTTGACGGCATCGTAAAAAGTCCGGATGCTTCGAAAGCGCTTCATCCCTCGTCACTGCGACGTACGTCCAAGTACGCCGCACCGGCCTCTCAGGATCGCACCGATTCATCGACGATCTGCTGGGTGGTGATGGGCAGATAGGGCGACATGGACGGCGTGTGGATGCCGCCGTTAATGGCGGCGGTAACGATCGCTTTTCCTTCCATTGATAAAAACTCCTCTGATTATTTTTCTCACTGGAATCAGATCCGGATCCGTTTTTATTCCCGCACAACCTGCCTTTTTCGGGATAACCCGTCGTCACGGCAGCCGGCCCTCCCGGCGTAATTTTTCCATTGCCTGCCGGAGGGCGGGCATGGCCGCCACCGCCGCCTTTTCTCCTTCGAGAATCGCCTCGTGACGGCGAGACAGATCGGTTCCGGCGATGGAACCCACATTGGGCCTGATTACCACGTCCGCCCCGCGGAGATGGCCGGCGGCAATGCGATTGTACATGATATCGATGGACTTGAGAATGGTGTCGATGGTCCCCTGAGGGGCCGACGTGCTCACTCCGCCAGAGATATCGACGGCGATCACCAGACCGGCGCCATAGCGCCGCGCTGTTTCCACGGCCACTGGCGCCACCACCCCGCCATCGACATAGACGGCCCCTCCGAAACGCGGTGGCTGAAAAACCCCGGGAACCGAACAACTGGCCCGGACCGCCATCCCTGCGTTACCCTGACCGAAGACCATCTCCTGGCCCGTCTGGATATTCGTCGCCACCGCATGAAAGGGGATGCGGAACTTTTCGATGGGGGTGTTCCGGACGGCGTTGTTGACATACCTCTGCAGCTTCTCGCCTTTCACGAAACCATTGTCCGGAATGGTGAGATCGGCGATGTCGTCCTTGTCTAGTGACATGGCTAGGCCCTGGAGCTGGTAGGGATTGTATCCATAAGCATACAGGGCACCGACGAAACTCCCGGCGCTGGTGCCCACGACCATGTGAACGGGGATATTATTCGCCTCCATGATTTTCAGGACGCCGATATGGGCGAAACCCTTGGCCGCCCCGGCGCCCAGCACGATGGCCACCCGGGCCGGCGCCGTCGGGGTCGGTGTGACCTTCGGCATACTACAGCCAGCCACAAGGAGAATAAGGCTCAAAAGGATCGCCGCTGGCCCGGCCGCCGCTAATGTCTGCCTCTTGTTGCCGGTCAACGCCCATGACGCGCGGTAAAACATCCTTGGCAACGATCGAAAAGCAGGGTAAAAAAAATCGCAAACCATAGCGACGCCGTGTTCTCGCGTGCCAGCCATGATTGTCCTTTCCTGCGATTCATTTCTATTATCCATTTCAACTTTAAACATCTCCCGTCATTTCCTCTCTTTATATCATTCCGACCTACGTTCTTATTCTCAGGCATCCATGGCATCCACTCCTTTTTTCCTTGTCATCCAGGCGTTCAGTTTATCTATATACACATAGAAAACGGGGGTGATGTACATGGTCAGGAACTGGGAGAAGAACAGCCCCCCCACCACGGACACCCCCAGGGGCTGCCGGGACTCCCCGCCGGCCCCGAGTCCCAGGGCAATGGGCAGGGTGCCGAAAAGGGCCGCCATGGTGGTCATCATGATGGGACGGAAACGGACGAGACAGGCCTCGTGAATCGCCGCTTCCGCGGTCTTTTTCTCGTTCCGCTCCGCTTCCAGGGCGAAATCGATCATCATGATCCCGTTCTTCTTGACCAGACCCACGAGAAGGATAATACCCACGAAGGCATAGAGGTCCAGTTCCATCCCGAAGATCCGCAGGGCCGCCAGGGCCCCGAAGCCCGCCAGAGGCAAAGCGGAAAGGATGGTGATGGGATGGAGGTAGCTCTCGTAGAGGATCCCCAGGACCATATAGATGACGGCGATGGTCACGAAAAGCAGAAAACCCAGTTTGGCGAACGAGGTTTCAAAGGCCTGCGCCGCCCCCTCGAAACTCCCGGAGATGGACGCCGGCAAGTGTTGCTCCGCGAGCTTGCGGATCTGTTCCGTCGCCGGTCCGATGGAATGGCCCGGCAGGAGGTTGAAGGAAATCGTCGCCGCCGGCCGCTGCCCCTGATGGTTCACCGCCAGCGGCCCCAGGGTCTTATTGACTGTCGCCACCGTGTTCAGAGGAACGAGCTGACCGGTGCGGGATTTGATGAAGAGGAGATCCAGGGTATCCGGATAGGCCGAGAACTCCTCCTCCAGTTCGAGAATGACGTCGTACTGAGTGGTGGCGGCATAGATGGTACTGACCTTGCCCCCGGCAAAGGCGTAGCTCAGGGCGTTCTCGATCTGTTGGGCCGTCAGCCCCAGGGTGGAGGCCTTGTCGCGATCGATGTGGATCGCCATCTTCAGGCTCCGGAAGCTCAGGTCGCTGCTCACGTCCGTCAGCCCCGGCAGGGCCCGGACCCGCTGCTCGAAGTCCTTGCCGTACCGGTAGAGGTTGGCGAGATCCTCGCTCTTCAGGGTATAGTTGTACATGGCATTGGTTTCCTTGCCACCGATCTCGATGGGCGGGGGATTCATGGGAAAGACAAATATCCCGGGAATGGAGTTGACCTTGGGACGGAGCTCGTTGATGATCTGATCGACGGACCGTCGGCGTTTCTTGCCATCCACGCACCGGGCGAAGATGAACCCCTTGTTGTTGTTGGGGACGGCGGCGACGGATACGATCCCGTCCACATCGGGATCGTCGATGATGATCTTGTTGACGACGTTCAGGTGGGCCGCCATATCGGCATAGGATATCGTATCGGCGGCCATGGTGTAACAGATGAAAAAATTACGATCCTCGCTGGGGATGAAACCGCCGGGTGAGATCTGGTAGAGCCACACCGTCCCCGCCATGATGCACGCCGTGAAAAGCAAGGCCGCCAGCCGGTGCCGCAAGACCTGGCGGAGGCTCCGGTCGTAAAAGGCGAGCATGGCGTTGAAGATCCGCTCGGTGGTTTCATAGAGCCGCCCCGGTTTCCGTTCCCCTTGATTTCTCAAAAATTGGGCGGCCATCATGGGGGTAAGGGTCAGGGAGATGAATCCGGAGATGAGAATAGCCGTCGCGATGCTCACGGAAAACTCCCGGAGGAGCCTTCCCACGATGCCCTCCATAAAGAGCACGGGGATGAATACCACCACCAGGGAGATCGTCATGGAAAGGATCGTAAAGCCGATCTCTCTGGAACCAAGAAGCGATGCGGTCCGGGCGTCTTCCCCCTGCTCCATGCGGCGGATGATATTCTCCAACATGACGATGGCGTCATCGACGACAAAACCCACCGATAGAACCAGGGCCATGAGGGACAGGTTGTTGAGGCTGTAGCCGCAGAGATGCATCACCGCAAAGGTGGCGACCAGGGACAGGGGTACCGCGATGCTGGGGATGATCGTGGGCCGTAGGGACCGGAGAAACAAAAAGATGACGATCACGACCAGACAGATAGTCAAAAGGAGGGTGTATTGAACATCCTTGATGGAGTCCTTAATGAAATCCGTCTGGTCGAAGATGAGGCGGACCTCTGTACCCCTGGGGATCTCCGCGCCGAGTTTCGGCATGATCTCCTTGACCTTCGCCGCCACCTCCACGGCGTTGGCCCCGGGCTGTTTACGGACGGCGAATACGACGGTGCGCTGGGAAAGTTCGTCATTGGCGTACCAAACGGTCACCCGCTTGCTGTCCACGCTGTCCACTCCCCGGCCCACATCCCGGATCCGGACGGGATAGCCCTGCTCATATGCCACGATGAGGGGATCATAGGCGGCGGCCGTTTTCAGTTGCCCCTGGGGATCGAGGGTGTAGGACTGATAGGGGCCGTCGAGACTCCCGCCGGGTATGTTGACGTTGGCATTGGCCAGGGCGCCGGCGATCTCGTTTATCCCGATCCCCTTGTTGGCGAGCCGGTGGGGATTGACCTGAATGCGGACCGCATATTTTTTTCCGTATTTGATTACCTCGGAAACACCCTTGATGGTGGAAAGGTTCGGGGCAATGACCGAATCCACGTATTCATAGGTTGTCGTGTCCTTTATGGTCTCCCCCACCATGGCGTAGAACATGATGGGCCATTCGGCGGGATTGACCTTCTGGTACGTAGGGGGAGCCGGCATGGTGGGGAGGATTCCCATGGCCGCCGAGATCATGGAGTTTACATCCTGGGCCGCCGCATCGATGCTGCGGTCCAGGGAAAACTGCATGGTGATGGAGGTCGATCCCTGGGTGCTCGTGGAAGTCATGGATTCGAGCCCCTGAATGGTGGAGAATTTCTTTTCCAGCGGGGTGGCCACCGTGGCGGCCATGATCTCCGGGCTGGCGCCGGGAAGCGCCGCCGATACCTGGATAGTGGGATAATCCATCTGGGGCAGGTCATTGACGGGAAGATTGCGATAACCGATGATTCCGAAAAACAGAATGCCGATCATCACCAGGCTGGTCATGATGGGTCGGCGGATCCAGAGGGCGGAGATATTCACCTGCCTCCCCCTCCGGCGTTACCCTTGGCGTTGCCGTTTCCCGGCCCGGCGCCAAGGCCGTCCCGGATATCCACCTTTGCCCCCGGCTGCACCTTGAGGTGTCCGTCGGCCACCACCGTTTCCCCGCCCTGGAGACCCCTGGCGATCACCGCCTCCTCGCCGGCGCTCCTATCCACGACCACAGGGGCGACCTCGGCCGTCATATCCGGTTTGATCACAAAGACGAACCGCCCCTGATCGCCGGTCTGGACAGCGCGGAGGGGCGCGACGACGGCGCCGGCCTGGATCGTGAGGACGAGAGAGACATTTACAAACTGACCCGGCCAAAGGGCCCGGTCGTTATTGGTGAATTCCGCCTTCAATTTGATCATCCCCGTGGCCTGGTCGATGGCATTGTCCACAAAGACGAGTTTTCCGTAGGGAATTTCCCTGGGAAAGTCCTTGTCGGGGATAACCCGCACGGAAACCGTTCCCGCCGCAAGATATTTTCTGATGTCTCCCAGGTGTTTTTCCGGTACGGAGAAACGGACATAGACGGGACTGATCTGGTTGAGGGTGGTCAGGGAGGTGTCATTGGCCCGGACGATGGCGCCGAGATTGACGCCGTAGGCGCCGGTACGACCGGCGAAAGGGGCCTTGACGGAACAGTAGGAAAGATTGAGCCGGGCGTCTTCCAGCTCGGCGCGATCCGCCTTGACGGTGGCGCTGTAAGCGGCGGCGTCGGTCAGGTACTTGTCCGCCTCCGATTTTGATACCGCCCCCTTGGATAATAGAAAGGCATACCGTTTCGCTTCTTCTTCATTGAACTGGGATTGGGCGATGCTTTTGGCTAGACGGGCCTCGAACTGATGAAGCTTTTCCCGGAAGGGGGCCGGATCGATGGTGAAGAGCAGTTGTCCCGCCCGGACATCCTCTCCTTCCCGGAAATGGGTCCGGAGAAGCTGCCCGGTCACCCGGGAATAGACGTTGATGGATTTATGGGCCTCCACGGTGCCGATGGCGGCAATCGCCAGGGGCATATCCTTCTTGACGACCTTGGCAGCCAGGACGGTGGCGGGAGGGAAAGCGGGCGGCGGGGACTCTTTGCCGCAGGCGCCGGCTACCAGCGCTGCCGCGGCCACTAAGGAAAGCAGAAAGGCTCCGCTGATCAAACGCCGTAACCACGATCGCCACGAACCATTCCGGTGCTGCCGGCCGCCATGCCCCGTTGCCAATATGATCTTGTCGAACATAAGATATGTGACCGTCCTTCCCTATCTCCCCCCCATGGCCTTTTCCAGGTTGGCCCTGGCGGTTACGTAATTGTAGTAGGCGTTTACCCGCGTCTGTTTTGCCTGGCTGAAGTTGACCGTGGCGGTGGTAACCTCTACCGAAGTAGCTAGACCCGACTGATAACGGAGGTTGACCAGTTCCAGATTTTCCGTCGCCTGCCGTACTAAAAGTTGGGCGTTGGTTATCGATTCTTCGGCCTTTTTCATATTGAGGAGCGATGTCTGCACCTCCTGGCGGATCTGGAGCTTGATGGCGGCGATCTTAGCCTCGGTTACCTTGAGATTCGCCAGGGCCTTCTGCACGGACTGCTGGGTGGCAAAACCTGCAAAGAGATTCCAGGTAACCCCCACCCCCACGTTCCAGCCCTGGGCCAGGGGGGTCTGGCTGCCGGCGAATTCATAACCGGCGTTGGCGTCCAGAGAGGGAAAATAATCTTTCCTGGCCAGGGATACGGATCTTTCCGCCGCCTTCTTCTGCAACAGGAGCGACTGGAGATCCTGGCGGTTTCCATATGCCCGCTCCAGGGCTTCCTGTTCCACGATCCGCAGTTTGTCGAGGTTATGGAGCTCCTTGACGGTATAATTGGCCGGACCGTCATAACCCATGGCCTTGCTCAGGGAGACCCAGGCCTTGCTCAGTTCGTTTTCCCCGTCGATGAGCTTGAGCTCGGCGCCGCTGAGATAGACCTCGGCGTTTGTCACATCGTATTTCGGCTTCTTGCCGGCCGTAAAGAACAATTTTGCCTGTTCCAATTGCTTTCGGTATTGTTCCCGCACTTCCACCTCGATATCCCGGGATAGTTTCGCCTTCAGGACATCGTAATAGGCGTTTTTGACGGTATTGACCACCGCGGTGATCCTATTTTCCATGTCCATCCGGGAGGAATCGACGTTGAGACGGGCCACGGCGACGTTATCCTCCCGCTTCCCGAAGTCGTAGATCTTCTGGGTAAGGGTCAGATTGGTGTCCCCGTATTTATAGCCATAGAGATTGTTGATGGGTGGATAGGGGTCGTCGGTTTTGTTGGCCAGGTTGTAACTGTTGAAGATCGATTTGGCATCCAACTGGGGATAGTATCCTGACAAGGCCTTGCCGAGATCCGCTTCGTTGGCCCTGGTCATATACAAATACTGAATTATTTCCGGTTGGTTATGGACGGCAATCTCGATACAGCGCTCCAGGGTCAACTCCTCGCCGTCCCGGATAAGGGGCGCCTCCACCGCTGTAACGGCGCCTGCCCACAGGGCGATCCCCATAACCAAGATGGTGACGAACCGAATCATACCTCGCCTCTCTCCAAAAGCAGTTATGCCTATCATACCGGGAGTTCCCTTGTCAAAGAAATGCGCCCTCAGTCGCCATCAGGAACGTCCCGGCCGTTTGATCCGGTCAGACCCCGGCAGGGCTCGGCGTCGGGCAAACGTTCATAGTCCGGCAACGGCGCGGCAATGGAAAATCGCTCTTTCCCGTCCGGAGCGATCGCAGGAAAACCCAGATTTCGTTCGATCATACCGGCCAGTCTCCAGGTGTTCTCTCCTTCGCCGTGGACCACGAATACCTGTTTCGTCTTGGGGAAACGGGACAGCCAGGTGAGAATCCGACAGGCGTCGGCATGGTTGGAAAAGATGTCGAATCTCTTCACCCGCATCCGTATTTCCGTCTCCAGCCCTGATTGCGGCGCCCCGTTCCCCGGAATATGGAAAGGGGAAATGGCCACCCGCCGCCTCCCTGCCAGCAGCGCCTCCCCCAGGCTTCCCGGGGCCTGCCAGCCCACGATGGCCAGAAGGTTCCTGGGGTCGCCACCCATCCTCTTCAGGTGGCGCGGGGCGTTGCCGTGATCGAGCATGCCGCTGGAGGTTACGAAGATCGCGGCCTGGCGCTGTTCATGGGCCAGGAGGGCGGCGGCACCGTTCACCTTTTGTAATCCGGGAAATTGGAAGGGATCCCGACCGGCATCGAATTCCCGTTGTACCTCGGGATGGAGATAATTTCGGTGCCGGCGGTAAGCGTCGGTTATCTTGCCGCCCAGAGAACTGTCGGCATATACCGGGGTGACGGCGGGGAACAAACCACGGCGCTGCCACCGCCCGATGGTGAACAGGACCTTCTGGGTCCGGTCCATGCTGAAGGCGGGAATCAGGACGCTCCCTCCGGCCGCAAGGGTCTCCCTTATCTCCCGGACAAAGAGTTCCTCCTGGCCTTCCGTATCACGCCGGCTGGTCCCATAAGTGGCCTCGATGACGATGAAATCAGCTTCAGTAATCATTTCCGGCTCCCTGAGAAGGGGGATGCTCCCATTCCCCATGTCGCCGGTAAAGACGATCTTACGCATTTTGCCTCCGGAACCCGTCCAGACCTCGATCATCGCCGAACCGAGGATATGCCCCGCATCCCGGAGACGGATGGCTACATCCCCGGTAAGCTGGCGCCGGCAACCATAGGGAAGAGATTCATAGTTCCTCAACATCGTCTCTACGTCTTCAGGGCCATACATTAGCGCACCGCCGCCGGACTCATAGGTCAGCCCCGCCTTCAGGGTAAGCCCGGCCAGGGTTTTCGTGGCCGCTGTACCGACCACCCGACCCCGGAAACCCTGCCGGTAAAGTAAAGGTATGCGCCCGGCATGATCCGCGTGGGCATGGGTCAGCAGGACAAAGTCGATCGCGGCGGGATCGAAGGACGGCGTGGTACTTTCACCGGCCTTACCCCGTTCCATGGACAGACCGTAGTCGATGAGTATTTTTGATTTTCCCGTCTCCAGAAGGATGGCGCTGCCCCCCACGCTGCGGGCCGCGCCGAGAAACCTCAGGGTAACGTCCTCCGCAGCCCGGGCCGGGAGGGCGGAAAGCGTCATGAGAAGCAGGAAAAACAGTAAAAAACATGCCCGCAAAGATCGTGTTGCGGCGCGGCGGTACCGCGACGGCGAAACAATTGATATCGAAAACATGGCTAATTAAATCACAGCCGATTTCTCAATGCAACCGTCCCTTTGCTCATACCATCCCTGCGGTACGGTCATATCTAAACGTTTTTCCATTTTATCGTCGTGGGCCAGAATATAGATCTATCATGTCCACACTTCTTTTTTGTTGCATTACACGGCAAATATCATTATATTGCAGCTTCTTTCAGATGTCATGATCAGGACAGTGGCATTGCATTCCCGTGGAGAGAAAAGGCCCTCATGGCGGCTATCACCACATCCGTTTTCGAGCTTCTGAAGATCGGCCCCGGTCTGTCGAGTTCCCATACCAGTGGCGGGGCAGGGAGGAATCAGTCCGGTGTATGCCCAGATATCCATATGAAGACACTAGCCAATTGACGAAACTTCTCAAAAGGCGCCGTCTGGATCTCTTCTAAATCATGATGGCCAACGAACGGGCTATAACCGGTCGTTCGGAAAAGAAAATCAACGACGGTCTGGACCGGGTCATCGCCGCCATGCAGCGGGGTCTGTCGACGGAGGGCTATCTTCCAGGACCGATCCGCCTTCACCGCAAGGCCCCGCTCAATTACCAGCGAGCTCGGGGTATGTCCCGGAACGCGGAGCACCTCCTTGTTTATCTGTGCTCCTATACCTTTGCCGCCGCGGAAGAGAACGCCGCCGGACATAGGGTGGTCACCACCCCCACTTGCGGCACCGCCGGGGTAATCCCCGCCCTGATCGTTCTCCTGCGACGCCACGGGATGATTCCCTGAGATCCTGTCCTGGGCTATGTGCAGATCCACTGCATCGAACGAAACGCCATGGGGGCCATCAAAGCCTACACATAATATATCATCGCCCGTGAGTGCGTGCCGGAATGGCACCTAGTCAGCCTGGACAAGGCGATTGCGGCCACGAACTTGAGGGGACGCGACATGCCCTTACAGTGCCAGGAGACATCGCAGTTGGTGTACTGGCCCGAGGGCGCGGAAAGGAACAGCAATGGCAAACCGCCTCCCTGCCCCAGGGATTAGCGACACCCGCCTTATCATTATCGCCGCCCTCATAGGCGCCGGACTCCTGTGGATCGGCTTCTTTATTTCCGCCGTTCCCGCCGGGTCTGCTCAGCACCAGATTGGGCATAAGGCCCCGCCCTTCCTGGTGAGTTCCGGAGACGACCAGACATTGACGGTGGAAGATCTAACCGGAAAAATTGTGTTGCTTTTTTATGAAAGCCGGGAGGCGGCAGAAAAGAATCGTTCCCTCAAGAATCTCCTCAACGCCTTTTACCGGGAACAGGCGCCGAGGCTGCGGCAAAACATCTGTCGGGTAGCCGTAATCAACTGCACCGCCGCGGTATGGCCACTGCAAGGGATATGGAAGCGGGAACTCCGGAAAAATTCGCGCCAGGAGGGGTTGACCATATATGGCGACTGGGACGGACGGATGCTTTCCGCCTACGGCATGAAAGGAGGCGATTCAAATCTTTTGATTATCGACAAAAAGGGGGTCATTCGCTTCTTCCGTTCCGGCGCCATCCCTCCGGACGTAATTAAAGAAATCCAGGAGCTCCTCTACGCTATCGGCAGAGAATGAAGCCGCCGTCCTTCTCGTTGAGAGCTTTGCGTAACCGTGGAAAAAATGATCGCTATCCCCGGATCACCATCCTTGACCCGGCCGGGAAGTTGCTCCTCGAATTCCTCCTGCGAAGCCAACATCTTCATCTTCCAGGTACCAAGATGCGCCGTCTCGCGACCTTTTTCCTTCTTCAGGGCGATCTCGGCGTAAGCGCCGACGCCGTTGCACTCACAGTAACAGGTCAGATAAGGCCAGACGATCCGAACCCGGAGGCGATAACAATCCTCGCAAAATCCCATCATCGCCGCCAGATCCGGGCAAACCAAAGACAATTTCTCATCCCCGGCCGGCATCTTCTCCTCCGGTAATCGCGACCGCTCGGGTGTTAATTACTTTTGTTCTTTTGTCAGACGCGGCGCTTATTGTTCTCAATGTTTTATCAGCCGGGGCGCTCATCGTTTTCGCTGCTTCATCAGGATATTGGCCCCCACCACAATGATCAGCACGGGGAGCAGATACTTGCCGAGGGCGTAAACCTGGACGCCAAATATCTCCGTAAGGAGAAAGATGACACCTACGACCAGTATGATCCAACCGCCCAGATCCTTAACGTTCTGGATCAAGGTGCCCACGGCGATGGCGATGAGCAGTACCGGCCAGCTCGCATTGAAGGACCAGATGCCCGTCTTGCCCAGGATGATGAGGACGCCCAGGGTAATCAGAATCAGGCCGCCGGTTATGGCGTGCATTGTCCCTTTTCTTTCCATTGACCATTCCCCCATGCTTCTGGTCAGAAACCTTCCGGTTGTCGGTTTCTTTAAAGGATCACTTATTGCCCTTCCCCAGGAAGTGGCTGAACATATCGATGGGGATGGGGAACAACGTGGTGGAGTTGTTCTCCGAGGCAATCTGGTTCAGGGTTTGTAGATAGCGCAACTGCAGTGTAATTGGCTCCCGCGCCATAACGGATGCCGCCTCCATGAGCTTTTCCGCCGCCTGAAATTCTCCTTCCGCCGCAATGACTTTGGCCCGTCGTTCCCGTTCCGCCTCGGCCTGTTTGGCCATGGCCCGCTTCATCTCTTCCGGCAGATCGATGTGCTTCACCTCCACCAGGGTCACCTTGATGCCCCAGGGATCGGTGCTCCGGTCCAGGATCTCCTGAAGATGGAGGTTGATCTTCTCCCGTTCCGACAGGATCTCGTCCAACTCCACCTGGCCGCAGACGCTCCGGAGGGTGGTCTGGGCAAGTTGGGACGTGGCATAGAGGAAGTTCTCCACCTCCGTTACCGCCGAATTGGCGTCCATAACCCGGAAATAAACCACGGCGTTGACCTTGATGGAAACGTTGTCCCGGGTGATGACATCCTGGGCAGGAACGTCCATGGTGATGATCCGCATATCCACCTTGACCATCTTGTCGATCACCGGGATGAGGATGATCAGGCCGGGGCCTTTCATATCGATGATCCTTCCCAGCCGGAAGATGACGGCCCGTTCGTACTCGTTCATGATCCGGATGGCCGAGGCCAAAAACATGATGATGAGAAAAACGATGATGGTAATCGTGTATGTCATGCTGCTTCCCTCCTTATCTATCTTTCCGTGGTTGCCGTCACCTTTATCCGCAAGCCCTCGATCTTGACCACTTTGACCTTCATCCCCTGCTTAAGTGGTTCGTCGCTGTAAGCCGCCCAGTATTCCCCTTTGACCATTACCTTACCCTCGCCATCGATGTCGGTTACCGTCTTGCCTTCCGCGCCGATCATCCCCTCCTTGCCTGTAAGTTTTTTCCGAACCTGGGCCTTGACCACCAGATAGATCACCCCGGCAAAAAAGAGGGAAATCACGGTCAAAGTAGGGATCATCACCTCCAGGGACACCCGCAGGGCCGGATCCGGGGAGTCGAAAAGCATCAGGGAACCCACGGCGAGGGAGATGATGCCCCCGACAGTCAGGATCCCATGACTTACTACCTTGATCTCGGCTATGAACAGCACGATCCCGAATAGGACGAGCAGGACCGCGGCATAATTCACCGGCAGGGTCTGCATGGCGAAAAACGCGAGGATCAGGGATATTCCTCCCACCACGCCGGGGAGGATTGCCCCGGGGTGGGAGAATTCGAAGTAGAGCCCCGCCAGCCCCAGCAGGAAAAGGATATAGGCGATATTGGGATCGCTCAGGGTGGTAAGGATCCGCTGCCGGTGCCCCATCTTTTTCTCCGTCAGGGTCGCTCCCGCCGTTTTCAAGACTCTTTTTTCGGTGCCTACGATCACCTGCCTTCCCTCCGCCTGGGCGAGGAGATGGCGGATATCAGTGGCGACATAATCGATGACGTTGTTTTTCAGCGCCTCTTCCGCCGTGATGGACTCACTCTTGCGTACCGCCTTTTCCACCCAGTCCTCGTTTTTCCCCCGGATCTTGGCGATGCTGCGGACATAGGCGGCGGCGTCATTGGCCACCTTTTCCATCATGGTCTTGTCGCCCGTTCCCCCTCCCAGACCCACGGGGTGTGCAGCGCCGATGTTCGTTCCCGGGGCCATGGCCGCCACGTGGGCAGCCACGGTGATGATAACACCGGCGGAAGCGGCGCGGGCGCCGGAGGGATATACATAGACCAGAACCGGCACCGGGGCGTTGAGGATTCCCTTGGCAATATCCCGCATGGAAAGATCGAGCCCCCCCGGGGTATCGAGAAGAATGATCAGGCCGTCCGCCCCTTCCTTGCCGGCGGAGGCGATATGCTGGAGGATGAATTCCGCCACCGGGGGCGTGATGGGACCGCTCACGGCAATCTGATGAAAGGTGGGGGTCCGCTCCGCGGCCGGGACATTCGTAACGGAAACAAGCAGGGGCAGGAGCAGGAGCAGCGCCGCCGTCAAACCGGCGCGGAAATAGCGTTTCTGAAACATTTCAACCTCCTTTGCCGGTCCCGGCATCGAGGAGCCGCATAATCTGCTGGACGTCTTCCCACACCTGGCGCTTCTGGGCGGGATTCCGCAACAGATAGGCCGGGTGATAGGTCGGCATCAGGGGAATGTCGTGATAGCTATGCCAGCGTCCCCGGAGAATGGAGATGGGTGCTCCGGTCTTCAGGAGCGTCTGGGCGGCTATAGTCCCCAGGGCGCAGATCGCCCGGGGCCTGATGGCCTCCAGTTGCCGGAGCAGAAACGGTTCGCAGGCGGCGATCTCCGCGAGGGCGGGATTGCGGTTTCCCGGCGGCCGGCATTTGAGGATATTGCAGATGTAAACCTCCGAACGCTTCATCTTCATGGCCTCGATAATCCTCGTAAGGAGCTGCCCCGCCCGGCCTACGAACGGCCTCCCCTGGGCGTCTTCATCGGCCCCGGGCGCTTCGCCGACAAATGCCAGGGCCGCCCGGGGGCTGCCCTCTCCGAAGACGATGTTCCTTCGTCCAAGATGGAGCCGACACCGCCGGCAGTCTCCCAGTTCCTCGCGCAACGCTTTCAGATCCAGGGGAACATTCGGAGACGCCAAGGGGGTAGTAATCCGCTCCGGTTCCGCCGCCCCCATTAGCTCCGGGCAAGGCGCCCCGGTTGCCCGTAGCGGCACCGTCTCCACGGGGACGGCTGATGGGGATGCCGCCACAAATATTTCTCCGGACGCGGGGAGCAGCGCTTTATCGATCGCCATTACGCCGTCTCCACCGATACGGAATGAGATTGTATTCCGGCCGGCGGACGCTTCCGCCTCTACATGGGCCCGCAGCGCCCCGATCAACAGGAGGAGTTCTTCTTTACCTCGATCCGGCATAGATAAGCGCCTTGACGCGATCCAGTATCCGGGCCGCGATGTCTAGCTTGTCCATGAGGGGGACCGTTTCGACCCCGCCCTGGAGATCGAGAATCTTGATGATGTTGGTGTCGGATTGGAAACCCGCTCCGTCCTGGTGAAGATCGTTGGCCACGATCAGATCCATATTCTTGGCGAAGAGTTTTGCCTTTGCGTTGGCTAGGAGATTTTCCGATTCCATGGCAAAACCCACGACTACGCGCTTTCCTTTTTTTGCTCCGATTTCGGCGATGATATCGGGATTTTTTTCCAGATCAATATTCAAGGGACCACGTTTCTTTTTTATTTTGTTGCCGGCGCGCACGGCCGGACGATAATCGGCGACAGCCGCCGCCTTGATGACCACCGTGACGGTTTCGAGGCGGCTCATGACGGCGCCGCGCATCTCCACGGCGCTCTCCACGGGGATGAAATCGACCCCATAGGGGATGGGCAGGACCGTGGGACCGCTGACGAGGATCACCTCCGCCCCGCGCCGTCGGGCCATGGTCGCCAGGGCATAGCCCATCTTTCCCGATGAATAGTTGGTAATGAAGCGGACGGGATCGAATGGCTCCCGGGTGGGACCGGCGGTGACGAGAATCTTTTCCCCAGCCAGATCCTTATCCGTCCAAGCTGTCTCGATAGCCTCGACAATCGCTTCCAGTTCGGCCAGTCTTCCGATCCCGGCGGTCTTGCAGGCCAGTTCGCCACGATCTGGCGCCACGATATGAACACCTCGGTTCTGAAGAATCCTGATATTGTTCTGTACAGCCGGATGGGTGTACATGTTGTCGTTCATGGCCGGGCAGACAAGCACTGGCGCCCGGGCAGCCAGGAGGACCGTGGAAAGCAAATCGTCGGCGATGCCCGCCGCCATCTTCCCGATGATATTGGCGGTGGCCGGCGCTACTACGATCACATCCCCATAAGCCGCCAAAGAGATATGGTTCAGATCGTAATGCTCCTGGGAGAATAGATCGCTGAAGGCAGGATGGCCCGTAAGGGTTTGAAAGGTCAGCGGCGTGATGAATTCCTTGGCATTTTCCGTCATCACCACCATGACGGAAATATCCTTTTTCACCAGCAATCTTGCCAGTTCAGCCGCCTTGTACGCGGCGATGCCTCCGGTGACGCCGAGGACCGCCTTTTTCCCAGCCGCCATTTTTTCTGTCCCTCCCGATTGGCCACTCATTTTGCGGCAACTATAGCAATAATGAACGCCAAGATCAAGGCAAGTAATGCACCGTTTGCGCTTCATCTATGACTTGCAAAAGGAGGGGAAAATCATTATAGAACGGAATGTGTTTTTCCGCGTTTCCACTTCCACGGCGGCAACGAAAAAATCTCGACGTACAGGAAGGCCATGAAAACCTACAAGATCTATTTCATAACCGGAGCGGTTATCGTCATAAGTGCCCTGGCCTGGTGGTTTTTCGCCACCATCGGTGAATTCGGCGCCCCCCGGATCGACTTGATGCAGGACCTTCGCGGCATCGGCCCGCGCACGGTGCTGGAAATCACCTTTTCCGATACCGGTAGCGGTCTCCAGGAAACCGCCGTCACCCTCACCCAGGATAACCAGCCCCGGGTGCTGTCGAAACTGGAATTTTCCGGGCCCAAGACAAAACGCCACGTCGTTTCGATCCCCATCGATCCCCAGGCGCTCAAGCTCCATGACGGCCCGGCCACCCTGACTGTAACGGCGGCGGATCATGCCCTATGGAAGAATTCCACTGTCGTCAACCGCCTGGTGAATGTCGATGTCATCCCGCCGCAGATCTTTTTGCTCACCCCGGTGACACACATCAATCCCGGCGGCACCGGGATGGTGCTCTTCCGCATCTCCAAGACTGTACCGGCAGCGGGGATCCGGGTAAACGACTTAAACTTCCCAGCCTATCCGATAATGATCAACAATAAACCCTGCCTGATTGCCTATTTTGCCGTGCCCATCGCCACGGCATCCCAGACAACAGCCATAAAGTTGTACGCCCGTGATGAGGGGGGAAACGAAGTGTGGCAGAACCTGCCCCATCTCTTCCTCAAGAAGAAATTCAGGAGCGATCGGATGAACACCCCCGATTCATTCCTGCAGCAAAAGATGCCTGAATTCGTCACCCAGAATCCCGCCCTGTCGGGTAAATCCCTCCTTGAGGCATTTATCCATGTCAACGGCATCCTACGGGAAGAGAATTTCCGGACCATCCAATCCGTATGCACTAAATCCGCCCCCCGGCAGCTCTGGGAAGGGACTTTTCTCCGGATGAAGGATGCAGCCCCCATGGCCCAGTTCGGAGATCACCGCACCTACTATCATGGCGGCAAACCTGTTGGAGAAAGTACGCATCTGGGGGTGGATCTGGCCTCCACGGCCAACGCTCCCATCGAAGCCGCCAATAATGGCATCGTCACCTACACCGGTAATCTGGGCATCTACGGAAACATGGTCATGATCGACCACGGACTGGGGCTCTTCAGCCTGTATGCCCACTTGTCGAGCATCGATGTGAAAACCGGGCAGGAGGTCAAAAAAGGGGTGGTTCTCGGGAAAAGCGGCCTCACCGGTCTGGCTGGCGGCGATCATTTGCACTTTTCCATCCTGGTTGGGGGTCAATTCGTGAATCCTACGGAGTGGTGGGACCCTCACTGGATCCAGGACAATATTACCAAGAAGATGGATGTCTCTTTTTAAATCGCAGGGCTGCGATTGGTTACGGTGAGTAAATACTCACGACTTCGTAAAAATGATTTTCCACCTCTTTTTTTAGGGTTTGGTCAGCGGGCAAGGGGTTAAGATTAAGTTTGGTAGTGTAAGGAAGAGAGCCGCGAGATTTCTGCAAGCACATATAACTTTCATTGTTCGGAAATCGCCACTATCTCCCCAGGTCCTTCAGCTTTTCCCGATGTCCCGGTGGTTGGCCTGGATATTGTAGCCCTTGTCGGAGAAATACGCGGCCAGTTCGTTGGCCATGGCGACGGAACGATGTTTTCCCCCGGTACAGCCAAGGGCGATATGTAGCCGTACCTTGCCTTCCTTTTCATACAGGGGCAATAGAAAAGACATGAGGGCAAAGAGTTTTTCAATAAATCGCCGTCCCTCATCGGAGGCCAGGATGTAATCCCGCACCGCCGGATGATGACCGTCGTGTTTTTTCAAGGAATCCACAAAATAGGGATTGGGGAGAAAGCGAACGTCCAGGACGATGTCCGCATCCACCGGGAGGCCATAGCGGTATCCGAAGGATGTCACGTGAATGATCAGCCGTTTTTCCGCCCCGGGTGACAGGAAGATCCTCTGTATGACGTCTTTCAACTGATGTACGTTGGAGGAGGTGCTGTCGATGATCCTGTCGGCCATCAGCTTCAGCGGAGCCAGTTTTTGCCGCTCCATTGCGATGCCCTCCATAATCGACCCCTTCACGGCCAGGGGATGACTGCGCCGCGTTTCACTGAACCGATGCAGCAAGGCCTCGTCCCCGGCATCCAGAAACAGGATCTCGATGACATAGCCCTGCTCCCGGAGGCGTTTGAAGATCCGGGGGTATTTTTCCAGGAAGCCCTGCTCCCGCAAATCCATAACCATGGCCACTTTGGAGATCATTTTGGATGGATCGGACTGGATCTTCAAGAATTTAGGCAGCAGGACGATCGGCAGATTATCCACGCAAAAAAAACCGAGATCCTCCAAAGCCCGCAGAGCGGTACTCTTACCGGAACCCGACATGCCGGTGATCACCACAATCTGCATCTTATCCCTCCTTACTGCCCTCCCGACATCGGAGTCGCCGGATGATCCTTGGCACGGTGCGTTGGACGTTGTCATCGACCATGACTGACAAAAAAGCAGCCCTCAAATCCATGGCCTTCCAGATCTCGCCCACAGTTAAATATTTTTCCTTCGTTTTTTCAAGTTTTTTGATCAGTTCGACAACAAAATCGATCCGGCACTCCGGAATGGCGTGAAAAGATGGAAATGCACGGGTGACGCTGAAGATGCCTTTCGACGGCAACCAGGCAAGCCCGCGTATCTTCTTATGGGCTTTGCCTAGGGGATGCAGGTCGGCGCCGATGGTCAGTTCCACAAGATCGTCGGCTACCCATATGCCTCCCCTCCGGACCATTTCCAGGGCGCAGGTCGTCTTCCCGGCGCCGCTTTCCCCTATCAGCAGGATCCCCTTTCCCATCCATTGGATAAGGCAACCGTGAATATGCTTCATGGTCCCGTCCACTTCCCGGGGTTATTCACTGCTGGAAGGGCAAATCACGTCGATAACAAACCGCTTTTTCCGAAGAGGGGCAACTGCGATCCGGACCGATCAGCAGAATTCATCCTTGTTGATGATGACCTGCATGATCTCGTCCCTGGACCGGGCGGTGAGGAGATCGTTGCGAAAAGCAGCATCTTTCAGCATTTTCGACAGTTTAGCCAACATTTTCAGGTGCTGTCCCGCCGCGTTTTCCGGCGCGAGAAGGAGAAAGAACAGATGGACGGGCCGCCCGTCCATGGCGTTGAAATCTATCCCTTCTTGACTGATTCCAAAGGAAATGGTCAATTCATCAATGATGGTTAGTTTCCCATGGGGGATGGCGATGCCATCTCCGATTCCGGTACTCCCCAGTTTTTCTCTCCCCAAAAGGACATTCACCGTCTCCTCAGCGTGATAACCTGGCCGGCCGCCCAGGATGACGGCGGCCAGTTCCTCCAGGACATCTCGTTTGGTCCGGGATGACAATTGTTCGATTATGAAGTCCTTTTTGAGTATTTCCGCGATCTTCATCTGCATCTTTCCGGATTTAGCTGTTGGTTTCCACCAGGACGTAATTGCCGTCATCCCGCCGATATATGACGGCGACATTTTCTGTCGCGGTATCACGGAAGATGATGAAGAGATTTTTCGAGGTCTCCAGTTCCATAATCGCATCTTCATGGGACATGGGATTTAAGACTACCTTCCGGGTCTCCACGAATCGGGGTTCGTGGATATCTTCCAGTGCCCCTTCCGGTGTACTTTCCATTATATCCTCGCCGGATCTGACACCGGCGCCCTTGTGTACCCGCATCTTTTCGCGGTGTTTCTTCAACCGCCGCTCGATTTTCTCCACCGCCTCGTCGATGGCCAGCACCATCTCTTTTGCCTCTTCCCTGGTATTGACGATCATGCCGTTGTCCGTGAGATTAATTTCCGCCACATTCCGGAATTTTTCCACCGACAGCACCACCCTAACATCCACCGGACGATCGAGGTATTTTTTCAGTTTACCGAGCTTCTCTTCCAGGTAATTTTTGAACCACTCTTCCCCGTCTGTATTCCTGAAGGTCACAGAGATCTTCATTCTTTCCTCCCGTTGTCTTACTCGTAAAAAGGTCTTGTGCTATATTGGTGTCGCCGGGAAAAGTCAACCCCTTTTTTCTTCAGAAGAACTTCTTACGCCGTGATGATGGCAGAATATTAATCATTTCTCGATACTTTGCCACCGTCCGCCGGGCGATTTTGATTCCCGAGGCCTTCAGCATCATGACAATTTCGTTGTCACTCAATGGCTTCCTGGGATTTTCCTCAGCGATCAGTTTGCGGATTTCCTCCTTGACGCTCTTGGAGGCGATGTTTTCTCCGTTGCCCTTCGAAAGGCCACTGCTGAAAAAATATTTAAGTTCAAAAAGCCCGGCGGGTGTCTGCATGTACTTATTCGTCACCACCCTGCTGATTGTTGATTCGTGCATTTCCACATCCATGGCAATATCACGGAGGACCAGGGGCTTGAGATAATTGATCCCCTTTTCGAAGAAATTGCGCTGATGGTTAACGATGCTTTCCGCGACTCTGTATATGGTTTTCTGGCGCTGCTGGATGCTCTTGATCAACCAGGTCGCCGATTGGACCCGTTCCTTGATGTACCTCTTCCCGGTATCGACGTCCCGGCCGCCGTCCATTCCCGCCATGATCTCCCGGTAGAAGTTGCTGATCCGCAACCGCGGCATGCCGTCATCGTTCAGGACGATCTTATAGTCATCCCCCGACTTGTACACATAGACATCGGGGATGACGGTCTGAACCTTTTCCTCCTGAAAGGCGCTTCCCGGCTTCGGATCCATGTTGCTGATGACCATGACGGCTTGCACCACTTCATCGATCTCTACCTTGAGCTTTCTGGCGATCTGGGGATAGTTCTTCATTTCCAGATCCTTGAGGTGATCACGAATGATGATTTCCACCAGAGGATTGGTTTCACCCAGCAGGCGCGCCTGGATCAAAAGACATTCCGTAAGATCCCGAGCGGCAATACCCGGGGGATCAAAGGACTGTACAGTTTTTAGGACCCGGGTCACAAAGTCTGCGGCTGCGTGTTCCTGATCGGCAATCTCCTCGATGCTCGCCTGGAGATACCCATTTTGATCGAGGTTGCCGATTATCTGTTCTCCCACCCTCATCTCCGTTTCCGTCATCGGCGAGAGCTTCAGTTGCCACATTAGATGATCGGTGAGGGACGTCGTTTTGGTCAGGATGTTGTCCCAGGAGGCCCCCTCGTCCTCGGCCCGCTGGTAGGTAACACCCATCGGTCCGTAATCTTCCAGATAATTGTTCCAGTCGAAGTCTTCCCGTCCGTCGCCCTCCCCTGTGATCTCGACGGTGTGATCCACCGGCTTGATCTCGTCGGTCTCCAGGCTCCGCAGGGAATCGGTTTCCGCCGGGGCTTCCTCAATCATATCCTCGCCTATGGAGACCTCCTCCAGAAGCGGGTTCTCCTCCATCTCCTGATTGATCATGTCCACCATCTCCAATCGCGACAACTGCAGGAGTTTTATCGCCTGCTGCAGTTGCGGCGTCATGATCAACTGTTGAGAGAGTTTCAGATTCTGTTTGAGTTCAAAAGCCATACAAAAGTTTCCTTACAGGCAGAAGTCTTCCCCGAAATAGATCTTTTTCGCCGTCTCGCAGGAGGCGATCGTGTCAGGATCCCCCTCTACCAGGATGCTTCCTTCGTTGACGATATAGGCGCGATCACAAACCGAAAGGGTTTCACGGACATTATGATCCGAAATGACCACGCCGATTCCCTTTGCCTTCAGTTTATATATGATCTTTTGTATATCTGCAACCGCCAGGGGGTCGATACCGGCAAAGGGTTCATCCAAAAGGATGAATTTTGGCGAAGTTACCAGGGCCCGGGTAATCTCCACCCGCCGCCGCTCCCCCCCCGAAAGGGAATAGGCGGGATTTCCTGCCAAGGCCGTCAGGTCCAGCTCCCCGAGGAGAGACTCCATGCGCTCGCGGCGCTGCCCGTGATCCATATCCAGGGTTTCCAGGATCGCCATGATATTCTCCTCTACCGTGAGCTTTCGGAAAATCGACGGTTCCTGGGGAAGATAATTCAAGCCTTTTTTTGCCCGGAGATACATGGGGCTTCCGCTTATGTCATCCCCGTCAAGAAAGATGTTGCCGCCATCAGGGCGAATCAATCCGACGATCATATAAAAGGTTGTGGTCTTGCCGGCGCCGTTGGGACCGAGGAGTCCGACCACCTCCCCCGCCTCGATGGCGAGGTTGATGTTGTTCACCACCCGCCGCCCTCCATATACCTTGACCAGTCCCTTCGCCGCCAGCATGCTATTCCCCCGATGCCGTTTTACTATTTCTTTTTCTTGCTATTTTCACCGGGATAGATGGTCGCCGTCACCCTTTTGCCTGCGGTACCTTCCACAAGACCCCTGTTTTCATTGAGGAGGACCGTAATTCGTTCTCCCCGGACGACACTGTCCCCTTCCCGCATCAACGCGTTGCCGCTCACCACTATCTTTTGATCATCTTGATAATAAACGGCATCTTCTCCCGTAACCACCCGGTTAAGTTCGGTGATGCGCACCTTACCCTTGGCTTCGATCCGATCGAGATCCCCGCCCTGGCCGAGGGCCGTACCCGGCTCCGCTTTCCCGTCATCCGCCCCTTTCTTGTAATATACAAGAAGCTTATCGGCGCGGATCACCTTTCGGCCCTGCACGGCCACGGCGTTACCGGCAAAAACGACGAGGCGTTGGTCGTTGAAGGCCTCCAGCCGATTGGAGGTAATCTGAATGGGCTCTCTGGGAAGCTTTTTATCTAGGGCCTGCCCCGACACATCCGGGACCGGAAGCAGCAGACCGAAAACGACGGAGAGGAATCCCAGCCAGATCGGCATGCATCTAATATTTACGGTCATTTTCTTATCTTCCTGTCTTCATGGTGGCCTTTATTTGTGACAACAATTCGATGCGACGGGTTTTCGTGTAGAGTCTCATACCCTTTCCTCTCAATATTATCTTTTCATTTTCGAGCATTACAGGTGCATCCGTATGCAATAGTTTGTCTTTTTCCGTATAATATAATTTATCCGTGGTAATGTGATCCCCCTGATCGGAAATAACCAATACATCCCCCTTGACCTCCATATCCTTGGTGGCCGTCCAGTAGCGTCCCTCCTCCGCGGTGAGCCGGTATGTCCGTCCGTCGGTCATGATCATCATTACCGCTACCTGATCGAAGACAGCCAAGTTGTCCTGGCGTCCATAGGTGACCGTCTTGGCCCTGATTTCCCATTTGGCGCCGTCGGCGGAAACATCGGTGTAGAGAACGTCCCGCACCTGCATATCCACATGATCGGGCAGGATCTTCAGGGCCTTATCGGCTTCCTTCCTTCCCTGCTCCCAGAGGTAGAACAAGATGGAGGCGGCCATTAATACCAATACTGCCGTTATCGCCGGCAGAGTTTTTTTCATTTCAGGAAAAATATCTCGCCAGGAGACGGTCCCATTTCTCCTGGCCCTGGAGGATCAGGTCACATACCTCACGGACGGCACCCCGTCCTCCCCGCTGGCTGGTTACATAGTGGGCGGCCTGTTTTGCCTCGGAAACGGCGTCATTGACGGCTACGGCGAAACCGACTCGTTTCAACAGGGGGATATCGACAATGTCGTCACCCACATAGGCCACCTCCGCCGGAGCTAATCCCTTCCTGACCAGAATTTCCTCATAGACCTCCACCTTGTTCCAGATCAATTGGTGATACTCCTGCACACCCAGATCTTTCGCCCGGTACTCGACTACGTGGGACTTCCGGCCGGTTATCCATACGACCTCCAGACCGCACCGCATGAGGACCTTCAAGCCGTGGCCGTCCTTGACGTCGAAGAATTTCGACTCCTCGCCATGATCGTTCATAACGATGCGACCGTCGGTAAGGACCCCGTCCACATCGAGGATGAGGAGGCGTAGGGGTATTATTCTCTCTCTCAGTTCTGGGGTTATTTCCATGTTCATTCCCTAATACTGCTTTTCACCAGGCGGTCAATCTTCACGAGGGCGGCCAGCAATTCCTCCAACTCCGCCAAGTGTAATGAATTGGGACCATCACAACGGGCTGTCTCCGGTTCTGGATGAACCTCGAAGAATATTCCGTCCACGCCGGCAGCCACGGCGGCCCGGGCCAAAAAAGGAATCATTTCCCGCTGTCCTCCCGACGATGTTCCCATTCCTCCCGGCAACTGGACGCTGTGGGTGGCATCGAAGATCACGGGATAGCCGAAATTCCTCAAGATGGGCAGCGATCGCATATCGGTTACCAGGTTGTTGTAACCAAAGGACGTGCCTCGTTCCGTGATCAACAAATTTTCATTTCCCGCCGCTTCCACCTTTTCGATGACGTTCTTCATATCCCAGGGAGCGAGAAACTGCCCCTTTTTGACATTGATTGTCCGGGCTTTCCGCGCCACCGTCATGACGAAGTCCGTCTGGCGACATAAGAAAGCGGGGATCTGCACCACATCAAGGACGGCCGCCGCGGCCTCGATTTCCTCGAAGCGATGGACGTCAGACAGGACGGGAAGCCGATAATCCGCCCTGATCCCCGCCAGAATCTCCAAACCCTGCGCTGCTCCCGGCCCCCGATAGCCCTGTAGCGAGGTGCGGTTGGCCTTATCATAAGAGGCCTTAAAAATGAAGGGGATGTTCAGCCGGTTGGTGAGTTTTTTAAGGAAAGCCGCGATCCGCCTGGTCATCCGCTCATCCTCGATTACACAAGGACCGGCGATGAGCGCCAGCGGTCGACCGGCGCCGATGGTGATTCTGTCTATCCGGATGGTTTTCATTTCCGCCCGCCGCGTCCCTCGTTTTCCATTTTCACTCCTCCCCTTGGTGTTTTTCCTGGATGATCCTGATCTTCAGAGCCGGGATCCTTCTTGCCGCCCGCTGGTTTTCAGGATTGAGCTGATTGGCGTTTTGATAGGCCTTCAACGCCTCCTGATAAAGAGCCTTCTTTTCATAGGCCTCCCCAAGACCGGCATAAACGGCATCATCCTCCCGGTCATACTTCAGCGCCTGCCGGTACATCTCGATAGCCAGGTCCGCGTTCCCTTTGGCGCCGTAGGCCCGGCCCAGGTTGGCATATGCCCGCCCTTTCTTCTTGGTAATCGTCAAGAGTCTTCTCGCTGTCTTGATCGCCTCGTCATAACGCTTCTCCCGCATATAAGCCTCCATGAGAATATTCAGCACATTCTCCGTTGGCTGGGCGGCGGCAAATTTCTCATAGTTGGCGATCGATTCCTTCCTTTTGCCAATTTTGGCATAGGTAAAGCCGAGGTTATAGTAAAGCTGGGCATTCCGTAATCCAGCTTTGAGTGCCCGCTCGTAATTTTCCGCCGATGATTTGTAAACCTTCAGTTCACCATAGGCAAAGCCGAGATTGGCATACAAAGAGGCCTTGTTTTTTACCTTCGGCAAGGCCTTTTCGTAGAGTCTGATCGCTTGGTCGTAATTCTTGTTTTTCATTTCCATGTCCGCCAGTCGAATCAGGGCGTCGGCGTCGTCGGGTCGAAGTTCCAGGGCCTTGCGGTAATGTTTGGCGGCTTCCGGCGCCTTTCCTGATTTTTGTAGGGCGGCAGCTAGATTGTATTGGATAACCGGATCCTTCGGATTCAAACTCAACGCCTTCCGGTAATTTTCCATTTCCTTGCCGGGTTGTTTCTTGTTTCCGTAAGCCAGGCCAAGATTAGCATAGGCGGTGGCATTGCGCGGCTGTCTTTTGATCAGTTCATTGTACCACTTGATGGCCTCGTCGTTGTTTCCCGCCTTGAGATTGGCATTGGCCAGGGCGGTGACGATTTCGTCCACGGTCGGATTTTTGCTCAGAGCAGCCTGGTAGGAACCGATAGCTTCTTTCATGCGGTTGCCCGCTTCGTATGCCTTTCCCAAGAGGAAATGTACTTTGCCGTCCTCCGAGTTGAGGCGCAGAGACTGCTGATATGATGATGCCGCTTTGGACCACGCACCCATGGCCGCATAGGTGTTTCCCAGACTGGTGAATACCGAGGCATCGTTGGGCTGTACCGCCGACAAACGTTCGAGGGCCTTGACCGCCTGTTCGTAGTTTTTTTGGCTTTGATGGCAACGTGCCAGTTCCTTGAGGGCGCCGCCGTCATGGGGATTGATCTTCAATATGCGCTCGTATTCGTCGCCCGCCGCCTTGAACATGCCCTGGCGGTAATAAATCCCCGCCAGAACCTTCCTGATCCCCATGTCGTTGGGATTTGCCGCAATCGCCTTTCTCAGGGACTCGATCTGATGCCGTTCGCTCGCCGATCCCTGTGCGTGCCTCAGCCAATCCTGGGGAAGCAAAACGATCTTCAAGGGGATCGTGCCGATTTCTCGATCACGGTATCGGACATGGATTCGATAATCGCCGCCGGTATGCGTTTCTCCGCCGGCCCCTACCTGTTTCATCAGCCTGTCCACGAACTCTATCCCTTTCATGAGAACCTGGAAATCGTTGCGCCGTCCGGTTCCGTCAATATCGACGGTTATGCCTTTCCCTCGGAGATCGTCGCTGGCTACCCCGGTAATGATGAACTCGTCTTTGTAGGTCACCTCGAAATGGTCTCGGGGCGTGATTCGATAAACCTTGCCATTCTTTTCTATATCCAGATAGTATAATTGCGGCTGCTTGCCCAAAACCGTGAAGCTGGTGAAATTCTTTACCCGCTGCCATCCGGAAGACACAGGTGGCATATTCTTCGGAAAAATGGCCGCCAATCCCCATATAATTCCGGCCAGGATAGCAACCGCACCGAGGCCGGCCGCCGCCGCGAATACCAACTTTCTATACTGCCTATACTGCCTGTAACGTTCCGGTTTTCTTTTGCGGATCAAATCGGTTTCCATGATCACTCAACCACGGGGATGAAATCGTTTATGGACGCTTTTCAGTCGATCTCGAGTTATATGCATGTAGATCTGGGTGGTGGCGATGTCGGCATGACCGAGCATAACCTGCACCGCCCTCAGATCCGCTCCCCCCTCCAACAGATGAGTGGCATAAGTATGGCGAAAGGTGTGGGGATGCACCTTTTCTTCCATCCCGGCGGCTCGGGCGTATTTCTTAACCAGCTTCCATAGTCCCTGCCTGGTAAATTTCCCGCCCGATTTATTGACAAACAGACTGTTGCTCATCCGTCCCTTCAGGAGTGCGCCGCGCGCCTCCTCCACATAACGCCTCAGGAGATCGTAAGCCGTCCGGCTCATGGGCGTTACCCGTTCCTTCCTTCCCTTTCCCATGACCACCACAAAGCCCGCCTGCCAATCGATGCCGTGGACCGTCAATTCAATAAGTTCCGTAACCCTTAATCCAGTTGCATAGAGCATCTCCAGAATCGCCGAATCTCTCATCGCCGCCGGGCTGTTCATCCCTGGTTGCGCCAGGAGGCGATCGATATCATGGATGCTGAGCACGTTGGGGAGAAGCATCCAGGTTTTGCCCGTGGCCAGACGATCCACGGGGCTGGCCAGCGTTTTCCTCTCCTTGGACAGAAAACGGTAAAAACCGCGGATGGCCGCCAGGGATCGGTTCACGGAATTAGCGGATAGATCCAAACCCCGGAGATAGGCAATGAAAGCCAAGACATCTTCCGGTGTAACCGTTCCGATGTCTTCCCGTCCCCGTTCCGTCATGAACCCGATAAAACGTCTCAGATCGCGTCGGTAGGCATCCAGCGTATGTGGGGAGGCGCCTCTTTCCACCGTCAGGTAGTCGAGATATGTCGCCAGGTAATCATTCACATCTTTTTTTGTAGCTCAAATCGAATAAGTACGCAAAGCTTTTTTCCTGCCGTAACCGACGGTGACCGGAGAAATGGACATGCGGCAATCTCATGCTGCCGGAAATTTCTTGCCGGCTGTATTCCCGGCCATCGCGATCCCAGTCAAAGGAAAGAGTCCACCTTAGTGATCGATCGTAGGAACTCTTTTATAGTCGGAGTCTTCCGACCTGTGCTATATTTGCCCAGCTGGTTTCATAATCATCGGGAAAGAATTTCCCGCGGTTCAATTCCCCCTGCCAGGGAGGTAACAACATGAACCTAAGAGCATCAAGCTTTGCCCACGTGATCAAAAATCAAGTCATGATCCAGACTATATCGACGAATTAGAAAAGATTTTCACCGACAGCAACCATCTGCGCTGCCACTTTCTCACCCATTCCTACTTCGACCATGCCGGCGCCTCTCCCTGTCTGAAGAGGCTTATCCCCAAACTGAAGATCGGCGCTGCTCTGGCGGCAGCGGAAACATTCCGTAAATCCAGTGCCGTGGAGATGATCCGCGAACTCAGCTCCCCCTGGGAAGAGAGATACAAATTTTGACTGGGGGCGAGGATATTGACTTTTCCGGTCTGGAAATCGATCTGATTCTTGAAGACGGCATGGAGCGGGAACTGGGGTCGTGGCTGACCTGCTGGGTTATCGCTACCCCTGGACACACCCGTGATTCCTTGTCTTTTTCCCTCCCCGAGTTGGAAGCCATGATTATGGGCGAGGCGGTCGGCGTTTTCGACCGCAATTTCAAAATTCATCACGAATTCACTTCATGCTATCGTAATTACCTGTTTTCATTCTATATTTTATCTTTCCTATCAATAGAAATACTGATGATGAGTTATTTTTTCACGCTCACCGGCGTCAATGCCCGTGAATATGTGCATAAATCCCTGGTGGCAACCCGGGAATTCAAAGCAAGGATTGAACGTTACCTTACTGATTGCCATGGAAATTGCCAGGAGGTGGCGGAAAGGATCTTTCAGGAGGTTTTTACAGCCACCGGGGCCATTCTCCAGGATGCCCGCCCCTACCGTACCAATCTGGAGGCGAAAATTCGGGCCATAGCCGAAGGAAGATAATCTGTCCCTCCACTATTCACCCAGGACCGGAGATATTGCCGATCCTACCATCTTTCAATAGGTTCAGTAATATATAAATATACCCGTGACTGGCTGTTACCCGACGAGAGCATCGTTTTGCATAAATAAGTCTAGCATTGGGACAACGATAATAAGTTAAAAAGATAATATACTACCTTTTCATGCTCGTCAAAGTTCACGGAACATGAGGTATTTCTTGATACAGCATCAAGCTCGATGACTCCGTAAAAGTCCAGCAAGCAAAGCCTAACGTTCCTAAACCGGACATCTGCCACAGATTTAGGCAAGGCACGCTCATAATGAGGGACAATGAGCGCTTATGCTTAAGCCGTCGTGACCAGAGATGTAACGTTTTGCCACAGTCGGACTGTATACGAAGCCATCAAGCTTGACAGCGGTTATCTGCCCGGAAATCACCGCGGCAGACTGCGATCCCCGGGTTAAGATACATCGGAACGGACACCTGTCGCCCATTCCGTTTCCGCCCCACTTTTCAACTAATCTCTGCGGTAAAGGATATTAAGGCTTTCCCGATCCTTTCGCATCATCGGGTCGATATGGGGTGGTGATACCCCACCATCCGCGGGCCGTCGATTTGTTCACATCGTTTTGATCCACATCCCGATAACCAACCCAACTGAACCATAGATGACTCATATCTTTGTAAATAGAATCATGCTTCCCCAATTCGGATTCTTTGATCGCCGCGGCGCAGCCGGAAATCATAAGTACCATGACAATTACCAACAGTTTTTTCATCGCTTATCCTCCTTTGAAGTTTTTACCGTTTATATGGAACGGTGGTTCATCATCATTTAACGTTTCTTGAAAAAACCGATCAGGAATTCACTGTCCACCGGAGAAAGATCGAATTTGAAAACCGCCTGCTCCACCAGCTTCCCAACGGATTGATCCGGCTTTTCTTCCAGAGCCTGAGAAATCCACTTGATCGCCCTTTGTACGTCATCGCTATCCGGCATGATCGTAGCCATAAAGTTCTACCTCCTTCTTAATTAGTTGATAACTTATCCCTTTGTTGCTGGCCGATGACCTCGTAAACGGCCAGATTGCTGATCAGCGAAGGATCATCGACAATTTCAATACTCTTCACTTCCACCACGGAACCGATTGCCGACTGCAGGGTCTTCTCCGTTATCAGAATCGAATTCGCTCTCCGCTTCGTAAGCCCCTGAAGACGGAAGACGATATTCACGGAATCCCCGATCACCGAGTAGTCCATCTTCTTTTCGAAGCCGATATTGCCCACCACCGCCTCGCCGGTATGGATGCTGATGCCCATGCTCAGGGGCATGTTAATCAACTCTATCGCCCGGCAACTGAGCTCTTTCATGGATTGCTGCATCTCCAAGGCGGCGGCGATGGCGTTATCGGCATCCTGGGGATAGGAAACGGGGGCACCGAAAACGGCCAGGAATCCATCACCAAGATATTTATCGACGATTCCCCGGTGTTTGAAGATTATCTCACCCATGACATGGAAAAAAAGATTGAGCATGGCCACCGTTTTCCGCGGTCCGATTTTCATAGATAGACGGGAAAAATCACGCAGATCGATATTGAGCATCGTCAGCATGCGCAGCTCCTCGGCAACCTGTTGATCCATCTGGACGTTGTGCACGATCCTGTCCACTACTTCCTTGGGCACGAATTTCTGGAACACCCCCCGGATGCATCGTTCCTGCTCCGCCATGGCGAGGGTCTCCCGATACAGACTGGCATTTTCCAAAGCTATACTCACCGAGGTGCCTATGGACTGGAGAAGTTGCATGTCTCCAGCGTTGAATTCTCCCCGTCGTTTGTTGAGTACCTCGATCACCCCCAGGACCCTCCCCTTGGATACGAGGGGTACAGAAAGGACGGATTTCGTCACAAAACCGGTCTTTTCGTCCAGCAGGGGATAGAAATATTGGGAAGTTTTCACATCATTGACTATTACCGCCTCTCCCCGCGTCGCCGCATAACCGGCAATGCCTTTTCCGAGCAGCAGCTTGAGATTCTTCAGTGCTGACAGATTTACCTCCTTATTGGTATTGAAGGATTCCTTGAACACGAGTTGATCATCTTCCCGCAACAGCAACGAACCCGCCTCGACGTTGATCATCACCTGGATCATCTGCATGGTGTGCTTGATGACTTCATCCATGTCAAAGGTCGAGGAAGCGAGGAGGCTGCCGATCTGCTTGAGAAAATCCATCTCCCGATCCCTCTTTTCGACCAGGGAAGTCAGGCGCCCCCGATCTATGGCCAGCGATATGAGGCTAGCTGCCAGATCCACGTGATCTTTCTTTTCGTGGAAAAAGGAGGCCTGCTGGGAACCCAAGAAAAGGACTCCCGCCGGTTCACCCTGGCTCTGCAACGGCGCCAGGCAGATTGATTTGAGCTGATGTTTGTCATTAAGATCCCGCTCGACGTCACTTGTCCCCAATTCCGCCGGATTCTTGATAACCAGGGCGCTCCCCTGTTGCATGACCTTTTCCAGGACGGTGCCTCGGTAAGGATAAATCTTGTTCCTGACCAAATCCGTCGGAATGTATGCCAGATAATCGAAGATCTTCACCGTGGCGTTTTCGTCTTTCCTAACCAACATGATGACGGCCAGATCGTAAATGACGGCGTCCCGCATCTGATACAGGTAGGTATGGACAAGGTCGAGATCCATGCTTTTAGCTCCGATCATCTTGAAGCCCATATCCATGACCTTGACCAACCGGCGCTGTGATTCGTTCTCCTTCATAAGGGCCAGATTGTCATAGGTAAACGCCGCATTGCTCAACAGGGGCGTGAGGATATCGGCATCTTCCTGTGTGAAGCAGCTATCCGAGGCACGCCGCGACATAGTCATGACCCCGATGACTTCGTTAATTCCCTTCAGAGGCATGCATAGGAAGGATTTCGTCCCGTACTGCTCCCGGTTTCTGCGACCGAAACGGCTGTCGGTTTCGATATCATTCACCAGCAACGGTGATTTGTTGATAACAGCGAATTTGGCAACACTCGTCGTGAAATCAATTCGATCTCCCTTTTTTATTATACCGCCCAGGCCAATGCTTGCCTGGACAAGGAAGGTCTCTCGATCAGGATTTTCCAGGAGCAATACCGAACCTACATCGGCATTGACGATTTTGAGGGCCCGCTCCAGGGTAATATAGAAGAGATCTTCCGTGTCGAAGGTAACATAACAGAGATCAGATAGCTCCTTGAGGGTCGTTATCTGAGCGGATTTTTGTCTCAAATCGGCAAAGGTAGACCGCAGATCTTTCTCCAACATCTGGAAGGAGGTCACGATCTCTTCCAGTTCATTGACTTCATCGCTTGTGACGACCTTTCCGGATTCGGCCATGGAGACCGCCATCTTTTTGGAAACGGAGACAATCGTATCGAAAATCCGGCGCACGAGGGAGTAGCCAAAAAGATAAAAGAACAACAGGCTGATGAAGAAAATGGGAATATATTCATCATGAAGGATGTTGTACTTGAAAGCGAAAAAGAAAAAACCCAGGAGGGGAAAGAGAAAAAACAGACTGAAGATTATCGTTAGTCGGTAGTAAAGACTTCTGCTCTCGAGAGATGATTTGGCAAGCAGTCTTTTTATGTTCATCTTGTTCCCTAGTATATCCAAATGAGATCGGCTTTCCTATTTACCTGAATGCGTTTTGTTTTACAAGTTCATTCATAACTTGGTTTGGATGCGCACAAAGTCCTTGCTTTCCAAAACGGCTTGATGTAATAAGTGCGCACTTTTATAATCATTGCCGGAACTCCTTGTTCAGGCCCGGAGCCTGGACTTTAGAGCCGAGAGGAGGAAAGATGACGAGAAGATACGAAACCATCTTCATTACCCCCGCTGACATTCCTGATGAGGAACTGCAGACCTTGATAGATAGGTGCGCTGCGATCATTACCGGTCGTAAAGGCCTGCTGGTCAAGGTGGAAAAATGGGGCAAGCGTAAGCTGGCCTATGAAATCAAGAAGCAGCTTCGTGGTTTTTACGTGCTGCTGGATTTCGCTGGCCAAACGGACATTGTCAATGAACTGGAAAGAAATTTCAAGATTGACGACAAGATTCTCAAATACATGACTGTGAAGAAAGACGAGGTTGTCGATCTCCAGGCCCTGGAAGGAGAATTGAGCGCCGCCGCCCCGGAAGCCAAACCATTGGAGAGTGCTGCCCCGGCCGCATCTGAGGAAAAAGAGGCCGCCGGAAATGATTCCACGTTAGCAGTAACGCCAACGTCATCAGGAGAATAAGTGGAGAAGAGGAAATGACACCTGTAAGAAGCCCAAGGCCGCAACGGCCGCAAAAGAAGTTTTTTCACCGGCGAAAATTCTGCCGGTTCTGTACGGATTCCAATCTGAAGATAGACTACAAGGATCCCCACACATTGCGGGACTTCGTCACCGAGCGGGGAAAGATCATGCCGAGAAGGATAACGGGGAATTGCTCCAAACACCAGCGTGCCCTGACTCTGGCCGTAAAGCGGGCCCGGATGATAGCCCTGCTTCCCTTTGCCGTATCCGAAAGCTGATATTCACCAGGTTCGGCTGTCGCCCGGCCAATTCGCCCCCTCGGGCGTCCCGGCCGGTATGGAGATGGTTAAACGGGCATGACCGGGGAGGAAGGAAGAAACAGCCTCATGATCCGGGGGATCTTCCGAGGTACATTAACTACCTCGCTCTTCTTTCTAACCGTGGCGCTGGTACCTTTTCTCAGTTCCATGCTGCTGATTTTCATTCCGTTCCCGGTATGTTTCTCCTTTGCAAAGCTCGGCCGGACCGGCGGCCTGGCCGTATTAATCTTTTCCCTGCTTATCCTCGTCGTGGTGCAGCACACCATTGCTTCGCAGGTATCTATGACTGCGTTTATCATCCTGGGAGGTCTGGGGATGATCATCTCGGAATTCTTGAAGAGGAACCTCACCGTGGGGTGGACGGTTTCCCTAGCGGCCGCCACCGGGACTCTCATCATGGGTACAATGATCCTTGCAAGCAGCATGATGCACGGAAAGACTCCTGGGGATCATATCTATCATTATGTGCAGGCAATGGTGGCGGAAAACATCAAATTGTATGGCGAGCTCGACCTGCCCGCCGAACAGTTGAAGTTCCTGAAAGATAATTCCACTCGGATAGCCAGGGTTCTAAAGTATACTTTTCCGGCCCTGTCCCTTATCGGTATCTCCATCATCGTCCTGATCAACGTCCTTGTATCTCGAGCAGTTTTCAGGCTCCGAGCGATCCCCTTCCCGGACTTCGGCAACCTGACCCGCTGGAAGGCCGTGGAGCACCTCGTCTGGCTATTTATCCTATCCGGAATCGGTCTTCTGATCCCCCTGGCGGAGATCAAATTCCTGTCCCTGAATATCCTCGCCATCTGCTTGTTTGTTTATTTCCTTCAGGGTCTGGCGATCGGCGAATTTTTCTTCCACAAGAGAAAGGCGCCCTTTTTCCTGCGCTTCCTTTTCTATTTTCTCATTATGATTCAACAGTATCTCATGTTGTTAATCGCTGCCGCCGGTCTTTTCGATCTGTGGCTCGATTTTCGCAAACTCTCCACACCAGCGCCAAAAGTTAACAAAAACCCTTAGCAATAAATTAGGAGGATAAGATGAAAGTCATATTGAAAGAAAATCTGGAAGACCTGGGAAAGATCGGCGATATCGTGAACGTTTCCGATGGATTTGCCAGAAATTACTTGATTCCGAAGGGTTTCGCCGCCGAAGCAACCAGTAAATCCATTCAGTCCCTCGAACATGAGCGCAAACGGATACTCCAAAAAGCGGAAAAGGAGAAGCAACAAGCTGCCGCTCTCGTGGAAAAGCTTGCCGGGTTCACCTGTGTCATTGCTAGGCGGGTGGGGGAACAGGATAAGCTCTTTGGTTCCGTGAACAACAAGGACATCGAAAAGGCCTTGAAGGAAATGGGCCTGGAAATCGACCGTAAAACCATCGTCATGTCCGAACCGATCAAGACCCTGGGGGAATTCCCGGTGAAAATCAAACTTCCCGCCGGTTTGGCGGCGGAAATCAACATTCAGGTCGTAAAGGAAGGATAAAGGATAAAACCTTGCCGGACGCCAGAGAGACAGATTTCTCGCTTCATCGCATCCCTCCCCAGAACATCGAGGCGGAACAATCCGTTCTGGGAGGGATACTCCTTGACAACCAGGGATTGAACGCCGTTCTCGAGGTCATTACCGGCCGTGATTTTTACAGCGAGGCCCACCGCCGGATCTTCGAAGCGATGATCAATCTATCCGAACGCGGCGAACCGGTGGACCTCATTACCTTGAGCAGCATCCTCAAGGACCGGACACAACTCGACAAGGCAGGCGGTGCGGCCTATCTCGCCGGTCTGGTGGACAACGTGCCGTCGGCGGCCAATATCGTTCACTACGCTAAGATAGTCAAAGAAAAAGCTATCTTGCGCGGCCTGATCAATACCGCCACAGAGATCCTCGGCAAGACCTACGCCCCCGGCGCGGATGTGGATACGGTCCTCGATGAGGCGGAACAGGCCATCTTCGAAATCTCGGAGAAGAAGATCCGCCCTGCCTTCTTCCCCATCAAGGACATCGTCAAGGACAGCTTCCGGACCATCGAAGAACTCTACGCCCGAAAAGAACTTATTACCGGCGTGCCTACGGGCTTCGAAAAGGTTGACGATCTCACCTCCGGCTTGCAGAACGCCGACCTGATCATAATCGCCGGTAGACCTAGCATGGGCAAGACGGCCTTCGCCCTCAACATCGCCCAATATGTCGGCATCCACCGAGCTCTCCCGGTATGCCTGTTCTCCCTGGAAATGGCCAAGGAACAAATCGCCATGCGGATGCTCGCCGCCACCGCCAAAGTTGATTCGCAGCGTATCCGCAAAGGTTTTTTAGGGGAAACAGACTGGCCGAAACTCACCACCGCCGCTGGCATCCTCTCGGAGGCGCCGATCTTCATCGACGACACCGCCGCGATCACCGTTTTGGAAATGAAAGCCAAGGCTCGGCGTCTGAAGGCGGAGCACGGATTGGGACTGGTTATCATCGATTATCTCCAGTTGATGCGTAGCGGTACGGCTAAAGATTCCCGGGAGCAGGAAATCTCCGAGATCAGCCGCTCTTTGAAGGCCCTGGCCAAAGAGTTAAGCGTCCCCGTCATTGCCCTTTCCCAGCTCAACCGCAAGGTCGAGGACCGCACAAACCGCCGCCCCCAGATGGCGGATCTCCGGGAATCGGGTGCCATCGAGCAGGATGCCGACGTTATCGCCTTCATCTATCGGGACGAGGTATACAACAAGGCTGAGGACAATCCCGAAAAGGGCATGGCGGAAGTCATCATCGCCAAGCAGCGCAACGGCCCCATCGGCACCGTCAAACTGGCATTTCTGGAAAAATTTACTTCCTTTGAAAATCTCGCTCGCCGCGGCGACTGAGGATTTGGTTTATTCGAGTAGGGGGGGGGTCTCCCCTAGATAAGGAATGGAGAGACGCAGTTTTTTCAGGGCCTGCTTTTCTATCTGCCTTGCCCGCTCCCGGGTAATCTTGTAGCGGTCGCCGATCTCCTGGAGCGTCATGGGGTCATCGGCCATGACGCGTTTTTTGATGATGTATTTTTCCTTCTCCGTCAATTTGTTCAAAGCGCCGGCAATATGACTCTTGAGGATATCCATCTCCTCTTTCCGGATCAGCGCCGTCTCCTGATCTTCACCGTCGTAGGTCAGGTAGTCGATATGAGTGGCATCGCTGTCGTCATTTATGAACGCATCAAGGGAAACGTCGCGATTGCTCATCCTTAAATCCATCTCCTCGATCTCGATGGATTTTACCCCCAGCGAGGCGGCGATTTCCCCGAACTCGGGATTCTTCTGCGACAGCACCTCGAGTTTCCTTTTCGCCTGCCCGAGCTTGAAAAACAGTTTGCGCTGCGCCTGGGTGGTGCCTATTTTTACCAGGCTCCAGGTCTTGATGATATAGTTCTGCATATAGGCCCGGATCCACCAGACCGCATAGGAGATCAGACGATAGCCTTTATAGGGGTCGAATTTCTTGACGGCATGCATCAGTCCGATGTTGCCCTCCTGGATCAGATCTGCGAGCTTGATACCGTAATTACGGTATTCATGGGCGATCTTGACGACAAAGCGCAGGTTCGAGACGACAAGTTTTTCCGCCGCCTCCATGTCGTTGAATTTTTTCAGCCGCACCGCCAGACTGAATTCCTCTTCCGGAGTTAGCAGGGGGAACTGATTTATTTCAGCGATATAACGGTCAAGCGTGCCGGTTAATGCGGGAACATCCAAGTGGTCTTACCTCATATGCAAACAATTTCGAAAGGTTAGGATATATATGCTTCTTTACCGCCGCTGTCAAGGCATTTTTCACCCCGGGCGTCGTCTTGACAGGGAGGAAAGCATAATTAATTTAGATAACCATCAAAAGGGATGAAAAAACATGAAACCCATACACAATGTAATGCTGGAATTCGGATGCCGCATCGCCCAGGAAATCGAGGCCCGGGCCCTGCTCCTGTACGCCGACGCCGCCTTCGAACTGCCGCTCTACGAGGAGGGGAAGCGCGGCTTCGATCTCATTCTCGTAACTAAAGACAACCATGTCCCGGAAAGGTTCGCCGGATCCTCGTTGAGCCTTAACGTCCCCAATGTCAATCTGACCCGGGTAGGACAGATCAAAATTGCCGTCACCAAGGGCATCGCCCTGGGCCTTTTCAAAAAGGGGGACAAAATAGTCTGCTTGAGCGGGGTTCCCAAATTCGGTTACGTGGACAGTATCTTCGTCATCGATGTCGGCAAGGAATTTGAAATCCTGACCTCGGAATATTTGACAGACCTGACGGAAAAGGTTTATCCTGAGGTGTTCGGAGCGATCCTGAACCTGTCCATCGAACTGGCCGCCCAGGGGCGGGAAGGAAGGAAAGTGGGAACCACCTTTGTCATCGGCGACCACGATCGGGTCCTGCAGCTCTCCCGTCAAATGATCATCAATCCCTTTATGGGCTACTCGGAAAACGAACGTAACATCCTGAATCCCGAGCTGAAGGAAACGATCAAGGAATTCTCCGCCATTGACGGGGCCTTCGTCATCAGGGAAGACGGCACGATCATCACCGCGGGGCGGCATCTCAATGCCGCACTGGAGAGCAAAGACTTTCCCCACGGGCTGGGAAGCCGCCATATCGCCGCAGCCGGAATAACCAGCATCACCAACGCCACGGCGATCGTCCTTTCCGAATCCACCGGCAACGTCAGTATTTTCAAGAACGGCAAGATCTTCGTGAGTATCGAAAAACCTATTGAATAAGTGAGGAAATATTATGAGATTTGATAAAATGACCCTCAAGGTCCAGGAAGCTGTTCAGGAATCCCAAGCCCTGGCCAATAGATACGGTCACCAGACAATCGAGGTCGAGCACCTGCTGCTGGCCCTAACTAACCAGCCCGATGGGATCGTCACGGCGATCCTCAAGAAGCTCGGGGCGGACCCCGGCGCGTTGGCGGCGGTTCTGCAGAAATCACTGGAAAAACTGCCCAGGGTGGAAGGTTCAGGATCGACACCGCCCTATCTGAGTGCCCGTTTGAACAAGATCATTGATCAGGCGATGACCGAAGCCGCCCGCCTGAAAGATGAATACATCAGCGCGGAGCATCTCCTCGTCGCCATGTCCGAAGAGAAGGCAGGGGCGGCGGCGGAAATTCTTCGGCAAACCGGCATCAGCAAGGACAGTATCTTCAAGATCCTCGTGGACATCCGGGGCAAACAGCGGGTAACGGACCCGAATCCGGAGGATAAATACCAGGCCCTCAAACGCTACGCCAAAGATTTCAATGAAATAGCGAGAAAAGGTGGCTTCGATCCTGTCATCGGCAGGGACGAGGAAATCCGAAGGATCATGCAAGTCCTCTCCCGGCGGACCAAGAATAACCCCGTTTTAATCGGCGAGCCCGGAGTGGGAAAAACGGCCATCGTCGAGGGACTGGCCCAGCGGATCATCAACGGGGACGTACCCGAAAATCTGAAAAATAAACGGGTCATCGGCCTCGATATTGGCGCCCTCGTCGCCGGGGCCAAATATCGGGGAGAATTCGAGGAACGTCTCAAGGCCGTCCTCAGGGAGGTAATCGACGCGGAAGGGGAAATCATCCTCTTCATCGATGAAATCCACACCGTGGTGGGCGCCGGGGCCTCCGAAGGTTCCATGGATGCCTCGAACATGCTCAAGCCGGCCCTGGCCCGGGGGGAGTTGCGTTGCGTCGGCGCCACCACCCTCAATGAATACCGGAAACATATCGAAAAGGACCCGGCGTTGGAGAGGCGTTTTCAGCCCATACTCGTCCGTGAGCCGACCGTGGAGGACACGATCGCCATCCTCCGGGGGCTCAAAGAACGCTACGAGATTCATCACGGCGTCCGGATCAAGGACGCGGCCATCGTCGCCGCCGCCACCCTCTCCCACCGTTATATCAGCGACCGTTTTCTTCCTGACAAGGCCGTGGACCTCATCGACGAGTCAGCTTCCCGGTTGCGGATCGAACTGGACAGCATGCCAGCGGAGATTGACGCCATCGACCGGAAGATCATCCAACTGGAGATCGAACGGCAATCCCTCAAAAAGGAAACCGACGCCTCTTCCCAGGAGCGACGGGAGAAGATCGAAAGGGAACTGTCGGAACTCAGAGAATCCATGGATCAGATGAAACTGCACTGGAGCAGCGAAAAAGAGGCGATCAAGAGCATCCAGACCATCAAGGGCCGGATTGAGGCCCTGAAAAACGAGGAGATGAAGGCCCAGCGGGAGGGAAATCTCGCCCGCGCGGCGGAAATCCGTTATGGGAAACTCGTGGAACTCCACCAGGAGATGGAACATAAGCAGGAGCGCCTTGCCGCCGCTCAGGAGGACAAGCAGATGCTGAAAGAAGAGGTGGACGCCGAAGATGTCGCCGAGGTCGTGGCAAACTGGACTGGAATTCCACTGTCCCGGATGATGGAAAGCGATGTCGAAAAGCTGATCCACATGGAAGAGCGGCTCAAGCTGCGGATCATCGGTCAGGACGAAGGCATAGCCGCCGTGTCCAGCGCCCTTCGCCGCGCCCGTTCCGGGCTCCAGGACCCCAACCGTCCCATCGGCTCCTTTATCTTCCTCGGCCCCACGGGTGTGGGAAAGACGGAACTGGCCCGGGCCCTAGCGGAGTTCATGTTTGATAACGAACAGGCCATGATCCGCATCGACATGTCCGAATACATGGAAAAACACTCTGTAGCCCGTTTGATCGGCGCCCCGCCCGGATACGTAGGTTACGACGAAGGGGGTTATCTCACTGAAGCAGTCCGGCGACGGCCATACGCGGTCCTCCTTTTCGATGAGATTGAAAAGGCCCATCAGGATGTGTTCAACATCCTCCTCCAAATCCTCGATGACGGGCGGTTGACGGATGGTCACGGGAGAACCGTGGACTTCAAAAATACGGTAATCATCATGACCTCCAACGTCGGCAGCCAATGGCTTCAGGATGGCGAACTTGCCGATGAGGAAAAACGGGCCCGTAGCACCGACGCCCTCCGCGCTACCTTCAAACCAGAATTTCTCAACCGGATCGATGACATTATCACCTTCCGCTCATTGAACTTGAGTGATATCGAACGGATCGTTGAAATTCAAATCGGTATTATCCAGAAGCGTCTGGCCGAGCGCAAGCTTACCCTGGAATTGACAGACCGTGCAAAAGATTATATAGCCCGCAACAGCTACAGCTCCGTTTACGGCGCCCGACCCCTAAAACGGACGTTGCAAAAGCTTGTCCTAGATCCCCTGGCGCTCAAGCTCCTCTCCGGGGCTTTCACTGAAGGAGACAGAATCACCGCCGATCTCGACACCCACGATGAATTACAGTTTGCGAGGAAAGAGGTCAAAAAGAAGAAATAGACAGGCAGATCCCAACCGTCACCCCCTTTCCCTAAGAGTACCGGAGAATCGATTCAGGATCCGCCGGGCGTTCCGGACGGAAGAGGCAGGCGGTAAAATGGGAACCAGTGCAAATGCAAAAAGGAGTGGTATATGGAAGAGGGAAAACAGGGAAAAGGATTTGTAATCAAGGATCGCCGCCTGTTCGATGAAACCGGTGAGGTTCGCCGGGAAGATGACATGGGGCAACCCCCAACGGAGGAAAGCCGCCCCCAATCCACCAGCGATGCACCGGCCCGGGAAGAAGAGGAACTATTCCTTCCCGAGGTCAATTTCATGAATTTCATTCTGTCCTTAAGTACGACGGCTATGTTTCATTTCGGTGATTTTCCCGATCCCGTCTCAGGCAAGTCCAAAAAAAATATGGCGGCCGCCAAGCACACCATCGATACCATTACGATGCTGGCCGCTAAAACAAAGGGAAATCTGGACGATAACGAGAAAAACGTTCTCGATGCTGTTCTTTTCGAACTGCGCATGCGCTATGTCAAGGAATGCGGGGCACCAGCATCGTGAAGGTCACCTCCAGCTTGTGCAGTAAGAACGTTGCCGCCCGGGTTTGTGAACCAAGTTTACCAGGGTCGCGATATGTTCTCCGATACGAAAAACCACGGCGAATCCGAATCTTGCCAAATCATGACCTTTGAGATGAACAACCCGGTGCGATGCATGTCTCCGGCCAAGGTAAACCTGTATCTGAAAGTCCTTTCCCGTCGTCCGGACGGATACCATGACCTGGCCACGCTCATGCAGCGGATCAGTCTCTATGATGAGATGTTTTTCCGGCTCACCTCGGCAGCCGGAATCGTCCTCCATTGCCCGGGATCGAGTCTGCCCGAAGACAAAGCGAACATCGTCCATCGCGCCGCCGAGAGTTTCTTTCACCGCGTCGGCTTTTCCGGCGGGGTGGAGATCATCCTCAAGAAATCCATACCCCTGGCCGCCGGACTGGGAGGAGGCAGTTCCAACGCTGCCACGACCCTGCTCACCCTCAATGAATTTGCCGGCCGTCCCTGCTCGCGAACCGACCTGATGGAAATAGGCGTCGCCCTCGGGTCAGACATCCCATTCTTCATCCTGGAAGCAACGGCCTGGGCGTTCGGAATCGGCGACCGACTGGAAGCCGTTGCCCATCCGCCACAGTTCCACTTCCTGCTGGTAAATCCCGGTTTCGAACTTTCCACCCGGAAGGTTTATGAAGGTTTGAATTTAACATTGACAAAAGAGCCAATCCATTATAGCATCCCTCGATTTTTTGAATGCCATGATGTGATCAAGGGACTGCATAATGACTTGGAGACTGTGTCCATCAATCTTTACCCCGTCTTGGATGAAATCAAGGCGCTTCTCCTCAGTCATGGCGCCGCAGGCGCGCTGATGTCTGGAAGCGGTCCCACGATTTTCGGTGTCTTTGACAACGAAGATATGGCGATGAAGGCGGAGGAATCATTGCAGGGATACGGGACTTGGTCTCTTTTTCGTGCCCACACCATTTGAATAAACGTTTCGGCACAATCCTCTCTCTTTGTTTCTTCACACCCGAGCCGTTCCTCGTTAACCACGGACAACAATGGGGCGTCGTCAAGCGGTAAGACACAAGAATTTGGATCTTGCATACGGAGGTTCGAATCCTCCCGCCCCAGCCAATACGCTGCAGCACGTTGCAGAAGAGGAATCAGATGCTGGAACGAATTCGTATCTTCTCCGGAAACGCAACACCGGATCTAGCGGCTAGAATAAGCAAGAACTTGGGCGTCCCCCTGGGCAAGGCCAATGTATCGATCTTCAGTGACGGAGAAACAAGGGTAGAAATCAACGAAAATGTGCGGGGGATGGATGTCTTTATCATCCAATCGACGTGCCCGCCCGTGAATGTCACCCTCATGGAGCTCCTGATCATGATTGACGCCATGAAAAGGGCTTCGGCCTATCGGATCACCGCCGTCATCCCCTACTATGGTTACGCCCGCCAGGATAGGAAAGTCGCGCCCCGGGCGCCGATCTCCGCCAAACTTGTGGCGGACCTCATTGCCACTGCCGGGGCGAATCGGGTCCTTTCCATGGATCTCCATGCCGGCCAGATTCAGGGTTTCTTCAATATCCCCGTGGACAATCTCTTTGCCACCCCCGTACTTCTCGATTATATAAAAGAATATTATCATGACAACACCGTGATCGTCTCTCCGGATACAGGGGGAGTGGTCCGGGCCAGGGCCTTTGCCACTCGGATGGGAGTGGGACTGGCCATCATCGACAAGCGCCGGGAAGGACCCAACGAGGCCCAGGTGATGAACATCATCGGCAATGTTAACGGAAGGCGGGTCGTTGTGCTCGACGATCTAATCGATACCGCCGGTACCGTCGTTCAGGCAGCGAAGGCCCTCAAGGAGGCGGGAGCGGTGGAAGTATCCGTATGTTGCACCCATCCCGTCCTCTCCGGACCCGCTATGGAACGTCTGGAGAATTCCGATATCAAGGAGATCATCGTGACAGACACCATCCCGCTTCACGACGGGGCAAAGGCATGCAAACGCGTGAAGATCCTTTCCGTAGCCGGACTCCTCAGCGAGGCGGTGCGTAGGATATACTACGACGATTCGGTGAGTTCACTATTTATTTAGGAGGCATTAATGGAAGCCATAGCATTGAGGGCGTCTGCCCGCAAGATCTCAGGAAAAGGCCCCGCCCGACGTGCTCGCGCACACGGGCTGATTCCGGCCGTTTTTTACAATCCGAAGGCGGAGGCGATCATGTTGACCGTCAGTGCCGCCGATATGAAGGAATTCTTCAAGAAAAACGAAGACAATGCCTTCATAAACCTCCGAATAGAAGTTAACGGCACATCTCTGGAGCGGATGTCGATTGTCAAGGATGTGCAGCGGAATCCCCTTACGGGACAGATTCTTCATATCGATTTCTACGAAATCAGTATGGATCATAAATTGACCGCCGATGTCGCCCTGCAGTTCGAGGGTACGCCCATGGGGGTTGAGCTGGGAGGGGAGCTGCAGATTTTGAAGAGAGAGGTATCCCTTTCGTGTCTGCCTTCCGTCCTTCCGGAATATATCAATCTCGATATCAGCGCCCTCAAAATCGGTGAGGCATTAAGGGTAAAGAATATTCCCGCAATGGAAGGGATAACCATCCTGGAACCCGATGAGGCCATCCTGGCCATGGTAGCGGTCACCAGGGAAGCCATGAGATCGGAATCAGAGGAAGAGGCAACGGCGTCCAAAGAGCCGGAAGTCTTGAAACAGAAGGCCGCGGATGCGGAATAGGATTGCTTTGCGGAAATAATTCGGGGTTGTCAAAGGGATGGACGGAGATGTTTTTGATCGTCGGGCTTGGCAATCCGGGCCGGGCTTATGAGGGGACGCGTCATAATGCCGGCTTCCTGGTCATAGATCGTCTCTCTCAAGACCTGGAAGCGCCGGTGGAACAAAAAAAATTTACTGCCTTGATCGGCAGGGCGCAGATCGGCGCCGCTAAGGTCATGCTTGTCAAGCCCCAGACATTCATGAACCTGAGCGGTGAGTCCGTGCGCCGGATCTTTGAATATTACCAACTGGAGCAGACGGAAGAAGTCATAGTCGTTCACGATGATCTAGATCTGCCCTTTCCAGCCCTGAGGCTGAAGGCGGGTGGCGGTCATGGGGGGCACAAAGGACTGTTGTCGGTCATTCATCACTTGGGCAGCCCGGATTTCTTGAGGGTGCGGGTGGGCATCGGAAAACCGGTTGTAAAGGAAGCGATCGAGCGACATGTCCTTGATCCCTTTACCAGAGAAGAAGCGAAACTCCTGCCGGCGGTTGTTACTACAGCCGCAGCAGCGGTGAGCAAGATCGTATCTTCCGGGATTCAGGCGGCTATGAACCAATATAACGGCAGCACCATAAATAATTTTTCTGAGGAGGTTTAATGATGTTTAAGGGTAAACAGCGTTTGTTTTCTTTTTTGACAGTCATGGCCATCATGCTGTTTCTGATGGTTCCCATGGCTTTTGCCGGTGAGGCGGATATCGTCCTGCCCGACCTGTCCAAGGTCACGTTCATGGACGGGGCCCTGAGCGGGATGCTGATCCTGAATCTGGGGCTCGCCGTGTGCATCATCGGTATGGCATTCGGCTGGATGCAGTACTCCCAGACGAAGGCCCTGCCGGCCCACCAGGCCATGCTCGACGTCTCCCAGACGATCTGGGAGACCTGCAAGACCTACGTCCTGCAGCAGGGCAAGTTCCTTGCCGCCCTGTGGATACTGATCGCGATCTGTATCGTCTATTACTTCGGCGTGCTTTCCCATATGGAGGCCGGTGACATCATGGTCGTTCTCGTCTGCTCCATCCTGGGGATCCTCGGCTCCTACGGTGTGGCCTGGTTCGGTATACGGATCAACACTGTGGCCAACTCCCGGGCCGCCTTCGCATCCATGAGCGGAGAGCCGCTCAACATCGTCAACATCTGTCTCCGCTCCGGCATGAGCGTCGGTCTCCTGCTCGTCAGCATCGAGCTCTTCTTCATGATCCTCATCCTCGCCTACATCCCCAGTGAGTTGGCCGGTCCCAGCTTCATCGGCTTCGCCATCGGCGAGTCCCTCGGCGCCAGCGCCCTCCGCATCTGCGGCGGTATCTTTACCAAGATCGCCGACATCGGCTCCGACCTCATGAAGATCATCTTCCACCTTCCCGAAGACGATCCGAAAAACCCCGGCGTCATCGCTGACTGTACGGGTGACAATGCCGGCGACAGCGTCGGTCCCACGGCGGACGGTTTCGAGACCTACGGCGTCACGGGCGTGGCCCTCATCGCCTTCCTGGCCCTGGCCCTGGCCGACAACCCCCTTATGGGCGGCAAACTGGTCGTCTGGATCTTTGCCATGCGTATCCTCATGATCCTCACCTCCCTGGCCTCCTACTTTGTCAACGACTCGGTAAGCAAGTCCATGTTCAGCGGTCCGAAGGTATTCAACTTCGAGCACCCCCTGACCAATCTGGTCTGGATCACCTCGATCGTTTCCATTGCCGTCACCTTTGCTGCAAGCTATGTTCTCCTTTCTGACCTGCCCCATGTGGGCGGCGGCATTGCGCTCTGGCTGGCCCTTTCCATCATCATCAGTTGCGGGACCATCGCCGGCGCCCTGATCCCGGAATTCACAAAGGTCTTCACGAGCACCAGTTCCCGTCACTGCGACGAGTGCGTTAATGCCTCCCGCCAGGGCGGTGCTTCGCTGAACATCCTTTCCGGATTGGTCGCCGGTAACTTCTCCGCCTTCTGGGAAGGTCTGACCATCCTGTTCCTCATGTTTATCGCCTATTTTGTTTCCCAGGCCCCGTCGGTCATGGAGATCATGCCGGCGGCCTTCAAGTTCGCCGCCCCGGTCTTTGCCTTCGGTCTCGTGGCCTTCGGATTTCTCGGCATGGGTCCCGTGACCATCGCGGTAGATAGCTTCGGCCCCGTATCGGACAATGCCCAGTCCATTTATGAACTCTCCATGATCGAATCAAGGCCGGACGCCCGGGAAGTAGTGAAACAACATTACGGCATCGACCCTGATTTCGAGGCGGCCAAGCACTGTCTGGAATCAGCGGACGGCGCGGGCAACACCTTCAAGGCCACGGCCAAGCCGGTCCTTATCGGCACCGCCGTCGTCGGCGCCACAACCATGGTCTTCGGCATCATCATCCTCCTGGAGAAGATGTTCGGCCATGTGGTAGCCAAGCTTAGCCTCGTCCAGCCGGAGGTCATCCTCGGCCTCCTCATGGGCGGCTGCGTGATCTACTGGTTCACCGGCGCCTCGATCCAGGCTGTTGTCACCGGCTCCTACCGTGCGGTAGTTTATATAAAGGAAAACATCGACCTCGACAAGACGGAAGCCTCTATCGAAGACAGCAAGGAAGTGGTGAAGATCTGTACGATTTATGCCCAGAAGGGGATGATCAACATCTTCATCGTCATCTTCTTCATGGCCCTGGGGCTGGCCTTCGTCGATCCCTACTTCTTTATCGGCTACCTCATCGGCATAGCCTTCTTCGGCCTTTTCCAGGCCATCTTCATGGCCAACGCCGGCGGTTGCTGGGATAACGCCAAGAAGATCGTTGAAGTCGATCTGAAGCAGAAGAACACCCCGCTACACGAGGCCTCCGTCGTGGGCGACACCGTCGGCGACCCCTTCAAGGACACCTCTTCGGTATCCATGAACCCGATCATCAAGTTCACGACCCTGTTCGGCCTCCTGGCCACGGAAATCGCCGTGACGATGACCAATCAGGGTATGAAGGTGGGTTTGGCCGTCGCATTCTTCGTTATCGCCCTGATCTTCGTGTATCGTTCCTTCTACGGTATGCGGATCTCCGCAGAGAAGCTGGGCTAACATCGAATCAATCCTGACCCAATCAGGATACGCAACATGAAAAGCGCCTCCCGAAACGGGAGGCGCTTTTTTATGGGCTTGACAAAACTCGGGAAACCCATTAGTCCCAAAAACGGTTTATCTTCCGCACCTCCAAGAGTCTCTCCGGAAGCGCTTCGTGCGTCCTGTGTGCGCTGCGATGATTTTCCCCGGTGGGACGATCATAACACAAAGGAGTCTAACCATGGGCTTTCGCTGTGGAATTATCGGCCTCCCCAATGTAGGCAAGTCAACGATCTTCAACGCCCTTACCGCCACCGGGGCGGAAGTGGCCAATTATCCCTTCTGTACCATCGATCCCAACATCGGGGTGGTGTCCGTTCCCGATCCACGGCTTGATTTTATTGCTGAAATCCTCCATCCTCTGAAAAAGACGTATACAACCATGGAATTTCTGGATATTGCCGGCCTGGTAAAAGGGGCCAGCAGAGGAGAGGGATTGGGCAACAAGTTTCTCGGTCATATCCGGGAGGTGGATGCCATCGTACATATTGTCCGCTGTTTCGATAACCCCGATGTGGTTCATGTCGATGGTTTGGTCGATCCGGTACGGGACATCGAGATCGTCAACACCGAATTGCTGCTTGCCGATCTGGAAACAATCGACAAGCGCCTCCTGTCGGTTGAGAAAAGAGTCAAGACAGGCGACCGGGAGGCAGGTCAAACCCTGGAGTTCCTGCGCATGATCAAAGATACCCTGGGACGTGGCATACCCTGCCGAAATCTTGTCCCCACGGAGGAGCATACGGAAGTGCGTAAAGATTTGCACCTATTGACGGATAAGAAGGTACTTTATACGGCCAACGTCAGCGAAGCCGTGTTGAAAGGGGCGCAGGGATATGTCAGCGCCATGGAGGAGGTTGCCGCTCGTGAAGGCGCCTTGGTCATAACAATCTGCGGGGATATGGAAGCGGAAATTGTGGAACTGCCGCCAGAGGAACGGGCGGTCTTTCTCGAAGATCTCGGCCTCCGAGAATCGGGATTGGAGAAACTCATTAGGGCGGGCTACGATCTTTTAGGGCTTATCACCTTTTACACAACCGTCGGCACGGAACTCCGCGCCTGGACCATTCCCCGGGGCACCAGGGCGAATCAGGCTGCGGGGAAAATCCACAGCGATATGGAACGGGGTTTTATCAGAGCGGAGATCCTCCATTTCGAGGATTTCAAGGCCGTGGGAAATATCGCCGTCGCCCGGGAAAAAGGACTCGTTCGTTCGGAGGGAAGGGATTACCAAATTAATGACGGGGATATCGTTGTATTCCGGTTCAATGTATAAAAAAAGGTGGATGGAAAAGGAGGGACTAAACCATCCACCTGTATATAAACTGAAAGGGTATTGCTTATTTCCCCTTCAGATCGCCCTTTAAGGGGGGCGGTGGGTGGAAAGGAGGGATATAAACCACCCACCGGCATTGAAACCATTTTTAATCGCAGGATGAATCAGGCAGGAAGAAGTCTTCCCTTTTTTCTTCCTTCACCTCGTTCTTTTTGTAACTAACTTCTCGTTCTTTTAACCCTTCCGCTTTTTTGCCGCTATCTACGGAGAGAAAAAAATCATGTACTATTTGCCTATCAAGCCTGAAATACTCTGAATCCTCCTTACTGCCTGAATCCTGCTGCGAATGATTCTTTTCCTCCACGCTCATGATTTTGATCTTTTTGACAATAAGAATTAGCAATCATCGTGCCATGATGACTGGAATGGTTTTAAATAATTATTTAACTTTTAGATATATAATTAGAACTAATTACTTACTTGTTTTATGCTTACAAAACTAACAATATGAATTCAGGTGATAACTTAGGGATTGTAATTCCGGAGTAATAAGCGTGCGTATATCGAACACTAATATTAGGTAAGGAACTGGGAAAGCTCCTTCCACAGGCCCTCTGGATACTGTGCGCATAACGCACTATATGTGCATAAAGCGCACGCACAAAAATTGCCGCCAGTAATTACGAAGGAGCCTCTTGCTTCTCTTCTTGATACTTCTTCTGCTCCCGGATAAGTTTGTAGCGGGAAATTCCCAGTTGCCTAGCTGCTTCCGTTTTATTGCCGCCTGATTTCTGAAGGGCGTTTTCCAGAATCTTTCCCTTAACATCCTTGAGAATTTTTTCAGTTACCGTATCGTAATCGATACCTGTCAAAGGCAGTTGCTGGAGGAACGGCTCAATCTTTATATCCACATCTTTATTGGCCAGCATGTTTAATTCCGTCGGCATGTTATCGGGGGAGATGACATTCCCTACCCCCTTGAGGATCATGATCCGTTCGACAATATTCTTCAATTCCCTGACATTGCCCGGCCAGGAGTACGCCTGAAGTATGGCTTCCGCTTCCCGGTTGAATCCCTTGACACGCTTTGAAAATTTTTTATTGAACTCCTGAACGAAATAACGGGCCAGCATAATTATGTCATCGGACCGTTCCCGGAGGGGCGGGATTATAACAGGAACCACGCTTATACGGTAGAAGAGATCTTCCCGGAAGGTGCCGGTGGCGACCATTTCACTCAGATCCCGGTTGGTGGAAAAAACGAACCGCACATCGATGGGGATGTTCTCATTCCCTCCCAACCGCCGGATGTGACCGTCCTCGAGCATGCGGAGAAATTTCGCCTGGAGTTGAATCGGCATTTCCCCAATTTCATCGAGAAGCATCGTCCCGCCGAAACAATACTCAAGCAGCCCAATTTTTCTCTTTCTGGCATCCGTAAAGGCACCCGCCTCGTATCCGAATAATTCGCTCTCCAGAAGCGTAGCGGGAATGGCCGCACAATTTATATCCACAAACGGCTTCAGGTTTCGGTGCGAATGGCGATGAATCGCCCGGGCGATCAGTTCCTTGCCAGTGCCGCTCTCCCCTTGAATAAGGATGTTCGTGTCATGTCCCGCCACATCGGCGATAACATGAAAAATATCTATCATCTTCCGCGATTTGCCCAGAATATCGTGGAAGCCCATGAGATGATCCTCCCGCTCCTTCAACTTCTCGACCTCCGTCTTCAGCGTTTCCGCCTCCAGGGAGAGAAGGGAATTCATAATGGCATTGTCATAGGCCGTCGCCGCGTTCTTGATGAGGACATCCAGGATATTGACCTGATCGGAGCTGAAACTGCCTTTTTTTTTCGCCAACAGCATGGCACCGACAAACTTATCCCGGATGTGAAAAGGTATGGCGATTTCCATCGGAAAATCTGGGAACAAGGGTTGGATTCCTTTACCTTCCATTGCTGTGGTGACGACCGTGGTGTTTTTTTCGATTGCTTCCCGGATGAGGCTGGCACTCATTGTCGTATCGCATTCCTGCTTGCTTTTCACCACCACCCGTTCGCCGTCATTGATCAAGCAGCGATCCTTTTCTATGTCCCACACATAACCCATGACCCGATCGGCATAGGCGATTTTCAGGGCACTGATGAAAACTATTTCGAGAATGCGATTGTCCAGAGAGTAACTCTGGTTCATCTCCGAAACCGCCTCCTGAAGAATCATCAAGTGCCTAATCTTTTCGGCGTTTGTTTCCAATAACCGTGCATTGTGGATAATTACACTGACCTGATTGGAAAAAGTCAGAAACAGATTGATCTCCTCAGCAAAGAAATCGACCTCCTCCTGGCGCCATGCCGCCAAGGTGCCGATGACGTAATCCCCGATTTTAAGGGGGGTGCAGACGATTGACCCACGGCCGACGATATTGGTCAGCATACGGTCCATAGGGGTAATACGGGGATCCGTGGCGGCATTTCTGATCATGATCATATCTCCGGTCCGCGCCACTTTGGTCGCCAGACAGTCATGCTCGTTGATATTCAGGGGGGTGCTAAAGGCCCGGATGGTCTCTTCCTCAAGGTAATTTTTGACTACCTTCGTCACCAGGTACTGCTGAGTTTCGTCGCAGAGTCTGATGATGCCGCGCTCAAAACCTACGGCATCGACGAGTTCATCAAGGATCTTCGCCATAATCTCATCCTGATTGGCCTGGATCGTCAGAAGGTTGCTGATCCGGAAGATACTCTTGAAGAGGCGATCTTTGTCGAGAACCGGTCCCGCAACCCCATCTGACAGTTCAACCATCCCATCGGTTACAGAGGGCATCGTACTATATGCCGACATTGAATTTTTACTCCTTATCCCTATAGCTCTTTGAGTATGATACTCAGGGCCGTTGTCAGCTTGACTGTCTCTTCATCTGCCTTCCTCAGGCGGGTGCTGACGATTCTGGCCATATTCAAGAGGATGCGAAAGCCGAGATCATATTTATCTTCCGCCAGTTGGAGAAAATCGTCTTTGCTAAATTCATACAGATCACAGTTGGTTACAGCTTTTATCGTTGCCGTTCGCTTTTGTGCCTCCAGGAGGGCGATTTCTCCGAATACCGCATGATCTTTGGCATCCAGCCTGGTAAAGACCTTGTTTCTCCCCGCATCCTGCTCGTCTTCCAACTCCCCGATAACCAGGCTCTTGACCACTTCCACCGTTCCAGACATCATGATGTACATGGTACCGCCAACCTCGCCCTCTCTCATGATCACGGCCCCGGCCGGAAACGTTACGGTACGAGCAATGCCCAGGACCTCACCGATCTGTTCGGGTGAAAGGCCTCTGAATATTTCCGTCTGCTGCAACATGGCCGCTTCCTGTATCATGATCTGACGTCTCAAAATAATCGGAAGGGTCTACGACGACGGCATGGTTCGGGAGAGAACCACGGCCAGATCGTCCGCGGCGATCATATAATCGCCTTCGGGATTGATATTGATTTTCAGGGCATCCTTCTCCGTGGAAAAATCCTTATTTGCCTCCCGTATCCGTTCTCTGATGAAGTTGTCAATCACTGAGGTATTGCCGGAGAGGATATCCTCCAGTTTGATCGCCTTCCTTTCCTTCATGATCCCGATGAGAATCGCCTGCTCCCGTTCGCGGTTATGAGCCGCCAATTCCTGGAAAGGTCGATTAATGAACCCGGCGGGTATCTGCGTCCGCCATAACTTGTTTTTGTCACCAAGGGAAACAAGACTGGATATTACCCTCGGAAGCCCGGGGGAATTGATGGCGCTCGCCAGGAGCGCGCCGACATGTTCACCCCGAACAACAATTTCATCGACATTGGCCCGCCTCAAATGGGGGCGGTTGTCCCCGTCCAGGATTTCGGCGATGGTCTTTACGTGTGGGGCAAGCGATTTCACGGTCAGGGCTGCCAGCGCCGTTCGTCCGTCGCTCCGTTCTTGGGAATGACCGCCGGATTGATCGGCCATGATTATAACGAATTTTGCCTATATCACATTGGCTCGGAGCAGCGCCTCTTCGTGGGCGTAATCGCCCCGAAGGAATTTCAGCTTGAAGCGGCTATATTTAGAGCTTATTCGTAAATAAAATTTGCTTTACGTAACAATATCGGTTATAATTACTTCCTAAATGTAAAAATAATTAACGACGGAGGTGATTATGGCA
>Ga0302253_1000087_pt1 | contig 102228 bp, 97 predicted proteins | sample AAG_RA_Trp_MG_FD_193537 | JGI IMG/M metagenome (GOLD analysis project Ga0302253, IMG submission 193537) | Enriched activated sludge microbial communities from anaerobic digester in WTTP, New Holstein, Wisconsin, United States - AAG_RA_Trp | ecosystem: Engineered > Bioreactor > Anaerobic >... | reverse complement strand
TTCATACACTTTTGCCTCAAGAGGAGTAATTTTACCCGAAAAGAAAACCCTTGTCAAGTCGGATTTGTAGCCCTGGTATTCGGCTCCTATATCCACCAGCACCGGTTCGTTCTTAAGTATTTTTCTCTCTGAAGTAAGGTGGTGCGGCTTGCTGGAATTGGGCCCCGAGGCGACTATGATGCCGAACGCCGGCCGCTCCGCTCCCAGTCCGCGCATATATGATTCCAGCTCAAAAGCGACATCTTTTTCGCTTCTTCCGGCCAGGCGCATGCGCGAAGCCCTGCGCAGCGCCGCGGCCGCGATACGAACCGCCTCCCTTATTTTCGTCATTTCCTGGGCGGTTTTGACCCTGCGCAATCCCTCCGCCATACCCGGTGAGGGGAACAACTCCGTGCCCTGCCCCAAAGCGGCGGAAAGACGGCTATAATAGAGATATGTCAGGTGTTCCGGCTCGAAAGCGAGCCTGCGCAGCTTAAGCCTGCGGCAGACGGCCTGAACGGAGGCGGAAAGCGAAGATTCCACCTGTATTATCCGGCAGCCTTTTATTGCGCGGGAGGACTCCTCAAAGTATCGGAAATCGGTGAAATAAAAGCACTCTTTTAAGCTGACCAGCAGAAAAGAATCACGGCAGGGATAGGAACAAAGATAAGATACATTCGCGGGGTCGATGAAAAGCATGGCGGCGCCGCCGCAAGCCGCCAGTTGTTCTCTAAGCGCCTTCAAAGCCGGGATATTCATTCGGTCTGAAGGATATCCAGAAGCGCTTCCAGGCCGAGCCGGTAACTATCTGCGCCGAAACCGGCTACCACGCCCCTTGCCACCGGGGCGATCAGGGATTTACGGCGGAACTGTTCGCGCGAATGGACATTGGAAAGATGCACCTCTACTGCGGGCAGGCCTGACGCAGCTATGGCATCGCGGATGGCGACGCTGGTGTGCGTATATGCCGCGGGATTTATCAGGATACCGTCAAAACTGCCCGGCGCGGCCCCTATCTTTTTGACGATCTCTCCTTCGATATCGGATTGCAGAAAAGAGAGTTTCGCCTTCCGCAGAGCGGCGGCTTTTCTTAGAAGCGCGTTTATGGAGTCCAGGTCCGTTCTGCCGTAAACCGCCGGCTCGCGCCTGCCCAACAGGCCCAGGTTAGGTCCGTGAATGACAAGTATCTTCCTGGAAATAGTCATAGTCCTCAACCTTTGGACGGCAATTCCGCCTTCTCGATGATGAGTATCGGGATGCCGTTCTTAAGCGGATAACGTCTTCCGCAGGATAAACAGTAGAGAAAATCCGCGGCGGCGCCGCTCTTAATATCTCCCCGGCAGGCCGGGCAGGCCAGGATATCCAGTAATTCTTTATCGATGCCGCGGGTAACGCTCGGGCTTTTCGCGCTTTTGCCGGCGGTATCCGGTCTTTTCTTCATTTGTTATTCTCCACGTATTGCAGTCGCAATTCATAAAGCGCGTTTTCCAGCAGCCGCCCCTCTTCTTCGCTGAGATTACCGGAGGTCTTCTCCTGCAGCATCGCCAGGGTGTCTATCAGGAACTTCGCCTGGGAAAGATTAGACTCCTTTTTCCCGGTAGAAGGGTTGGCGACGATGCCCAGCGCGATGGATGCCTGTAAAGCCATGCTGGTCACAAAGAGGTTGAAATCCGCTTCCGGCGGCGCAAACCCGCCGTCCTTGCTGTCTGACGACTTCTCTTTTTCTACCGAATCCTTCCAGGACTCGTCGACTTTTTTCTTCTCGTCTTGTTTATCCACGCTTTTTTCCTTTCCCGCGCCCGGCTTTCAGGAGATAACGACCCCGGCGTAACCTACCACGCTGGAGAAATCGCCGCTCACCTCTCCGCTGTTGGCATATTCTATGATCTCCGCCTTGACCGCGCCGAGCCGCTTTGCCGCCTCAAGCAGAGACATTACCGGGGCGTAACCGCACATACTTATATCCATCTCCAGGACGCGCCGGTAAAGCTCCTCGGCGTCAAGGCCGGAAACCGCGTCAAGCGCCGCCCTGTCCTTTTTTCCGGCGCTTGAACTGTCTTCGTAATGCGTCATGTCGCTGCTGGCCGCTATAAGCACCGACCCGGGAGGAAAAGACTTCTTTACCGCATCTGCAATGGCGCGCCCCAACTCTATCAGTTCGCAGGGGCCGCCCCCGCCGATACAGACGGGAAATATGCGAAAATCCCCCCCGAGATATTGAAAAAACGGCAATTCCACTTCCAGGGAGTGTTCGGCCTCATGCGCCCTGTCGTCTTCGCGAAGCAGGGCGCATTCCGCGGTGAGGGCGGCCGCCATCTCATCATCCGCGCGGCACTTGCCCAGAGGCGTTTCCCAGGTCTGTAAAGAAAAGCTGAACGGGCTCCCGGCGCCGGTGTGGTTGGGACCGAGCAGGATGAGGTGAGGCCTTATACGTAAAGACGAAACCGTGCGGCCTGCGACCTTACCGGAATACACATAACCCGCGTGCGGCAGTATGCATCCTATCGCCTCGGTTTTCGAGCGTCCGGAGTCAACCAGCGATCCCACCTGCCTGCGCAGGGCCGCCGGAGCGCTTTCGTAAAAACGTCCGGCGGCCGCCGGCGGCCGGAAACGAATCTTAGGCATGTGTTATCCTTTCAAGGAATGAAAGCGACTCCGAAACGCTCTCCCCGGAAGCCGGAGCATGCGCCTCGATCACCCGCAAAGGGCATTCCCTTATTTCCGCGGCCATACTCCGGAAATCTATCTCGCCGTCGGCCGAAGGCGGAAGATGATCCTGAAAGTCTTTCACATTGTGTAAATGCAGGCCGCCCAGAAAAAAAGAATATCGAGCCATAAAGGCTCCCGCGGCCGCTAACCCGAGGTTCTCGATGATCCTGCCGTGGCCGCTATCATACCAGAAACAAAGGCTTGAACCGGCGAAGCGCCGGAATATCTCTCCGGTCTCTTCAAAAGACGGGATCTCCCGGTAATAGAACCTGTTCTCTATCCCGAGTTTTATGCCCCGGCGCGAAGCGTAGGCGTCGAGTTCTTCCAGACTGCGCAGGGCGTTGGAAAAGAAAACGCCCGCGGCATTCTTTCTTTCGCGGATGAATTCCTTCCTGGTCTGCGCCAGCAGGACGTTCCCTTCTTCTCCCTTGAGACGCAGAGCTATCATTTCCCGCGTCCTGTCCTTTATCTCCACGCGCCCGCAATGCAGAACAACCGCTTCGGCATTCAGTTCCGCGGCGGTATCTATGCTTCTTTTGGCGAATTTCACGGCGGCCGCGCGCTCTTGCCGGTCAGTTGAGGACATGGAATGGCAATCCGGCAGGGCCTTTTCCCTTTCCATCCCTTCCGGCACCGGGCAGTAGTTATGCACGCTGGATACGCGGAACCCGCGTTTTTTCGAGGCTTTTTTCACGCCTTCAACCATTTCCCGGGTGAGATTGAATCCTAATTCCACCTCCGTAAACCCAAGAGACAATATTTCAAAAAGCATCTCCTCGCCGGAAGAATGCCTGAAGGCGTTCCAGGAAGTCGAGAGCGAAAAAGGCATCTTCCTGCGTTAACGCTTGCGGCGCGCCTTTTTCCTTCGTTTTTCACTCGGCTTTTCGTAATGCTTGCGGTCGCGCACTTCTTTCAGAATACCTTCCTGTTCGATCTGCCTCTTAAAGCGGCGCAGCGCCGCTTCAAACGACTCGTCCTTCTTGATCTCTACTTTTGACATTTGGCATCATCTCCTTTTGCAACAATATAACATCCCTGAAAATCCTTGTCAATCAGGTTCTATGGGCGCCGTTGCCTCTGCCCTGGATATCCTTAAACCACCCGCAGGTATTCTCAAGCCCTTCCTCAAGCGGGACCAGCGGACGCCAGCCGAGCAGCTTGACCGCCAGGGAGATGTCGGGTTTGCGCTTGCGCGGGTCGCCGGCAGAGGCCTTTAGAAAACGCAGTCCAGCCTTGTTGCCGGTAATACGGTTTATCATCCCCGCCAGCTTGAGTATGCTGACCTCCTGCGGATTGCCGAGATTGACCGGCCCGGGAACTCCGCGCAGGGCCAGGCGCAGCATTCCTTCCACCATATCCGCTATGTAGCAGAACGACCTGGTCTGGCTGCCGTCGCCATTAACCGGCAAGGGCCTGCCTGAGACGGCGGCGCAGATCATATTGGAAACCACCCTGCCGTCGGAAACCAGCATCCCTTCGCCGTAAGTATTGAATATCCTGGCTATACAACTCTCAGCTCTGCCCGCGCCGCGGTATGCCGCGACTGCGGCTTCCGAAAAACGTTTTGCCTCGTCGTAACAACTGCGCGGACCCACGGGATCGACGTTGCCGAAATAATCCTCACGCTGGGGATGCCGCAGAGGGTCTCCGTAAACCTCCGATGTTGACGCCAGTATAAAACGCGCGCCGGCGGCCGAGGCGGCTTCCAGGCAGTTCATCGTCCCAAGAGAACCGGTGCGCAGGGTCAAAAGAGGCAGGCGCATATAGGCTTTAGGAGAGGCCGGGCAGGCCAAATGAAAAAAATAACCGAACTTGCCGGGAAGTTTGAAAGGCCGGTTGATGTCGAAACGCAAAAAATCGAAACGGGGATCGCGCCTCAAGCCGCGCAGGGCCTGAAGGCCGCTTGTCACGAGAGAATCGAGGCACACCACGCGCATTCCTTCGGCTATTAGACGGCGGCACAAATGGGCCCCGATGAACCCCGCCCCTCCGGCCACCACCGCCGTCTTCCTTTTTGCGCTCATAGTTTTTCTATGCCATCGCCGGCGGCGGCGTAAACGTTACGGGTATCGAAAATGAAAGGGGCATGCCTCCGGATAAGGGCGTAATCTACGGAAGAATGATCTGTGGCGATAATGACGCAGTCGCAGGACTTGAGCGCGGACGGCGACAACGGCTTCGATTTTAAATCTATAGAACCGATCTTCAGGTAAGGTATCAAAGGGTCGTGGTAAGACACCTCCGCCTGCCTCAAGCGGAGTATTTCGATGATATCCAGGGGCGGAGATTTGCGCAGGTCTTTGATGTCCTTTTTGTAAGTCACCCCGCAGACGAGGACCCCGGCTCCCTTGAGCCGCCTGCCGCGCGAGCACAGCGCGGCCTGCACCCTATCTACAACGTAACGCGGCATATGGTTGATTATATCGGAAGAGAGTTTTATGTATTTCGATTTGAACCCGAACGACTTCGCTTTCCAGTAGAGATAAAGCGGGTCCTTGGGAATACAATGCCCTCCGACCCCGGGGCCCGGATAAAACGGCATGAAGCCGAAGGGCTTGGTCCCGGCGGCATTCACCACCTCCCATATGTCTATGCCCATCTTGTGGCACATCATCGCCATCTCGTCTATCAGCCCGATGTTTACGATGCGGAAGGTGTTTTCCAGCAGTTTCACCGTCTCGGCAACGCGGGGAGAAGAAACGGGCACCGCCGCGCAGGTGATGCGGCGGTAAAGAGCGGCGGCCAGTTCGGAGGCCTCGGCGGTCGCCCCCCCCACCACTTTGGGTATGCTGTTAACCGGGAAATTCCTGTTGCCCGGGTCTATGCGTTCCGGGGAAAAGACGAGAAAAAAATCCCTGCCGCAGACCAGACCGGACGATTCCAGCAGAGGCTGTATCACCTCCTGAGTAGTGCCGGGATAAGTGGTACTCTCCAATATCACCATCTGCCCCGGCCGGAGGTATCTCCTGATCTGTTTCACCGCCGAGATGATAAACGAGATGTCCGGGTGGTATTTGCGTTTTAAAGGCGTAGGAACGCAGATAAGTATCACGTCTGCTCCGGACAAAAGGCTGAAATCAGTGGAAGCGCGCAGCAGACCGGCGGCGGCGGCGCGGGATATCACCTTGTGCGGGACGTCGGAGATATAGGAAGTGTTATCGTTTAACCTCCGCACCCTGTCCTCGTCGAGATCCACACCTGTGACCTTAAAACCTTTGAGCGCGAACTCCGCGGCCAGGGGCAGTCCGACATAACCGAGCCCGATCACGGCCACCGCGGCTCTCTTCCGCTCTATTTTTTTCTTCAATATCGCGAAATAATCCGGGGAGGGCTTGGGCATTTTGGGTTTTCTTTTCATCGCTGGGAACCTGAAGAGGGGGCGTGATAGGACTGGTCAAAACCGAATTCCATCTCCGGGAACGCCTTGAGGCGGAAGATCACCCAGATAGTGTGGCCGGTATCTTCCTTGATATCGTAAGCAAGGTTCATTATCCAGCAGTGCAGGTCGCGCGAAAGGATATACTGCTGTTCTATGAAACCGCTGCTCCTCTGGGTGGTCCGGTTGACCTGGTAACGCTCGTATAATTCTAACTTCCACTTGGGATTGAATCTCCAGACGGTGCTGAAGGTGATCTGGTTGCCGCCGTAATTGTTGTCATAGAGCTTGTTGGTGTAACGCTGGCCGATACCGAAGGAACGCTCTGCGGCGACGTGATAATTGATATCGTAGTTGATCTCTTTGAAATAGTCGCCCACGTGGTCGTACCTGGCCGATGAGCTGAAACGGACGTTGTCGTAAGGCCGGGCGTCGAGATAAATGAGCAGGTCCCCGAACTTGCTGCCGGATTCGGACACGGTCTGACGGAAGGTCTCGTGATCGTAAGCGGCAGTCCTGGGATCGAAGGAATAATCCGTCTGCAGACGCAGTTCCACGATGTCCGCTCTGGACCCGTTGCTGCGCTTGGTCTGCAGTTTGTTCGAGAGTTCCAGGGTAAAGGCGTTGCTGCGCGTGATGGAATCCACTTCGTCGAAATATTTAAGCCGCTCTGCCGGCAGCGTGGGCGCGTGGTTGTAGGCGTATTTTACCGAAGGGGTGATCACGTGCCTCAAACCGTTGATATCCATGCCCAGCAGGCGCGGGCGCACGTCGAAAATACGGTAAAAGCGGGTGCTGGCGTCCGCCCCGGCGTAAAAAATGGTACGCGGGCCCACAGATGCATTATCTATGTCCCTGTCGTAAAAGGTCTGCCGGCTGCCGGCAAAAGGGGTGAGTTCCACGAACGCTACCTTCGAGGGCAGCGAGACCTTGTTGTAGGTATCGAACCGGTTGACCGAGACGTCGGCCGACGAAGGCGAAGGTACCGCTTTTTTATAATTCAGGTTGGCGAAAGAACTGCCGTTCTCGAAATAGAAAGGCCCGTCCCAGAGCGGAACGTCGGGAAGGCTGTATTTGACCTCGGGGAGCTTTTCCAACTGGTCATACCAGCGGTTCGTGCGTTTTTGCAGGAGGACGTCCAGGCTGGAACCGGAAAAAGAATGGTGCAGCAGGGTGTATGAAAGCGGCCTGGAATCAGATTCGTATTCCCTGTAAAAATAATCCTTGAGTATGAAATGGTCCGTGCCGAGAAGCGTGTATTTGGAATCATGGATCCTGTAATATTCGTTGATCAGGGAGGTGCTGCGGTCTATGTCCCATTTATGGCGCCAGCGTATCAGGTACCGCTCGAATTCGTCCGGCGTCCCCTTGTCAAGGGTGGTATCTTTCTCGTGCGCGTAATAAAATTTAAAGTTGCCTTTACCGGCGATTCTGGTGTCGTAATTGGCGCCGACCCCCTCGGCCACTCCGAGCTTGCTCCTGTAATCAAGATATATCCGGCCTTCCGCGTTATCGCAGATGTCGAAACGCGTCGTGGTAAGCAGAAACGGCCCCCATCCGCTGCGGGTGCCGGGGGTCAACTGGACGCGCATAAAGGGATCCGCGAAAGAGTGAGTGAAATACGGCAGGTAGAACAAAGGCATATTCCAAATACGAAAGACGTTCTCCCTGGCGGTGACGCGCTCCCCGGTCTTGAAATCTATCTCCTCCGCGCTGAGCCTGTAATCCGGGGTATCGTATTCGCAGGTGGTGTAATAACCGCGCCTGGCGATTATCTCGTCCTGCCCCACCTTGCTTACCGATTCGGCCCTGCCGAAGTAAGGCGGCGAATTGAAAGCGGCGTTACTCGCCTCGCCGGTCTTGGTTTTCAGATTATAGGAAAAGGACTCCGCCTCGATTATGCCGCGGGCATCGGAAACCTTGACGTTTCCGGAAGCCTTCGTGTCCTTGGTGACGGTGTCCGCCTGAAGGCTGCCGCAAGTCAGCGTGCTGTCTTTGTATTTCACCTCCACATTACCCGAAGCGGAAACTTTCTTTTCTTCGGTGGAATACTCAACATTATCGCCGTTGACGGTCACTCCCTGCTGCGCGTCCTGCGCGAAGGCCGCGCGCGCCGACAGCAGCGCCGCGATGAGCAACCCGTTACCTATGAAAGATATCCTCATTCTACTCCCGGTACGCTTCAAACCGCCGACGTATTAAGCTGCGCTATCTTATTCCAGTCGTTCAGGAACCTTTGCACCCCGATATCGGTCAAGGGATGCCTGACAAGCTGTTCGATGACCGCGTAAGGGATGGTCGCGATGTCCGCTCCGATCTTGGCCGCCTCGGCGACGTGCATCGGGTTCCTTACCGAAGCCACGATTATCTGCGTCTTAAAACCGTAATTCCCGTAAATCAGTTTTATGTCCCTGATCAAATCAATCCCTTCCTGCGAGACGTCGTCCAGCCTTCCGATAAAAGGCGAAATGTAATCCGCCCCGGCTTTCGCCGCAAGCAGCGCCTGGGAAGAAGAAAAACACAGCGTCACGTTGGTTTTTATCCCCTTCCGGGAAAGCGCTCCGACCGCCTTGAGCCCTTCTTTGATCAGCGGGATCTTTATAACGATATTCCCGGCGATACGCGAAAGACGCATCGCCTCCTCGACCATGCCGCCGGCTTCCAGGCTGACGACTTCCGCGCTGACCGGGCCGGAGACGATGGAGCATATCTCCTTGAGCAGTTCCACGGGGTCGCGTTTCTCTTTCGCCATCAGGGTAGGGTTGGTGGTCACGCCGTCTATCAATCCCAGCGCCGCCGCCTCCCTTATCTCGCCGGTATCGGCAGTATCCAGAAATAATTTCATATTCTAATCCTCCCGGCGGCCGCAAGAGCCGCGCCTATCAAACCCGCGTCGCTGCCCAGCGCGGCCCTCATCACCTTAACCCTGCGTCCCTGCACCGGCATCGCCCGTCTCAGCAGATTTTCCTTTATACCGTCGAAAAGCGGCCGGCCGGCCGAAGAGACCCCTCCTCCGACGACTATCACATCCGGGTTCAAAACGTTGCTCAACCCGGCCAAGGCTATGCCGATATGCGTTGAGACCGCCCGCCAGAAGCAGAGCGCTTTTCTGTTGCCTCCGGCAGCCAGCGCGCTCGCCTTTTCCAGGGTAATGGACGTCCCGAGAGCGGCGCGCGCTTCTTTAAGCAGGGCGCCGTTGCCGGCGTAACGTTCAAGACAAGCCTTCCCTCCGCAGGGGCACGCCGGTCCGTTCTCGTTCAAAGGCAGATGCCCGATCTCACCGGCGGCGTTGTCCGCGCCGCGATAAAGCTTTCCCTCGATTATCAATCCGGCGCCCACCCCGGTGCCGAGAGTGAGGCAGACGGCGTTACGGCTGCCTTTCGCGGCGCCGAGCGTGTATTCGGCCAAAGCCATCATCTTGGCATCGTTATCCACCACGCAGGGGATGCCGCAGGCGGCGGTAAAAACCGAACTTAACGGCACATCCTTCCAGCCGGGTATATTCGGCAGGAAATGAACAATCTGCCTGTCGAAATCCACCGGTCCGGGCACGCCTATCCCGGCGGCGGAGATATCCTTAAGAGCCAGGCCGAGCCGCGAGGCCAACTCCTTCGCGGCGCAGATCAGCGCTCCGATCACCGCTTTCTTCCCCGCGCAAGCCGGTGTCGGCATAGACATTTTCTCGAGTATGGAGAGCTTTTCGCTGAAAACGGCGGCTTTTATACTGGTACCGCCCAAATCTATGGCGACAATAAAACGCGCGGACTTCAAGTTTTTTTTCATGCTTCAATAAGATTCAGAATAAAAACATTTGCTTCAAACGGGGATAATAGATCTCGCCTGGCTTGAAGCCGGGGTTCTTCTCAATTCGTAACATATCTTATATTAAAGGCCGGTGTTTTTCAAGCGAAAACTCCGTAAAAGTATGGGGCGTTACACTCTACCGCTTGCGCATCAAAGCACTGCCCGCGACCCGAAGGAACGTCCCGTCATCGCGGCCCGCGAGAAGAAATACCACAAGTAATACAAAAAGTCCAACGGCGGTCTTTTTAAAGACTGAAGAGCGATCTTTAATATCTTACCAGGTCGTAGATAAAATTTGCGGTAAGCATATTCCTTCATCTTGTTCACCTCCGCCGGAGTAAGTCCGCCGCAGTTTATGGAAGCCTTACTGCTGGAATCGAACTCCTCCGTTTCCGGATCTATCCAGCCTTTACGACGGCATTCATCCGCCAGCGGCGTCCCCAGATAAGGACAAGCGACTGAAAAAGAGGCGATGTAAGGATCAAGCTCCAGAGCCAAGTCGAGAGTGGCCCGCATATCCCGCGCGCTTTCCCCCGGCAGGCCGAAAATAAAATATCCCAGCAGGTCGATCCCTTCAAGTTTGCAGGCATCGAAGGCCTTTTCAACGGTACGGCGATCGCTCCTTTTTCCGTAAAGCTGAAGTATACGATCGCTCCCGCTTTCCACTCCGATCTCCAAGAGATGGCATCCTGCCGATTTCATTACGCGCAGCAGGCCGCGGTCTATGGAAGCGGCGTGAGCGGCGGCGCTCCACCTGATCCCCATGCAATGACGAGAAATCCCTTCACAGATAGCTTCCACCCTGGCCCTGTCAACGGTGAAATTCGGATCGGAAAACATGATTTCCTTGATGCCGGCGCGCTTCAAATAACGGAATTCCGCGAACAGATCATCGAGAGAACGCGCGGCGTAAGGAAGCCTGCCGTAAAGGCAGAACCCGCATCCGACCGGGCAACCGAAAGAAGCTTTAACGCAAGTCAAGGGTTTCTTCCAGGCCAAAGGCGTGCGGTAACGTTTGAGCGGAAAAATCTCGTAGGCCGGGACGCCGTAGGAAAAATCCCCGCGGCAGCGGATTTTCTCCTCGCCGCGGATATCACCGCCTGCGCCGCGGTAAAGAATATTATATCCTTCTTCAGCCTTTAAAATATGCTCCGCCAGATTGTTGTCGACGAAATTCAATATTACTCCGTCGATAAATTCATACCTGGCCAAGAATTCTTTTCCGTGGAAAAGCAGCGGGCCGCCGCTCAAAAATACCCTGCTTTTGAAAGCAGCCCCGGCGCTTGAGGCAAACTCCAGGTCGCTTTTCAAGGTGACAGGACCGGCGAGCATGACTATTATGTCCGGCTCGAAACCTTTGATCAGGCTCATGCATTTGCCTGACGACAACCCCTGCGCCACGGCGTCTATCACCGAGAGCGTAAAATACCGCCGGAGTTTGCCGCTCAAAGCCAACAGGTCTATCGGCGGCCAGTAATATCCGGCTTTGGAAGAACAACCGTAATAATTATCCCTGACGGCCATACGCTCCGAAGGCGGATTGAGCAGAAGTAATCGCGGCATCTCCGTCATCACCCTCTCCGGAGCAAAAAAAGATCAAAAGCGTTCAATACCAGTTTCCAGAACTGGCGCAGCCCGAATACAGAGACTATCTCCAGCAATTTACGGGGCCGGGCGTAAAACCGCAAATAGGCGCGCGTGTATTTACGCTCCAGCAGACGGTCCTTAGCGCGGGAGAAATAAGAGATCTTTTCGGAGTAAGCCTTTGAAGGATGGCTAAAGAAAAGCGGAGTGCCGGGCAAGATCACAAGCTTGGTAAGACTGATGCAGAGCGGGTCCAGTTCCCTGGCAAAAGAAGAGGTCTTTTCCATTTCTCTGGCTCCCTCGAAAGGCAAACCCATCATGAAATACCCGAAATAAACGATACCTACTTCCCGGCACCAGGACGCGGCGGCGCGGAACTGCTCCAATGTTATTGCTTTGTGTATCCTGCGCAGGCTGTCTTCATCCCCGACCTCCGGGGCGATCGCCAGTTTCCAGCATCCGGCCTTCTTCAATTCCTTCAGTAATCCCCTGCTTAAACAATCGACCCGGATGCCGTTCTGCAGCTGCCAATGGAATTTCAAGCCCCTCTTTCCAATCAATTCGCAGATATCCATCACGCGCCCCTGGTCAGCCGTAAAATTGTCGTCCTCTATGGATATCTCCCGGACCCCGATGCGCTTTACCAGCCACTCCATTTCGTCCACCACGTTTTTCGCGCTGCGTCTTCTCCACCTTTTGCCGGACACGGCCTGGCTGCAGAAAATACAACCGTGCCCGCAGCCGCGGGAGGTCACCATGGATGCTAAAGGCAGCGCGCGGTAACCGAAAGTGTAATAGAGGCGCATGTCCAGCATTTCATATGCCGGAAACGGCAGAGTGTCCAAGTCCTCCACCGGGGCGCGCTCCACTTTCGCAAGAGAACCGCGTATGTCGTCGTCCCTGCACGAGAGCACCCCGGGGATACCGGCTCCCGTTCCCGATCGGCAAAAATCGAGCATAATCTTCTCGGACTCATATGGAATGATGTAATCTATTGAAGGGATACAATATTCTTCCGGAGCCACCGTCGGTTGAGGACCTCCGGCCACCACGCGTATCTTTTTATCGGAGTTTTTGACCAAAGAGGCTATCTCAGCCGTCTGGCAGACATTGGAAAAGTTCGAGGATATGCCGACCGCCTGCGGCCCGAATTTCCTCAAAGCCGGCAAGAATTCTTTTCGCCATCCGCTCCGCACGTTCAGGTCCAGCACAAGGACATCGACACCGGAGTTTTTCAGATAAGACGCAATATACAGCAGGCCCAGAGGCGGTTGTTTAGTAAGGGAATATTTACCTTCGCTGGGGGCGTTGACCAAAAGCACTTTATAAGGCATACTGACAGAGACGCGTCCTTCGACTGCTCGCGGATATTAGCGAGCATCGTTCTTCCCGCGGATGAACTGAACGGAATTCAATGTCTCTTCAAGGATCATCCATTCAGCTTCCATGCGGGAATCTTTATGGTAAACGAAATCGAACAGTATCTTGATCCCTCCGGAATCGAATAAATAGCTTTTTATACGCGCATTATTTATCTTCATCTTGTCCCAGGGGTCTTCCATGGCGTCGATATCGGCGCTAAAAGTCTCCGCTGGAAACCCGTTGACTACAACGGAAGAAGCGGACGGCCTTTCCCCGGAACGGAGGGCGTTTATCTGGTTGCGAGCCAGCATATCCGTTATTACCTTTTCCGCAGTCTCCTTAAGGGGAACATCGTCCTTCCAAGCCGACACGTATATCCTCGGCGCTCCGGTGAAGGGCCCGGACACATAAGCGTATAACAAGAGACCGCCAATCTCAACCTCATGCATTTCCCATCCTTCGGGCCAGCGGATAAAAAACCCGCATCTTTCATTCTTGTAACTGGCGGCGGCGCCCGCGTCACTTTCTATGCGGGCGATCTCCGAGACCAGATACGGCACGGTCAAGCCTAAATGCTTGACCTGAATATATGACTTCTCGCGAGAAACGATCTCACCTTCTATGACCATTCCGTTATTAAGAAAAATCCTCTCAGCCGCGCCAGTCCCGGGGAAGAGCAACAGCGCCGCCGTGAGAAACGCAAGCTTCGAAAAAAATGCGGGGTTAGACAATTTTTCCTCTCTTATTATGCCGCAAAGCGGACTCTCCGACGCGCAACATTCTATATAACGCGAGTATATCACACATTCGCGGCCCGTAATATAAATTTTTCAAGGAAACTGGCCGGTGACATTCCGGCCCGTAGATATCCTTGACAATTATATTGAGGAATATTCTGGTTCCGGGGGACAGGCATTTCGGCATAACTTGTTAATCCCCTCGCCCAGAAATCCCCGGGTTTTAACCCGGGGGTACCTTAGCCAATCGGGATAACACCTTGCCCTTGTGGGGAATTGGGCAAGTGTTCACTCGTGTGAAAGTATACACCGCTGTGTTATACCTTGGCCTATGAGAATAACACCCTGCCCTTGTGGGGAATTGGGCAAGTGTTCCCTTGCGGGGAACACCCTGCCTTTAAAGGAGAGGCAGGTGTTCACCAGTGTGAAAGTATTCGCTCGTGCATTATACCTTGGCCAATCGGAGGGCCAAGTATTCGCTCGTGCGAAGGAGCTGCGGGCTTTAGCCCGAGGGGCTCCACTGAAAACATTGAGCCGATATGACCAGACAAGAGATAAAAGCCCAGAACGTGGCAGCCCCCAGTATCCCCTTATGACTGATGACAACCCTGAAAAGCCCGGAATTATCTCCTGAAGTCACTATCTGCGTGTAGCGAAAAAAACAATACAGCACCGGCGGGATCGTGCCTAAAAGCAGATACGCGCTGACCCCCGGATACAAAGTGAAAAAGAACAGGATCGGAAGAGAATACGCCAGCACGCATATCCCTGCCGCCGCCGGCAGGATCTTATCAAGATTTTTGCTGTTATAGACCGCAAATACTTTTCGCACCGACGCCGGATCGGCGGAATGTTCCTCCAGCAATCCCGCCTCCGCTCTGCGCTTAGCCAAAGTAAAAAATAGGCAAAAAATAAAGACGCAGATGAAAAATACCGGGCTGACCCGGCAGTTCACGACCGCAGCGCCAGCGGTAAGCCGCAGGAGAAAACCCGCGGCAATGGCCAAAATGTCTATGACTGCCGTTTTCCGGAAGAAAAAAATGTATGCAAAAGTATTGAGCAGGTAAACGCAAAAGACCGCCTGAACGGAAGGCCCCAGGAAAAATGCCGCGCCGGCAGCGGCTGCAGACAAGACGACCGCAAGCGTTCGGACGCCTCTTTTACCGATCTTGCCCGAAGCCAAAGGCCTGAATTTCTTCCGCGGATGCAGACAGTCGCAGGGCAGATCTACCAGGTCATTGACCAGATACATCGCGCTGGACAACAAACAGAACGCCGCGAAAAGACCGCAAACCCGGATAAACGTCCCGAAGTCTCCCCCCCGCCCGCAATAAAGCATGGGGAAAAAAACCAAAAAATTCTTCCCCCAATGCGCTACCCTCAGTTGTATGCCCCATAGAACAAGGTTTTTCCAGACGGCGGCAAAAGCTCTTTTGAAGAAGCGGGTGATCTTCATACTGTCTAAGGTAAGTATTTCAGCAGGTGAAGTATCTTCTCCGGAGGATGGTCGCACTTATTCTCCTCCCAGGAGGCAGATTGATTATTGATATACCAGTCATAAGCGGAGTTGAAGGCCCCGGCATGGGTATATTTCGGTCTCCAGCCGAGTTCTTCTTTAGCTTTCGACGTGTCCAGTATGTATTCCCTGTCCGCAAGCAGATACTGCTCCCTCGAAAACGCTACAAGGTTCAGCGCGTCCAGAACGCGCATCCCGAGTTTAACCGCGGGGGCATTCAACGGTACCAACTTGGATGAACTGCGCGCGTGCCTTATAAGCCCGGCGAGAAGTTCCCTGACCGCGGGGACGTCGTCGGCGCCGATGTTATAAACTCCGTTCTTACCCGAATCGGCCGCGAGCAGACAGGCGTCGATCAAATCCTCGATACCCACCATCTGAAAACGATTGTTTCCCCTGCCGATGGTATAAACCTTCCTGTTCTTCCGCACCCAGCCGAAGATGACCTCCAAAATTCCCAGTCTGCCGGGGCCGACGATAAAACGCGGTCTGATGATCGAAACCCTCATCCCGGAAGCGATATAGTCGCGGCAGACCTCTTCTCCAAGCAGTTTGCTCCTGCCGTAATCTCCGACCGGATCTACGGGGGAATCCTCCCTTAGCGGCAGCGCGGCCGGCACCCCATAGACGCTGCTGGACGAAATATAAACCACACGTTTTACCCCCTGCCGACGGCAAGCCTCCATAAGGTTCCGCGTGCCTTCCACGTTTACCCTGTAGAACTCTCTCCCGGCCCTGGCGCACGGTAAAAGGGAAGCCAGATGAAAAACCGTGCTTACGCCTTCCACCGCTTTGCCGACATCCTCCGGTTCACGGATGTCCCCCAAAAAGAATTCCGCACCGGCCGGCAGATCTTTCTTGAAGCGCAGATCGAATATGCGCACCGGCCTCAATCTGCGCGCGAGGCCGGTTCCAAGGAATCCGCTTCCGCCGGTTATAAGATACATTTCACAATTCCCCTCTCATCCTGCAAAACTCGATGGAACGCCGCATCCCTTCGCGCAATTCCACTTCCGCTTTATAACCCAGTTCGACCGCGGCCTTTTCCACGCTGCAAAATATGTCCTTGTTCATCTCGCCAGCCACGTGTATTTCCGTTGAATATAACCCGGCGAATTGCAGCACACCGTCGGCCAGCGCGCAGATATCCGGAACAAATCCGGGCAGGAAACGCGGCCGGAACCGTTTTACCCCCAGCAATTCGGCGATCGTGCTGTATATCTCCAGGGTGGTGTAAGGCCTGGCGTCGGCGATCCAGTAGGTGCGTCCGGACGCCTCCTTTCTTAAAGCCGCCAGCGCCATCGCGCGGCAGACATTGTCCACGTAACTCATGCTGCGCAGGTTGAAACCGTCCCCGAAAATGAACGGAGACCCACTGCGAATCATCCTGAAAAATCTGCTCTGCCTGCGCGGCTGGTTAGGCCCGTAAAACCAACAGGGACGCAGGATCACGGTCTCCATTCCTCCCGTTCCCTGAAAACTTCTCACTATGCGCTCGGCGTAATACTTGCTCAATCCATAATTCATATAAGGGCGCGGTTCGTCGCTCTCTCGCAACGGTTCGTGCCGCGCCTTGTTTACCCCCGCAGCCGAATTGCTGCTTATATATACAAACCGGGTGACGCCGCTTGCGCGCGCCTCGGATATAAGATTCAACGTCCCCAGTGTATTGACGTCAAACAGTTCCGGAGGCCTGCCCGGGTGGATGAGCCCGGCGGCGTGGAAGACCACGTCCACACCGGAACAGACACCCTTAAGGGAAGGCCTCCCGGTGATGTCCGCCGAAAATATCTCCACCCTGCCCGGCCCGGGAAGATTCGGCACACTGTCCGCCGCCGAGCCAGGCTGAACCAGACAGCGAACAGAACATTTCTCCATGATCCCGAGCTCCGAGGCGCAAAGCATCTCAAGGAAACGATTCCCCAGCCAACCGGGCACGCCGGTAACAAGTATTTTCATCTCTCCTCTTTCATGTTTCGCTCATACTTATCTTACAGATCACCGCTTTAAACCCTTTCATTACTCTCAGGATATTCTCCGGATAACGCAGAATTATGCCCAGATATCCCAGGATGATCCTGGCGCGGAAGTAAAACCGCCGGTAGGCGTATTTAGAGGAAGATTCCAAATCCTTCACTGTCAGCCCGAAAGGAATGAAAGAAGGGTTATGCATATTCATCTTGTCCCAGTCCGGGTCGACCATACCGTAGCGGTCAGCCAAAAGCGCCGTTTTAGTTCCCGGGAAAGGGTTGTAATAAGCGATGTGGAAATCATCCAGTTTCAACTTCAGCAGAAGCCGCAGCGTTTCTCTCATTGAGGCCCGGTCTTCGGAAAGATGGCCCAGCATAAAGAATCCCCGGGCACGCAGACCCGCCTTTTTTGTATCGTTGACGGCCCGCTCTATACGCTCCAGCGTAACCCCCTTGCCGATGAAATCCAGTATGCGCTGTGAGCCGCTTTCTATGCCGTAGCTTATCTGCCAGCAACCGGCCTTTTTCATCAAACGGAAGAGTTCCTCGTCCCCGTGGTCCACGCGAGAATAACACGACCAGGAGAAGGAAAGCCCTTCTTTCAGGATCGTTTCGCAGAATTCGCGGACCCTTTCCCGGCGAGAGACGAAACTATCGTCGTAAATACTGACATCTTTTATGCCGTAGTCGTTTACGAGCTGTTTGATCATGCGCATAACGTAACCCACGCTGAAACAACGCAGATCCCCGAACATCGCCCTGCAGCTGCAGAATATACAATTTGAGGTGCACCCGCGGGAAGTCACGATGGGGGCTGCCGGCAGCCTTATATGGGAGGTGGCGGAAAGCCGGTAAAAAGTATCGCGGCCCCCCGCGAGATCCCACGCAGGCAACGGTATGGAATCGAGATCGGAGATGAAAGGCCGCTCCGCGGTCCTCAGCGGGCCGCCTGTTGCGCGTAGAACCACACCTTTTACCTTATACAAACCGGTCTTGTTTTCAAGCGCGGACAGCAATTCCACTATGGTCTCCTCCCCCTCGCCCACCACCCCGATGTCAAAACCGGAAAACTCCCTCATTGTGGCTTCCGGAAGCGCGCTCACGTGCATCCCGCCGATGATAACCGGAACGCCGCAGCCGAGTTTTTTGATCTCCTCTGCCAGCGCCCCGGCGTTCTTGATGGAAACGGTAACCGCGGAAATGCCTATATAATCCGGGCGCATCCCCGCCACCGCTGCGGCGGCTTCCCGGATACCGCAATCGGAATTGGCCGCGTCTACCACCCCGACATCGTAACCGGCTTTCCTTACCGCCGCCGCCACGCTTAAAAGGCCGTAAGGTATGGTTCTGCCTATCGCCGAAGACAAGAGCGATCCCTGCTGCCTACTGCTTAAAGGAGGATTAACCAGCACTATCCTTTTCATCTCTGGACCGCGAAACCGGAAGTATATTCCCTGTTTTTATAAAGCATTATGCGCACCCCCCCGAAATCGGCCGTTCCCTCGAACGCGTAATTCTTGCCCGCCGAAGACTCGAACATACGCAGGAGCGCTCCCGGATCGCTCCCGTCCCATCCCGCATGCACAACCCATATTCTGGGATAATCACGATCGGGAAAAACGATACCGGAACGCCCCTGTTTGCCGTTTCCTTTCAGAAGCACGAGATGAAATGCGTGCCCGCGTATGTCGTGCAGGGCCACTTTTGGCGAGGTCCTATAGGTGAAAAAATGATCCTCAATGAAACCGATCATTTCCGGAAGAGAAACCATCCGTTCGCGAGCGCCGCCGGAGGACTTATAATAATATTCTAAAGGAAGCGTCGAAAGCTCCGAGAGATGCAGCAGAGCGTCGTTTTCCCCGAGACGCGGATACAAATAGGCGGCGGCGGATTTGTACGATTTTCTGGTATCGATCCCCTGCCGTCTTTCAAGGGGAACAGTCCAGCGATCCGCGTAATATCCGTATAACGATACCCCCTGCAATACGAACAAACACAGCGTCAGTGCTGCCGCCACCGGCTTTGCCCGGAGGAAAAGCCGCTCCAGCCCGCAGGCCGCCGCGACGTAGAAAAACAACATACTCGTGAATAAATACCTGTCTGTATAGATCAGCGCGAAACGTGAAACCAGGAACAGACAGAGCATGGGCGCGAAAACCGCCGCCGGGACCAGCCACCCCGCAAACCTATCCCGTTTATAAAAGCACACTGTTCCGGCGCAGAATAGACCCGATAAAAGAAGGAAAGAACCGGCCCGCACCGGCGCCGGTGCGTAATACCCGGAGCTAAAATTCGTCAGGCTGTAGAAAAGATTCATCAATGAGACCTGCGTATTGTACGGTGTGATGGAATAGGCGCCGCAGGCGGCGCTTTTTAAAGCGATGACCCGGCCGAGTTCCAACGTCGTCAGGAACAACCAAGGCAGGCATAGAAGCAAAAAAACGCTGGCGGGCAGCGCGCAGCGCCGGATTTCGCCGTTAAAACGCTTTCGGGCGCAAAGATAAATGCAAAGCTGCAGTATCACGGTCATCGCGAAATAATAAATCAGATACAGTCCGGTAAGATTACAGGCCAAGTTAAGCAGCAGATAGCGTCTGCCGCCGGTCCGCTGCCAGCGGAAAAAGGCGTAGAACGAGACCGCCATTAACAGGCAGGCCGCGGCGTAGGGAGTGATCTCCTGCGAAAAGTTGACGTGGAACGCCGAAAACGCGGTGAATAGCGCCGCGATCAAAGCTGTCATGCGCCCGGACATCTCGCGCCCCAGCAGGTATACCGCCGGGGCGCATGCCGCCCCGAGAACGGCTGAAGGCAAACGGTAGAAAAAAACCCCTTGCCCGAAGCCCTGCCACCAACTCATGAAAAGGTTGTAAATGAAAAGCGGACGACTGTTCATATAGCCGACGGCAAGCCCCGGCAGATCACGCGCTCCCACCGTGATAAAAGAAAAAAGCTCGTCGAACTGTAAATCGAACCTTTGCAGGTTAAATATCCTCAATGCCAACGCCAGGAGAAACAGCGCCGCCGGAAGCAGCGGAAAATCATTTTTCTCGGATATGGTTCTCTGTCGCATACGCCCTCTCAATAGTGGAATAGGTCGCCGTTGACGAATTTTTGGAGAAAATTTCCGTATCTTTCACGCAGGGAAATCAGGTATTCCTTATCGTAGCTCAACGCCTCTCCGGCAACCCGCGCGCAATAACCGCAATCGGAGCATCCTTCAGGCGGACAGCCGGAAGTAACGAATTTCCCGATGAAGCCGTTCAGTTTGGTGTTGTCTATGCGAATTCTAAAATCCTGCAGTATGCTCCCAAGTTCAACCAGGGAAAAGAGGTTAAGCTCGCGGGGATGAAAAAAATACCTAAGTTTCAACGGCAGCGTGCGGAAATCAAGCACGGTTTTGCCGTGAAATATCGGCAGCAGATCCACCAGGTTGCCGTCGTATCTACGGCCGGAGTAAGCCCGCGCGATGAGCAATAGTTTCTCCGTGGAGCAACGCCTGTCGATCAATTTGAACGTCCCGATACCGGCGGATTCATAAACGGCCAGATCTTCAGGCCTGATCCACTGGGAAGAGATGAACCTCACCGGGTCGCTCAGACGGATAAACTTGCAGAAAAGATTGCAATAATCCACGGCGAACCCGGGCCTGCGCGCAGAATCCGCCTGCGAGCTGTGGGCGTCGTAAGCGGTATGATACCTGGAGAGAGAACAATCCAGCAGGCAGCTGGTGTTGGCGATCAGCCTCAATTCGCAGGAGACTTTCTTCTTCAGCAGCCTTATCAGAGCGAAATCGCGATTCGCCAGGTTATGCGAAAGCGTGATCTGGTCCGCCCCGAAATCCTGCCAGAAAAGCGCTTTTCGCAGGGAGGCGACCTCGGCATTGGTAGAAACACAGATTTTAAAAACCGGGTATTTCTTTTTTATCATCTGCAAAAAATACGGCGAGGTCACGGTAACGGAATCCACCCCGGCGTCAGCCAGCCAACCCAGCAGTTTCCGCACCTCCTTATCCCCGGAACGGCTAAACTCCCGGAAAGAACCGCAGGCAGCGTTCAAAAGATAATTAAATTTAATCCCCGCCCCGTGCAGCTTGCGGATATGCCCGGCGACCCGGGCACGGGAAACGTTCGGAAGAATGAACGCCGACCGGCCGCCTCCCACGACGTCCACGGCAAGCTTACCGTAACATTCGGCTATCCCCAGCTTCTTATATTCGGGGACCAGCGCGTCGTCCCAGTTCGTAGGCATCACAAGTTTCATCTTCCACCTCTCCATAAACAGCGGTTTCTGCGCCTTCGAAGTATATAATACCGGCCTTATGCGGTAATTCACGCTTAAAAGCCGCGCGGCCCTACACGGCCCTCAACATTTCACCGGAGAGCGCGTTCAACTGCTCCGCCAGATAATCCACTTCATTATCCTTCGTATCAAACGGCAGATTAAGCAGAAGCGTGCTTCGTTCGAGCAAAGCGGCGCGGGGATTTTTCGTGCCCAGCAGGAACGAACAGTCATAGGCGTACCCGATATTAGCGTCTATCCCCCGCAGCAGCAGTCCCCGGTACAGCCTTCTCCTGTCCTTTGCCAGCAGCGGTATCATAAAATAATTCGATCCCTCCGCGGGGTCCGGGGACGCGCCCGTCCCTCTTAATTGCCGGTACAGCCTCTCGCCGCAGCGGCACCTCGCGGCCAATATCTCTCTGAGCCGATCCATATACCCCAGACCGACGCAGGCCTGCATATTGCTGAACCTTAACCTCCGATCTGCAAATTCGCCGCGCGGCATACTGTTATACTTCACCCAGGGATCCCAACCGGACAATCCTGCCAGCACGGCCGCCGGATAGCCGGCCAGGTCGAAAAAGACCCTCCCCGTGATAAAAGAATACGCGTAAGTAAAAAGGCGCATCCGGATCAAGTCCAGGGGATCAGGATAAACGCAGGCGTCAAGCCCGGAAACTATCTTCCGGTATAATTCTTCGCTATTCGTCAGGACCATTCCGCCGCAAGAGGTATTAAGCGGTTTAGAACCCGAGAAACTCAAGAAAGCGAAATCCCCGAAAGTGCCGGCATGCCTGCCACCGATCATCGTTCCCAGAGAATGCGCGGCATCCTCTATAACCGTCAGGCCGCGCCTGCGCGCGACGGCGCAAATCCCCCGAATATCGCAGGGTTGCCCGTACAAATGGGTGGCGATTACGGCGCGCGTGCGAGACCCTATGCTGCTCTCCACCCCGGACGCGTCCATCTGGAACCCTCCGGGCGCGGCGTCCACCGGGACGACCCGGTAATTCTCTTTCAGAAGTGCCGCCACCAAACCGGGATAGTTATAAGCGCAAACGATTATCTCATCCCCTGCGCGCAATCCCGCAGCCTTGAGGATCAAAGAAAGCGCGCAGCGCCCTGACCCGGCCGCCGCCGCATACCCGGCTCCGGTGAATTCAGCTATGGCGCGCTCGAACCTTTCTATTTCACCTCCACGTAGCAATTCCCCCGAAAGCGCCAACTTGAAAATTCTTGCCGGCTCTCCAACATTGATATAAATGCTTCTTTTGGGAAACTTGCGCATTTTCCTCCTTCACAGAACTTCTCAGAAACTCAACAGCATCCCTGACAGTCGCAGCAACACCCGGGGATTGCGCAAATAGAAAAAACCATACCTGCTCAAATGACGCAATATGAAAAAAGGATCCAGGCAAAGCCGCAGATAGAAAAAAGCCCTCAGCCTTCTCAATGCGGGAATATCCACCGCGCTCAAACTGCGCTCCGGAAGCGCGTAATGATGCGGCGGACGGCACGATGCAGCAGCTCCAGCAGACATCCGTGAATCCGCATAAGGAGCGTAATAATGCACCTGGATGAAATCAGGCTTCATGAAAGAACAAAGCCTCATCGTCTCTTCGATCTCCGCACCCGTCTCTCCCGGGCTGCCGATCATAAACATTGCGTCACAGGCGATCCCTTCGTGAGCCAGCCAACCGGAAACCTGTCCGGCCAGCCGCCTCCACTCAACCGGATCCGCGCATTTTTTAAGCCCTTTCAGAACCCGTTCGCAGCCGGATTCCACTCCCAGTCGCAAAAGGATGCAACCGGAACGCTTCATCAAACGCAAGGTTTCCCGCGAGAGTTCGTCCAGCCGCGCCTGCGCCGTCCAATACACGTTTAATTTTCTGCGCAGTATCTCCTCGCATATCCCGGCCGCATGCCTCTCCGAACAACTAAAATCATCGTCGGCGAAAGAAATGACGTTGACTCCGGCTCCGGTAAGTGACGCCATCTCGTCCACCACGTTCCCGGGACTCCGAAAACGCACACGGGAACCGCAGCTTACCCTGATCGCCCCGGAACAAAAACCGCAGTCGTGGGGACACCCCCTGCCGGAGAGCACAAAACCATACCTGGCTCTGCCGTTGAAACGCAGCGGGAATATCCCCGAGTAACCTTCGATCTCACGGCGGCTGTAAGACGGGAACGGCAGGCTGTCCGGATCCTCCACGAGGAATTCCTTGCCCGCGCATTCCCGAGCCCGGGAACGCAGACGTTTGGAAGAGAAATCGCGCGCGCGCGCGCACTCTTTTATGATCTCCGCAATTTTTACTTCTCCCTCTCCGCATATGTATAACGGAAAGAGCTCAGCGGCATCGGAAGGATCGATCCCGGGACCTGTCAAAATGAACGATCCCATCCCCCGCGCGCGCGCCAGTTCGGCAAACTCCCGCGCCGGCCGATACGTCAACACATCTGCCTGTATCACCAGACAGTCTGGAGCGAAAGACGCTGCCTTTAACGCCAGGCCCTCCGGCGTAAGAGGATAAAGCGAACAATCCGCCAATTCAACGCGGAAGGGACCTTCTTTCTCCAGCATAGCCTGGACGTATTTAAGAGTAAACGGCGGCATCACCCCCAAAGGATGCGTCAGTTTCCTTCCCTGCCGCGGGGAAAAACGTACGAGCATTATCCGGTCCCGTTCTTTAATCGGTTCTCTTTCCATATATTCACCTACATATCACCATAAGGCAAAATCATAGAACATTACCTGCGTATTTGACGAAACGCAGGAATTGGAGCGGCCCCATGGCCAGCAAGATACGCATTAGTTTCGCCGGTCTAGCATAAAAGCGCAGGTATGCCCTAGTGCACATCCGGTCTACTTCGCGGTCACCGCCTTTGTATTGATAACTGTGCGCTTTTTTGTATATGCTCCGATCTGGGAACCTGGAAAAATACGGAGTATCCGGAAAAGGCACTATCTTGTTCAGATCCATCATTAAAGGATCCAGACGCATGGCGAAATTCACGGTATTCTCCATGTTAACGCGGTCCTGAAAAGGGAATCCCATCAGAAAGAAACAGAAGAATTCAATCTTGAGCTCTTTGCACCATTGCGCGGCGCGGATAAAATGCTCCATAGTCATGCCTTTACTCAGGACCTTCAGACTCTCCTCATCTCCGACCTCCGGGGCAATGGATATCTTCCAGCACCCGGCTTGTTTCATAAGGGTCAATAGTTCCCTGCTCAGCTTATCGGCCCTTACCCCGTTTGAAAGCTGCCAATTGATTTTCTTTCCGCTGGAAAGAATAAGCTCGCATATCCTGAAGACGCGCTCAGTGTCATAAGTAAAATTATCGTCCTCTATGAGGAGTTCCCTTATCCCCAGAGATTCCGTCATCCAGAGCATCTGTTCCGCCACATAACCGGCGGAAAAAGCGCGCCAGCGGCGGTCGAATACCCCCTGACTGCAGAATATACAACTATACGGACACCCCCTGGAAGTAACTATGGACGCTAACGGTCTTTTCCTGTATATGCTCCCTATATACCCGCGCAGGTCCACCATGTCATAGGCCGGAAAGGGAAGACTATCCATATCTTCCACACAGTTGCGCTGGATACCAGCTACCGCTTTATTCACGTCCTTCCGCCTCAGAGAGACGGCTCCGAGAACGGAGCTTTTGTCAGAGGAAGAAAGAAAATCCAGAAGCGGCAACTCCGCCTCGTAAGGAATAACATAATCTATGGAACCGCCTGTGTACTCCTCCGGAGCGATCGTGGGGTGCGGCCCACCTACCACCACGGTTGTGTTCCCAGCGAACCGTTTGATCATCAAGGCGATCTCTAATGCCAGGGCCTTATTGGAGAAGTTGCTGGAGATCCCTACGACATCGGGCCTCTCCCTTCGCATAATAGTATGCAGATTTTCGCGCCAACGCCTATCGATGTTGAAATCGGCTACCGCGACTCCAAAGCCAGCCCGCCTCATGAATGCCGCTAAGGAAAGAACCCCTAACGGAGGCAACACGCAGATGCAATCTTCTCGACTGGACGGAGGATTTATAAGAAGTATTTTTTCTCTCATTTACGGTACCGTCAACGTCCAGCCAGGAGCACCCGGCAGGCGTAACGCAACAACGAATAAAACTGTCTTAACCCTATGGCCGAGATTATCCTGCGCAGTTTTCCCGGACGCAGATAGAAATCAAGATACGCTTTTCGGTAATAACGCTCTACAAGCGGATCCCGTCCTCTATAGTAATAGGAGATGTCAGTTCCGGCGCCTGAAGCAAGCGGATCATATATCTCCGTACCGGGAAAAGGGACGATCTTGGACAGATCCATCAGCAGGGGATCCAGCTCTTCGGCAAAGTCTATTATCGCCCGCAGTTCTTTTTCCCCCTGAAAAGGGAATCCCATCAGAAAATAAGCGTAATAAACCATGCCGGTCTCCCGGCACCATCTCGCTGCTTTCCGAAAATGCTCCATGTTCATCCCCTTGCGTATTCTTTTCATGCTCTCATCGTCGCCGACCTCGGGCGCGATGGCTATCTTCCAGCAGCCGGATCCTTTGAGTTCGCAAAGGAGATCCCTGGTTAAACGGTCGGCGCGCACGCCGTTGGCCAGCTGCCAGGGAACGCTGATCCCCCGTTTTCTCAACAGTCCGCAGAACTCGTAAACCCTGCCGATATCGGCGGTGAAGTTGTCATCCTCTATCGATATCTCAGCGGCGCCTATCTCCCCTGTGAGCCATTCGAACTCGTCGGCTACGTTACCGGCGGAACGCGCCCTCCAGGAACGCCCGGAAACGGCCTGGCTGCAAAAAATACAGTTGTTCGGACATCCCCGAGAGGTAAGCACGGAAACGATCGGCTTCCTCTTGTAACTGTTTATGTAATAAGGCCGGATGTCGATAAGGTCATACGCCGGGAAAGGCAGGTTGTTCAGATCTTCGACTGGATACCTGTCAGCCTTCCGCACTAAATCCGCCAGCCCGGCGTCCCTGCAAGAAAACACATTCTTAAGCGCCGACCTGTCCGATCCCGCCCGCGCAAGTTCCAGCATCGCTCTTTCCCCTTCGTAAGGTATTATATAATCCGCTCTGCTGGCGGAAAATTCTCCGGGAGAAATCGTAGGCTGAGGGCCGCCCAGCACTATCGTTATCCCCGGATCGGCGGCCTTGATAATCCCACAAATCTCAACGGCCTCCTTACGGCTGGAATAGTTGACCGATACGCCTATTATGGCTGGTCTGAATCTCTTTACCAGATAATTAAGCCTGCCGCGCCAAAACGGCATAACGTTCAGGTCTAAAAGAGATACCGCCACCCCGTGCTTACGAAGATAAGAAGCTATATACAATAACCCCAGGGGCGCCTGCCTGGAGACAAAAAAACGGTTATCGCACGGAGCGTTTAGCAGCAGCACCATTTTACCGTTCGCCATTTGTACGCAGATATTTCTTCATACCGGACTCAAGCCCGGCTTGCGCGGGCGTAACCGGACGCCCGAAACCGTAAAACAATACCAGTTCATTTCCAAACGTCTCCATCTGGTATTCCACTCCTGCAGCGGACAAATAATTTTTCAGCATCCCGTAATACGGAAGGCGGGGATCCAGGCGAAAAAGATAGGCGTAAGAAACGCCCTGCCGCACCGCATTATCCACAACTTTCTCGCCTAAGCGGTACGGGCTACCATAGACACGAGAGTCGCTTACACCCTCAAAATCAGAAAAATAGAAGAACGGCATCCCTTCACAGGAAGCGATGATTTCTTCCCCACTTTCAAACAATATCTGCCATTTCAGAAAATACTCCGTGTAAACATATTCAATCCCCTTTTCCTTCAAGCGCGATATCGTCTCCGGCAATGGATAGGACTCCCAGAAATCCTGTTTACCCGCTATACCGGTCACCCCGCGCCAGGATATCAAGACAATAAACGACACTACCGCCAGCGCGCAGGCCTTAACCGCTCTGCCTTTTCCTGAAAACAACGACGATAACGAAACCGCGCAAAAAATCTGGAACATCGGGTATAGAGGAAAGAAATACCTGTAATGAAAGAACGGCGGCCGGCAATAAGCGCTAAAAAAACAAGCGACAATGAATAATACCGGCAGCAACAACAGAGGCGACTCCGGTCTGACATCGGAAGGCGCGCCGAGCTTCTCCTTTCCTTTTAGAAAAAGGACGGTAGTCATACTCCGGAAAAACGAACGGTTCACCCATATCAAATGCAGCCACGCGCCGCAGAAGATCAAAACGTAGATGTAATTCCAGCAAGCCCGTCCCGGGTAATAGCCGAAGAATTCAAAATGGAAAGAGCGCGTGAATTCGGAAACAAGAAAAGGGAAAAACCATCTTATTTTTTGCGCCAACCCCGCGGGCGCCTCCAGGAGCGAACCCAGGAATAGACGGCTCTGCTCCGGATACAGGAATGAAAAATAGAAATACGGCAGCAGCCCAAGCAGCAGGAATGTGCCGTATAACAGCAATTCTCCTCTGCGCAGAGATCTGCCGCGCAGCATAAGCCAGGTGCCGAAAGCGAGTACCGCAAACAAAACGGAGGAAAACAGAAAATATACCGCCAGGCCGGAACCGAACCCCAGGGCCGCGGTAAGAAACATTCTTTTTCTTTCTCCGCATCCTCCCTGAGGAACAAACATGGCAAGAAGAATATACATCAACCCTATATCAAGAAAAATCACCAGATATTCGCCGCTCAGAAAAAGCGAAGTGTAATGAGAATAAGACGGCGGTGACAAGACGTAAAAAAGAGCGGCAAAAATGGCCGCGGTCCCGCCCCAAAACCTTCTAACGAAGCAATAAAGCAATAGCAGAATGGCGGCGCTATGCAAAAAGGAACACCAGCGCAACGACAATATCGAAACGCCGAACATTTTGCACAACGGCAGCGAAAGCAGGCAGGAAATAAGAGAACCCCCGGAATACGAAAGGAAATAGTTCGAAAGCGTAACCGGACTATCGCCCTCGATAACGTGTTTTATGAACAACCCCAGTACGGCTTCTTCGGGATGAGCGACGTGTCTGCAACAATACAATTGAACTACCCTGAAGGTCGTAAAAAGTAGTGCCAACAATATAAAAGGCAAATGAGGTTTTAGGTATTTAAACGATTTTTGTTTCTCTGCGCGCATGTAAACCGCACCTCCTGTACCGCGATATTATACCATATTCTCCGGAGCCCCAGCCTTTTTCCCCTCTTTCAAACGGGAAAACGCCATATTCAAGGCCGATCTCGCATAGCGTAACAGCCGGCGGAAGGAACGCGCCTCGAAAAGTATCCGCATGATCTGCGGCAGACGAAAATAGAAACCGATATTAGCCCGGTGCACTGCTTTCAAAAGGGTAACCTGAGGAATAGTGCAGCCTACGGATGCTATATCATCATCTCTATTTCCCCTGCCGATATAATCCCGCCAATAATCATCCCCGGTAGCCTTTATCTGCAGATCGTAGAGCGCGGTCCCGCCAATGGGAGTCAATTTCGTGAATTGCGCGAAATCAAGCCCTACGCACTTCGATAAATTTATGGTGCGCTTCATAATTTCTTCTGTCTCTCCCGGAATTCCCAGCATAAAAAATCCGAAAGCGGCGATACCTTTCTTTCGCGTGAGGCGGATACTCTCCCGGATCTGCGCGACGGACAAAACAGGGCGGTTCACCCGACGCAAGGAACTCGCGTGAAAAGTCTCGATGCCATACATCAGCATCCTGCATCCGGACGCGGACATCGCGCCGAGTATCTCTTCGTCCACCAGATCAAGACGCGTCCTCGCGGTCCAGGAAAAAGGCAGATTCAGTCTGCGTATCGCGCCGCACAAACGCAACACCCGTTCTCTGTCGCAAGTAAAAACCGAGTCATAAAAATCGATGTTCCTGATATCGTATCGCTTGAAACATTCTTCCATTTCCGCGGTGACGCCGTCCAATTTGCGGAAACGCAAATTCCCCGCGAGACAGCAGTAAGAACAGGAAAAGGGACATCCGCAGGAAGCCAGCATCGCGGTAAAGCCGCCGCCACCGCTAAAAGGAGAGAAATAACGTTCATACGGCAGCAGATCGCGCGCCGGAAATAAAAGATCTTCCACCCCTTCTTCCCCTGAGACGGGAAAATTCACCAGCACCTTACCTCCATCGCGCAAGCAGACTCCGGGGATCATCTTCGGAGCGCGCCCTTTTTTCAGCGCCCCCAGCAGCGCCGGTAAGGAATCACGCGCCGTGCCAACGATACCATAATCGAATTCCTGATACCCCATCACCTCGCGCGGAAAAAGGCCAAGAAGGGCGCCTCCTGCCAGCACAGGGACATTCACCTCCACGCGTATACGCCTGATCCACGCACGCACCCCATGAAAAGTTGGGGTCGTGAGGGTAAAACCCAGCAAATCGGGAGAAAACTTCTTTAAGCGCGAAACTATCTCTTTCCCAGAAAGAGACATTATGTTGGCGTCTATGATCAAAACGTCGTGCCCGGCCCGGCGTATAATCGAAGCCGCATAGGCCAGGCTCAAAGGAGGATAACCGCTCATATTGGCGATGTAACCGTTCGTGCCGAAGGATTCCCGATCGTATCCCCTGATCCTCGGATAAATAAGCGCTATCCTCAATGCGCTCTCCTTTTGGCTCCCTCTCCGGTTATGTTCTTCAAAACCATCTCAAGGCTCCTTAACACGCGCAGTCGCTCATTATCTTCGTATTTTACCGCCTCGCGCGCTTTTTCGGCGCAGAACCGGCATTCACCGCAGGACTCGCCGTTGCAACCGCCTTCGTGAAGCCTTTCAATGAAGCCGTCAGGCTTTGCGCGGACAGCCTCAGCTCGCAAGACACGGCGGCGCGTATGGATTTTATCAGGCCGAAATCGCGGTTGACGTCCGTTGCCGACGGTGTGGTCGATTCGGTGTTGCCCATACAAGCCGAATTCAACAGATAGTTGAAAGACAGCCCTTTGGCGCGGATCGAAGCGATATGCGCGGCGGCTTTCGCGCGGCCGACAACGGGTAAAATGCAGGAAGGCCTGCCGCCCCCGGTAAAATCCCGGTCAAGCTGTCCGTAAAACCCGCTTATCTCCTGTAAGGGGAGCTCTCGCAGAATATCGTCCTGCCAGTTCGTCGGGACTATCAATTTCATGATCGTTTTAGAAATATTCTTTTTGTTTTTTTCAAACTGCCGAAGAAAAAAATGAACAACAACCAGGCCCCGCCGAGAATAAGATTGCGCAGGGTTATTGTCCCGCGGGCGAGGTTTTTTATTATGACTCCCGGACGGGCGTAGTATTCCATCATACCCTTGCGCTGGAAATGGCGCAAGGTGTCGCCGCTCATACCTTGCGGGGCATAAACCAGTCCTCCGCCCAGATGCGTCCAATCAGCCCAGCTGGTAAACTTCTCCGGGGATTCTCTTATCAGGTTTTTTCCGTGTTCCTCGAAGAAACGGGACCCCGGATAAGGCACCGCAAGATTAAACTTTACTATGTCGCAATTCAACTCTTTGGCGAAATCTATCGTCTGCCTGCATGTAGCCGGCGTTTCCCCTGGCAGGCCGAGGATAAATAACCCCTGCGAAAAGATACCCGCTTTCGCGGTCTCCCTCACCGCGAACCGGGCCTGTTCAAGGGTGGTGTGCTTATTCAACCGCTCGAGCACCTCCCGGCTTCCCACCTCTATCCCGTACATGATAAGGTGCGCCCCGGCTTCCTTCATCGCGCGCAGCAGGCGCGGAGTCACTTTATCCACTCTGGTCTCCGTGCACCAACGGACCTTTTTATGCAGACCGCGCCGGGTGATTATCCGGCAGAAACGCAGGCCGCTATCTTCGTTCCAGGGGAAATAAGCGTCGCTGAAACCGAAATATCCGACCCGCAAGGTATCGGCAAAATACTCCATTTCGTCGGCCACTTTTTCAAGGTCACGGAAACGCATGCGCGGATATACCTTATCCTGGGAACAATAATAACAGCGATATTTGCATCCCCGGGAAGCGATAATCGGGAACGCGCGGGACCTGTTAATCGCTACCAGAGGCGCCTCCTTATAAAGGTCGGCGTCGAACAAATGCCAGGCCGGCAGCGGCAGAGAATCGAGGTCGCCGCGCAGAGGCCTGTCCGGGTTGTCGACAACCGCGCCGTCGTCATTGTAGCTTATGCCGGGCGTTTCTCTCCAGGATTTGCCGCAACGGATGTTACGGCAGACCTCCAGCAGGGTATCCTCCCCTTCTCCCCTCACTACGATATCCGCCATACCGTCTCCCAGCATGTCCGAAGGAAAACACGTGGCGTGAATATGGCCCAGAATTATCGTAACGTCCGCATTTTCTGCGCGGATACGGGATATCATCCTCTTAATGTCGGGGACAACTGTAGTTAAAGCCGCGGCGCCTATCACCTCGGGCTTAAATGAAGCTATCTTCCGCAAAAGGGCGTCATCCCCGGTTTTCAGCGCGAACTGGTCATACACGGCGACCTCAAAACCGTCTTTTTCCAGCACGGCCGAGAGATAGGCCAGCCCCAAAGGGGCTATCGGCGCGCAAAACTTGCGATAAGCCCAGCTTTTAGATACCACGCTGGAATCAGGATTGATCAACAATACTCTCATATTTTCCCCGCGTATAGTATCATCTCCGCAGTTCGTAATAATAGATCTCTACTCCTTCGAACGCGCGGTTTTCCTTTACGAGCCTCTGCCGGGAAAGAAATTCCGCCATCCCGGCCGGAGGCCGGATTATCTCCCTGTTCCAGCCGCCGCAAACGAGCCACAACCCGCCTTCGGACGGCAGGTCGCGCCAATGCAACGTTCTTACTCTGAAGGTTCTCTGCATACCGAAAAGGGTACTCCGGTCATATTTGCTTTCTATAGGTAAATCCAGCAAGAACATCCTGGAGCGAACCCCCTGCGGCAAATAACAGGCGAGCGGATATACGATGCTATGATGAGACAATACCACCATGTCCCCGGCATGGTAATTGCGCGTTATGTATCCGCCGAGCTCCCTCATCGGCTTCTGCATCACCACGCCGGGAGAAGGCTTGAAATATTCATTACGGTAATAGGCGCGCAGAGAAAACAGAGAGACCAGCAGGAATAGAGCCGCCAGGCATACTGCCGCGGCCCTCCGCCTGCGCCAGATCACATGTATCCCGGCGGCAAAAAGCAGATAACATAGGCCGGAGAGAAAAATGAACGGCCGGTCGAAGAATACAGGGCGGAACACAAAGGAAAGAAGCACCGCTGCCGCTATCGGGACCAGCAGAAGAGAAAATATGAAAACGGCAGAATCCCTGGGTTCCCAGAGACTCTCCTTCCCACTCTCGCGAGCCTCCCTGAATATAGACACAGCTCCAAACAGTGAAACAGCCGGGACAACTATCCATCCGGAGAAAAACCACGAAAAACCCGTGTGATAACCGAAAAAGAAATTCCTGAAAACCCCGATAAAATCCGCGATGGTCAAAGACGGCAACCAAAAATTGTCGCTCACCCGGCGGATGTGTTTCAGGGCGTTAATGCTCCACGGTAAAAACAATAAGAGCACCAGGAATAAAGAACCGGCCCAGTATTTCAACTTCCGTAGGGCGCCGCGGCGCAATAAATAGAGCAGGACAAAAACCGCCTGCGCGGCCAGCAACATCGAGGCGAAATAGTGGGTGTAAAGCGCCAGAGCGCTGGTGACCGCGTATACTCCCCAGTATAATCTTTTATCGCTCTTCAGAGCTTTTATGAAAAATAAACAGGACAACAAACTTAAGAATTGCAGCAAGGCATACATCTTTATTTCCTGCGCGTAATAAACCTGGAAAGCGGAAATGCTCATTATTCCCGCCGCCAGCGCGGCCGTGCCGGCGCCAAAAAGCGCCTTGCCGAGCAAAAAAAACAAAAGAATGGAAATGAGACTGAAAAACACCGAAAGCAGGCGCAGAACGATCTCACGCGGGCTTTCCCGCAGGTCGGTCGCCATTAACGCAGGGGCGCTTTTCCCTTCGGGAAGGCAAGATGTGTGATCTTCCACCAGCTCCCCGGAGGCGCCTTTCATCAACCAGTGTGCCATAAAGCGAAAAAGTGGCGGATGGATACCTTCCGCGCGCTGACCAAGCACCCTGGACAGCGGTTTGCCGGCCTCCAGGACCACAAGAGCTTCATCAAACCACAACGCTCTCTCCGCCAATCCGTTAAGACGGACAGCGGCTCCTGTCAACAGTGCGAAAACCAGAAATGATATCGCGACACGTTTATTCATAAGCCCCCGAGTGGAACATTGTCTATCTTTCATGCAATATCCTGCCCGGACCGCAGCCGTTCGAAAGGATAAAAAAACTCAGCTTTCGTACCATCCGGGGCGCTTCAAGCGCATAAAACCGGTGAACCCTTCAACGCTTCTTTTGCCGCGCAGGGCATCCCAAAGAGACAAAAAAAACATCTTCAAGGTATTCTTGAGAAACCAGCGGTAAAGACCCCTCTTATGTTTATGCCGTGAAAAAAGCCCGCGTATTAACCAGTGCGGCCTGTAAAGCACATAACGCTTGTTCAATTCCATATTCAGATCTGAAAGCTCCGCCCTGGACAATCCGGTCTCGGAAGGCATCAATGGAGTTGCCCAATCGTATTTGCTGAAATCGGGTTCCAGGAGACGGCCCTGCGCTTTGACCTCCTGGTACAGGAACGTCCCGGGCACCGGAGCGACCGGATGAAAAGCGGGATAATCTATATCGATCTCAACCGCGTATTTAACGAGATCAAGCATGGACTCCTTGGTGTCGAACGGCAGGCAGGTAACAAACGTCCCCTGTCGGAAAACGTGCGGGTATTTATTCTTGAATATCGCAAAAACCTCCTTGATCATATCACGAGTATAGGCGGTTTTTTTGAGGAGCCGCAGATCTTCAGAACAGCACCGCTCCACCCCGATCAGCGGATGCACCATCCCGGCCCGGACCATCTTCGCGAGTATGCCGAGTTTCTCGTCTCGCAAAGTGAAATCGGCCCGGATAAAAGCCCACCAGTAAAGGTCTTTGTAATTCCTTTTCAGAAGGCCTTCGCAAAACTCGTTTGTCCACTCGGGCTGAACATTGAAGGTAGGATCAGCCCAAAGAATATAACGCCGGCCGTATTTTTTATAGACGATATCGACTTCTTCCAGCGTTCGCTGAACGCTCTTGGTCCGGTAGCGCGGAGAAACTTCAAGCTCGCCTTTCTCGATATCATTGCGTTTTTGCGTACCCCAGAACGTCCATAAGGAACAAAAATTGCAGCGGTCCACGCAGCCACGGGAATGCTCCAGTGTGGCGCTCTGCGGCCAGATGTAGCCGAAACGGGAATATCTGCCCATCGGCATAAGGTCATAAGCCGGCAACGGCAGGCTGTCCAGGTCGGAAACCATTTCGCGCAGGGCCGTGCGTACAGCCCTGCCGTTCTTGAGATAGGCGATCCCTTTAACCCCGGAAAGATCCGTCCCTCTGCGCAGGGCGGCGATAAGCTCCACGATCGTCTCTTCACCTTCGAAACGCACGATAAAATCCAGAGGGAATGACTTAAGGCTGTGTTCATACATCCAGGAGAAGAAATGCCCGCCTGCCACGGTAACTATGCGCGGATCTATATCCTTGGCGAGAGAAAAAAGACGGGCCGCCTCATGATGATAAAGAGCCTCCTCCCCGGCCCCTATCATATCCGGCCTTTCGAGCTCGATTATATCACGCAAGCTCTTCCAGCCCATTTTTAAGGGAGGACAGTCGATTATCTTGACCGTTATCTCCGGAAAGGCCCTGCGCACGGAAGCGGCTATACAGGGGAGCCCGAGCGGCAGAAGAAAATTATCCGATTCGTTTATAAACGGCCATAAATAACGGGGAGGCCGCACCAGCAGGATTTTCCTGATATCCGTGTAATGAGACATAAACTAGTGAACAAGCCCCCTTTCTACCCGCATTCGTTTGAATTCGTAAAAACCGGGGATTCGCAAATGAAGCTTCGCGAGCTGATCCTTTGATAATACCTGGCAGTAAGCCTGTTTATTCGCGCTTTTAAGCGGGAATAAATATCTTCCCAGGTGTGCCTTCCGGGCAAGCTGAGACTTTTTTTTGCCGTATCGAGGGATCGGTCCAGGACAACACCGGTGCGGGGACTTACCGCAGTATGTCCTCCGGCGATTTTATGATTATAGCATCTGAGACGGGATTTAGAAAGCCGGATTTGAAGAAATGCCCACAGTTCTTTCAAGGATGAGCCCGCCGCTTTTATTTTTCCGGGCCCCGGCTTTTATCCTTGATAAAAAAAATGCTTCCTTCGGCAAGACCGTCGAGGGCCCCGCGATAAGCACCGAGCGCGGCCTCTTTGATGCCGCCGGATGATGAACAATCGTATCCGCGGGAAAGTTCCTAAAAGAGGGCCGAAAAACGGGGCGTCAGGAGGCGGAGCAGACGCGGTTACGTCCGCCGTGCTTCGCCATATAAAGGAATTTGTCGGCGCTGTCCACCAGGCTCTCCATCTCGCAGGCGTCCTGCGGGAAGGTCGCCACGCCGATGCTGATGGTTATGCGCAGGTCTTCGTCGTAAGCCTTGATCTGCCTGGATTCGACCGCGTGCCTGATACGTTCGGCGGCGAAAAGCGCTCCCGCCTTGTCTGTCTCGGTAAGAATAAGGGAAAACTCCTCCCCGCCGTATCTGCCGAGCAGATCTATCTGGCGGATATTCTCCCTGATAATGGCCGCGGTTTCTTTCAGGATGACATCCCCCACCAGATGCCCGTAATGGTCGTTGTAGAACTTAAAATGGTCGATATCTATCATCAGGAAAGAGAACCGGTAGTTGAAACGCTTCGAACGGAGTATCTCCTCGCGGAAGCGTTCCGCCCAATAGCGGCGGCTGAAGGCGCTGGTCAGTGAATCGGTGACCGCCAGGGTCTGCACCCGTTTGAACAATTCCGCGCGTTTCAGTCCAAGGATGAACTGCTGGCCGAATATCTGGAATTGTTCTTTATCCTCCATCCTCAAGCCATATACTCCGAAGTACCCGAACATCTTCTCGTCGATGGAAAGCGGAAAGAAATACTCCCCTTCCCGGCGCTTTTCGGGTATCTGCTCCTGCCGGAAAAAACCGCAATGCACTTCACCGCCGAAGTATTTAACCGCTTGCTCCCGGAAGACCGCCGCCAGTTTATCTTCTTCAAGAGACTTGCAAACCTCTCCGGTCAGTTCGTAAATGGCCGCGGTCCTGGAGAGTTTTCCCTTCTCTTCCTCAAGGACTGAACGCAGCGCGGCATCCTCCTCGTTCAGTTTCTCCAGCTCGCGGCGCAAAAGCGGCACTTCATTTTGCCGGCGTTTCAACAGTAAACCCAGCAATCTGCGCAGGACCTCTGCATAGACCGTCAGGGACAAAAGAAGCACAAACCAGATCATAGCGCCGCCTTTCACGCAATCACCACCCTGTTCCTGCCGCCGTTCTTGGCCGCATACATCGCCTTATCAGCCTTTATGATCAGCTCATCCTCGTAACCGGCGTCGGTAGGAAAAGCCGAAACTCCTATCGATACCGTCATCTTTTCCTGCTGCTGACGCAGGCTTATCCTGGAAGCCGCGACCACGGAACGCAGTTCTTCGGCAAGACGCGCCCCTTTCTTCTTGTCCGTGTCCGGAAGTATCACGCAGAATTCTTCTCCGCCGAACCTGCTTATCACCGGGCTGAACTCCCCCAGCGAATCGGTCAGCAGCCGGCTCAAGTTCTTGAGCACTATGTCGCCGGCGATGTGACCGAAATTATCGTTATACTGCTTGAAATGGTCGATATCCACCATCAACAGGGAGAAATAACTGTTCTTGCGGCGCACGCTTCTGCGTATCTCCTCCCGCAGACGCTCGATCAGGTAACCTTTGGTATAAAGCCCGGTAAGCCCGTCGTGTATGGCGAATTCCTTGGTACGCTGGAAAAGCATGCTGTTCTCCAGGGCGACCGCGCCTATGCCGCAGATAACGGAAAGGAAACGCAGGTCCTCCTGAGTATAGGCGCCCGGACGCTGGTTGTCCAGCCGCAGCAACCCCAGAAAAGAATCGGCGCTTGCCAGAGGAGCGCTTATCAGGGAACGCACCGGCCTGGAGCCGGCATCCGCGGCCTTTTCCAGGTCGAAACGGAAATCGCTGCGCGTGTCCTCAACCAGCAGGTTGCCGGAATGCCGCATCACCCAGAGATCGAATATGTCGCCCTCCTTGTCCTTGACCACGCTTTTCTTGTCCTCTTTGCGGGTTTTAAAAAGGGTGAGCCTGCGGCTGTAGGGATCGGCTAAATATAAAGAACAGGTGCCCGCCTTCCCGCCGATCAGGTCGAAGACCACTCCGGTAAGATTATGCGCCACCGAATCCAGGCTGAGGTCGTTATTGACCTTCTCGACGATCTCTTTCAGCTCGCCGTAGAGCACAGACCTGGCGCGCGCGGATTCTATTTCCCTTTTTTGCTTGCGGACCGAATCTCCGGCGAGATTAATGCGCTCCTGCAGGCACTCCGCGTCGAAAGATATCTTTCTGAGCCCGGAACTGTAGCGCGCGAAAATCCATACGGTAAAAGAAATGAATCCGAGATAGAATAAAAAGAGGCTGAACGGCGGGACCGCTTTGAGAAAAAAAGCGGGGAGAAGAAATACGGCTCCTGCCGAGGCCGCAAGGAACAGCCTCTGCGGAACGCCGCGCGGTTTTGCCCGGGAAACTTTATCGGGTTTCATCGTGCCTATATTATAGCGCAAAGCGGCGCCGGGAGTCAACAGGCTAAAAAAACAGCCTGTTTTGCTTCTAAACGATGGTCTCTTCGCTCGCTTTATCGAAGAAATGCACCTTGCTCATATCGAAAACGACCTCGATGTCCTGGTTGACCTTGGGACGGTCATGCGCCCCTACCCGGGCGATGAAAGTGTGCTTTCCGGTATTAAGATAGAGATAGACCTCCGACCCCATAGGCTCGACCACCTCGCAGTTGACCCTGACGATGTTCTCCGGGGCGGCGTCGGAAGCGAAGAGCTTGTCGTAGATGTCCTCGGACCTGATGCCGAAAATGATCTCTTTGCCGGTGTAAGGCGCCAGCTTGGCCGTCATCTCATCCACTATTTTGACCTTGACCCGCCCTTCCTCGAAATAAAGACGGCTGTCCTTTTTTACTATTTTTCCGTTCATGAAATTCATCGGGGGCATCCCGATAAACCCGGCGACGAACTTGTTCTTGGGCCTGTCGTAGATGGTCATCGGATCGGCCACCTGCTGGATCACCCCGCCTCTCATAACGGCAATGCGGTCGCCCATAGTCATGGCCTCGGTCTGGTCGTGCGTGACATAAATAATGGTGGTCTGGATACGGATATGCAGTTTGTGAATCTCGGTGCGCATCTGCACGCGCAGTTTGGCGTCGAGATTGCTTAAAGGCTCGTCAAAAAGAAAGACCATCGGCTTGCGCACGATCGCCCTGCCCAGCGCCACCCGCTGGCGCTCTCCGCCGGAAAGCTCCCTCGGCCTGCGCTCCAGAAGATGTTTTATGCCTAATATTTCGGCCGCTTCGTTAACCCGCTGGGCGATCTCGGTTTTAGGATAATGGCGCAGGCGCAGCCCGAACGACATATTCTCGAAAACCGTCATATGAGGATAAAGTGCGTAGTTCTGAAAGACCATAGCTATGTCGCGGTCCTTGGCCGGAACATCGTTGACGCGTTTATTGCCTATATAGATGTCGCCGTCGCTTATCTCCTCGAGCCCCGCAATCATCCTTAGGGTGGTGGATTTCCCGCAGCCGGAAGGCCCGACCAGGACCATAAATTCCTTGTTTTCCACTCCCAGGTTTACGTTATTGACCACTTTCGCGCCGGTACTGTATATCTTCGATACATTCTTCAGGCTTACCTGTGCCATGTCTGTCTCTCCCGCATTATCTGAATGGATTTTTTATGCCGAAAACAGCCTTAAATTGTGTATTATACACCCTTGTTCGCAAGATAGTCAAGCAGCAAGCTTATGGTGTGCTTCATATTCTTGCGGTTGACGATGATGTCTATCATCCCGTGTTCCTGGAGGAATTCCGAGCGCTGGAATCCCGGAGGGAGCTTCTGTCTTATGGTCTGCTCGATGACTCTCGGGCCGGTGAAACCGATCAGCGCTTTCGGTTCGGCAAGGGTTATGTCCCCCAGAGCGGCGAAAGAAGCCATTATACCGGCCATGGTCGGATTGGTCAGCACCGAAAGATACGGCAGGCCGCCGCGGTGATGATACGCCAGGGCCGCCGAGGTCTTGGCCATCTGCATAAGGCTCAAAACCCCCTCATACATCCTCGCCCCGCCGCCGGAACCCGAAACTATGATTACCGGAAGCCGGCCGGCCGTGGCGAACTCCACGGCGCGGGTTATCTTCTCTCCCACCACAGAGCCCATCGAGCCCATTATGAAACGTGAATCCGTAACCGCCAGCACCGCCCTGTGCCCGTTAATCAGCCCCTCGCCGGTGACGACCGCGTCTTTTAGATTGGTGGCTTTTCTGTCCTGATCGAGCTTCTCAATGTAAGTCTTGGGGCCTTTAAACTCCAAAGGATCCGCGGCGAGCATATCCGCGTCGAACTCCTTAAAGGTATCCTTGTCCATTAACAGATTCACCCTGGAGACGGCGTCCAGGGTGAAATGGTAATTGCATTTCGGGCAGACCCGCAGGTTCTCCTCCAGGGTCTTATTGTAAAGGGTCTCGAAGCACTCCTCGCACTTGGTCCAGAGACCGTCCGGTATCTCCTTTTTCTTTATCTTTACTACCGTGTATTTGGGCTTGCCGAAAAGAGACATATATCTTCCTTAATGTTTGTGCACGACCAGGCCGGAGATCAGTTTAGGGTAGAAGAAAGTCGATTTCGCGGGCATCTTTTCTCCCTTCAACGCCACGGAGATTATCTGCTCCATCGTTACCGGACGCAGGAAAAACGCCATGCGCCCCTCTCCGGCGTCCACGGCCTTGACCGTCTCCTCGCGGTCTTCGGAGTATTTCAACGCGTCCTTCGACTCCGGGCGCAGGCCGAGAATACCGAGAAAAACGAGCTGGTTCAATATCGAAACGTCCAGCAGGCGGTACTCCCGGGGTTTATCCGGCATGAGTTTATCGAGCGCCTTCTTGTCTTTCAGGCGCAGCAGACGGTATTTGCCTGATATATACATACCTATAACATGCGTGTAAGACGGCGCCGAACGCAGAGCCGCGAAAAGTCCGGCCTTGCCCATGGGAGCGGAGACCTCGAAATGTTCTTTAAGCTGTTCCAGGAATTTTTTCTCGCCTTGCGGCAGGGATGTTTTCACCAGGCGGTGTATCGGAAGAATGCTCAACCCGCGGGGATCGGCGCCGGTAAAATAGGCCAGAGTGTAGTCTCGGCTCTGTTCACCTTTTTTGCCGCCGGCCTTCTCCTTCATCTGCCTGCGGTAAACGCAGGAGACTTCGTAACGGTGGTGTCCGTCGGCAATAAAGATACATTCTCCGCTTAAGGCCTCCTGCACCATCTTCACTAACGCGGGGTCGGTGATCCGCCACATCTTGTGTTCGACACCCGCGTCGTCCGTGAAAAAGACATCCGGATCGCGGGGAATAACGTATTTGCGCACGAATGCCGGCATGAACTTCTTTTTATCGGGAAAAACCGCAAAGATCGGGCTAAGGTTCGCTTTTACCTCTTTGATAAGCCTCAGCCTGTCTTCTCTGGCCTCCAGACGCGTGTGTTCGTGTCCGTAAACGGAACAATTCCTGTCTTCAAGCTTCAGCAGCCCCATAAAACCGGTGCGCAGCATCGCACTGCCGTCCACCTCGTATTTCTGGCTGTAGAAATAAAAAGCCGGTTCATCGTCCCGGCGCAATATCCCCTGGTCAATCCATCCGTTAAAATAAGCGGCCGCGCGGCGGTATTTGTTCTCTCCTCCAACGTCCTTGCCCAGTATTATATGGATGAAATTGAACGGATCGCGGCGCAGGTAATTCTCCTGCTGCGCCGGGGAAATGACGTCGTAAGGCGGACAGACGACCCTGTCGATACCCGCTATCCTCTCCTGGTTATATACCACGGCGCGAAAAGGCCTTATTTTCGTCATTTTATGAAAGGTAAAACCGGCTTTTAAACCGGGCATTTCTACTGTAGGTTGAGCTTTGTTGATTACTGTAGCCGTGACCGAATTAAGTATCGTGTCCCCGGAATAAAACTCCTATGAAGCCTCCGGCTGAATTTATCATAACGTCAAAAAGGGACGCGGTGCGGCCGGGGACAAAAGACTGGTGGAATTCGTCGCTTATTCCGTACAATACGCAAAATCCCAGCGTCGAGAATAACGCCTCTCTGCCGGTGAGCATAGGCAGGCTTGAGCGCAGCGCCGGATAAACGAAGAACCCGAGTGCGGCATATATAATAACATGAACCGCCGTATCTTGGAAGGAAAATAAATAAGGTATGCCGCTGCCGGGAATGCTCGAGAGGATAAAAGCAACGGCCATCACCCCTGCCGCCGGGATCCATGGCAAGAGCTTACTCATCGGCCTTCTTGCATCCGGGACAATCGCCCGCGGAAGGACACGCGCTTCCTGCCTTGGTGTCTGCCGGTTTGGACTGTTCACAACACGCAGCGGGCTTGCGGCAGTAATCGGTGACGTAAAAACCGCTCCCTTTGAAGATTATCCCGGCGCCGGTCCCGATCAATCTGCGCAGCTTGCCGGTCTCGCCGCACTTTTCGCATTTCTGCAGCGGTTCAGCGGTCATGCTCTGGAAGGCCTCGAAGACCGCGCCGCAGGCCAAACACTCATAATCGTATGTAGGCATTTTGCAACCTCCGTTACTCGGGTAACCGCGGTTTTTCACCGCGGACCCGTTACTTGAAACTTTTTTTGAACTTGTCCACAAAGCTTTCCCGTGAATCGCCGGATTCACCGGAGGCGCGGGCGAATTCTTCCATCGCTCTGCGCTGTTCGGAATTCAGGCTGCGCGGTATCTCAACGTCCACCTTTACCAGGTGGTCGCCGGTAACCCCGCGGCCGTGCACGTCGGGCATACCCTTGCCTTTAAGACGGAATATCCTGCCGCTCTGCGTGCCGGCGGATATCTTCATCTTCACCTTGCCGCTCAAGGTATCTATCTCCGCCTCCCCTCCGAGAACCGCTTTGGGAAGGCTGACGCCGATTTCGCTGAGTATGTCCGCGCCTCTGCGGCTGAACAAGGAATGCGGAAGCATCTCTGTCAGCACATAAAGGTCTCCGCTGCCGGACTGCCCGGCCTCTCCTTCCCCTTTTATGCGCAGGGTGGAACCGTTGTCCACCCCGGGCGGGATCTTGACCGTTATATGCCTGGTGATCTTTACCCTGCCCTCGCCTCCGCAATCCGGGCAAGGGGTCTGAATGATCTGGCCCTGCCCTCCGCATTTATGGCAGGTCTGCGCCATCTGAAAGAATCCGTTGGAGGTCACTACCCTGCCGCTACCCTTGCACTGCGGGCAGGCCGTTTTTTTGGTGCCGGGCTTGGCTCCGCTGCCGGAACACGTCCTGCAGGATTCATAACGCGGCACGTTTATACGTTTCTCGACGCCGTGATACGCCTCTTCCAGGGTAACCGCCACGGCTATCTCCAGGTCGCGGCCCCGCCGGCTGCGGCCTCTGCGGCTTTCGCCGGCGCCGAAAATATCGAAACCGAGGTCGCTGAAGATGCTGTCGAAAATGCTCCCCCCGTAGGCTGCGTCGCCGCCGCCCATATCCCGGAAGATACTGCTGAAATCAGCGCCCTTAAAGATATCTTCGTAGGCGTAATTCTGGTCTATACCCGAATGTCCGTACTGGTCGTAAAGCTGTTTCTTCTGCGGGTCGGAAAGCACCGCGTAGGCCTCGGATATCTCTTTGAAATTCTCCTCCGCCTCTTTCTTCTTATCGGCGGGGACCCGGTCCGGGTGGCAGCGCATGGCCGCTTCCCGGTAGGACTTCCTGATCTCATCCACCCCTGCGCCTTTTTTAAGCCCGAGTATCTCGTAGTAATCCTTCTTACTGCTCATCTATCCGCCTTCCGCCATAGCGTTTATAACGGCTAAGGCTACGAAGCCCGTGTCGAATGCGGTTAAGGTAACTTTAAGACCGCCACCCCTGCCGCTCGACGGAACGGACATCGTAGCCGCTGCCTTTGATCAAACCACTAAGGAATATCGCTGTTATTTCTTGTCCTCGTCCTTATACTCGGCGTCGATGACCTCCTCTTTGCCTTTATCCGGCTCCTCCCGGGGCCCCTCGGTTCCGGCACCGCCGGACGCCTGTTCTCCCGCGGGCTGCTGGGATTTGGCCGCCGCCTGTTTATAGACTTCCTCGGCGAGCTTATGCGCCGACTTGGTCAACGCCTCCATCCCTTTCTTTATCTTATCGACGTTCTTGTCCTTTATGGACTGTTTCAGGTCGGTCAAGTCGGTCTCTATACCGGCCCGCTCCTGCTGGTTTATCTTGTCGCCGTAGTCCTTAAGGGATTTCTCGGTGGAATAAACCAGGGCATCGGCCTGGTTTATCAGCTCTACCTCTTCTTTCTTCTTACTGTCCTCGGAAGCGTATTTCTCCGCCTCCTTGACCATTTTTTCTATCTCTTCCTTGGAGAGCTTCTTGGGAGCGGTGATGCGTATGGACTGTTCCTTCCCGGTCCCGAGGTCCTTGGCGGAGACGTGCACGATACCGTTTGCGTCTATGTCGAAAGAGACCTCTATCTGAGGAACTCCTCTGGGAGCCGCAGGTATCCCTATCAGGTCGAATCTGCCGAGCTCGACGTTACCCTCGGCGTCCGCTATCTGACGCTCACCCTGTATGACGCGCACCGTAACCGCGGTCTGGTTATCCGCCGCGGTAGAGAATACCTGGCTCTTGCGAGAGGGTATGGTGGTGTTGCGCTCGATTAACTTGGTGTTCACGCCTCCCAGCGTCTCGATACCAAGAGAAAGCGGAGTGACATCCAGAAGAAGCACGTCCTTGGTCTCTCCCTTGATGATAGAGGCCTGAATGGCCGCGCCCAGCGCGACGCATTCCATCGGGTCCACCCCGCGTTCGATCTTCTTGCCCACAAAATCCTCGACGAATTTCTGGACCGCAGGGATGCGGGTGGGCCCGCCGACCATGATGATACGGTCGACATTATTGGCCGACAGCTTCGCGTCCTTCAGAGCCTCCTCTATCGGCTTACGGCAACGCTCGATGATCGGAGCTATCAGGTCCTCGAGCTTGGCCCGGGTGACCGTCATCGTCAGATGCTTGGGGCCTGAGGCGTCGGCCGTGATGAACGGCAGATTGATGTCCGTCTGCACGGTGGAAGAAAGCTCCACCTTGGCCTTTTCCGCCGCCTCGCGCAGTCTTTGCATCGCCATCTTGTCGCCGCGCAGGTCTATACCGGTCTCTCTCTTGAATTGATCGGCTATGTACTCTATCAACACGTTATCCATATCCGTGCCGCCCAACTGGGTGTCGCCGTTCGTGGACATGACCTTGAATCCGCCTTCCGCCCACATCTCCATAATGGTAACGTCCAGCGTCCCTCCGCCGAAATCGAAGACCATGATCTTCAATTCCTTCCCTACCTTATCCAGGCCGTAAGCCAGACAAGCGGCGGTAGGCTCATTAATGATGCGCAGCACATTCAAACCGGCGATCTCCCCGGCGTCCTTGGTAGCCGTGCGCTGATTATCGTTGAAATACGCGGGGCAGGTGATCACCACCTCCTCCACTTTATCTCCCAGGTAAGCCTCCGCGTCCTGCTTTATCTTCTGCAGGACAAAAGCGGAGACCTGCTGAGGGGTGAACTCCTTATCCATTACCTTGAATTTGAAATCGGTCCCCATCTTGCGCTTGGCGGCGAAAATCGTCCCCTCCGGGTTTATCGACGCCTGGCGCCTGGCAGGCTCGCCTACCAGCTTCTGACCGTCTTTGGTAAAAGCCACCCAGGAAGGAAAGGCCTTGCCGGAAGCGACTCCCGCGCCTTCCGCCGAGGGGACAATCACCGGTCTGCCGTTCTCCATAACGGCGGCGGCAGAATTAGATGTTCCTAAATCAATACCTATAACTTTAGCCATATCGCACCTCCTAACTAAATTTAACGAAGTTAAATTTACCCGCAGGGCCGACCGAGAAAATCTCTCCCCCAGGGGAGATTTTCGAGCGCTTGTCGGGTTACCCTGATCCTGTTTCGTGGGATCAGGGCAATACTTAAAACATTCACGAAGTTAAATTTACCCGCAGGGCCGACCGAGAAAATCTCTCCCCCAGGGGAGATTTTCGAGCGCTTGTCGGGTTACCCTGATCCTGTTTCGTGGGATCAGGGCAATACTTAAAACATTCACGAAGTTAAATTTACCCGCAGGGCCGACCGAGAAAATCTCTCCCCCAGGGGAGATTTTCGAGCGCTTGTCGGGTTACCCTGATCCTGTTTCGTGGGATCAGGGCAATACTTACCGAGAAAATCTCTCCCCCAGGAGAGATTGTCGAGCGCTTGTCGGGTTACCCTGATTCTGTTTCGTAGAGTCAGGGCAATACTTAAAACATCCACGAAGTTAAATTTACCCGCAGGGCCGACCGAGAAAATCTCTCCCCCAGGAGAGATTGTCGAGCGCTTGTCGGGTTACCCTGATTCTGTTTCGTAGAGTCAGGGCAATACTTAAAACATCCACGAAGTTAAATTTACCCGCAGGGCCGACCGAGAAAATCTCTCCCCCAGGGAGAGATTTTCGAGCGCTTGTCGGGTTACCCTGATCCTGTTTCGTGGGATCAGGGCAATACTTAAAACATTCACGAAGTTAAATTTACCCGGCTTAAGATTGCTTTTCGGCCTGCGGCGGCTCGCAAGGCTTTTTCGATACTTTCACCTTCGCCGTGCGTAAGACCCGGTCGTGCAAAAGATACCCTTTCTGCATTTCCTCCAGCACCGTATGCTCTGGCACTGACGCATCATCACACTGCATCAATGCCTCATGGTAATGAGGATCAAACTGCTTGCCGGACGCTTCCAGCGGCTTGACACCGTGGCGCTTCAGCAGCTCATAAAGATGCGCCAGTATCATTTCAACACCTTTCAGAAAAACAGACACGTCCCGGCAATTATTTTCCGCCAGGCCCACCGTGCGCTCGAGATCATCGAGCACATCCAACAGTTCGTCGATCAAGCCCTCATTCGCGAATTTCAGAAAATCCTGTCTTTCGCGTTCCATACGCTTGCGGATATTCTCGAATTCCGCCTGCTGGCGCAGCAGCCTCTCCCAGTATTCGGCGGCCTTGGCGGCATCCTCTTTCAGCTTCCGCAGTTCCGACTCCTTGACGCTGACTTCTTTATCCGTCGAACATACTCCGTCTGGAGAAACCCCGGCTTGCGGCTTTTCTTCTTTTATCTCTGATTCCTTAGCACCGCTCTTCTTATTGTGATTCTCTTTATTGTTCATGGATGGTCAAATCGCTTTCTTCTCTTCGAGTAGGGGATCAAGGAATTACAAGACTTCTTTTGTTTTTATATGTCACTCAGCACTTCCGAAAGCACCTCGGAAACATACTCCAGCGCCGGAATGACATGACTATATTCCATTCTCCGCGGTCCCAGCACCGCCAGCCTGCCGACCGGCTGCTCCTTAACGTTATAGGAAGATATCAGGATAGCGCAGTTCTCGGTGCCTTCGCAGCCGAGTTCCTCTCCTATATAAACCGCCACTTTGCGGCTGTTGTGTTTGCGGATGATCTCCAGCAGCAACCGCTTCTCCTCGATCAACCGGATCAGAAAACGGATACTTGAGGCATCCCGGAACTCCGGCTGTTCGATTATGTAACGCACCCCGCGGTAAACGAATCTTTCGTCCATGTCCGGCAGGGCGGCGATACCTGCGCAGTGGGTGACCTCGGACAGCAAGTCGGAGGTCTTCTCCAGTACGGCGTCCAGCGTCTCGGAACCGCGTTCGTAGGCGCTGAATATACGCGCCTTTTCTTCCTCTATCAGTTCCAACTGGGAAAGCAGGAAATCCACGTAGTAACGATAGCCCTTGTCGGTCGGCATACGACCGGCAGAGGTATGCGGATGCGTGAGGTATCCCGCTTCTTCCAGCTCGGCGAAGATATTCCGGATGGTGGCCGGGCTAAGATCGAATTCGGCTGAAAGGTCGTCCGAAGCCACCGGTTCCGCCTCCCTGATATAAAAATTGATGGCGGAACTCAATACCGCTTTACGCCTTGCGTCATGATCAACCGTCTTCACGATATTCTCTCCCTTTTTCGCAGGAAACTCTTTCGCGGGAACTTTAATTTTAACACAGCTTAGCGCTTTGTCAACGAAATGCCGTCGCTATTAGCGGGATGATCGGCTTTGACCTTATCGCCCTGCGCGAGCTTCCCTTGCAAAAGCATTATCGCCAGCGGGTCCTGCAGATAATGCTGGACGGTGCGTTTCAACGGACGCGCCCCGTACTGGGAATCGAAACCTTTTTCCAGCAGAAAATCGCGGGCCTTTTGCGTCAGCTCCAATGTAACTTTTCTGGCCTCCAGCTTTTCTTTCAGCGGAGCCGTCTCCAGATCCAGGATGCGCGCGATCTCCGCCTTGTCCAGCGGGTTAAAGATGATTATGTCATCCAGACGGTTGATGAACTCCGGTTTGAATATCTTCTTCACTTCCGCCATCAAGCGCTCCTTGGGAGCCCCGCTCTGCAGTATATCCTGCCCGATATTGGAGGTCATTATGATCACCGTGTTCTTAAAATTCACGGTGCGCCCCTGGCCGTCGGTAAGGCGGCCGTCGTCCAGTATCTGCAGCAGCACGTTAAAGACGTCGGGATGCGCCTTCTCTATCTCATCCAGCAGTATGACCGAATACGGTCTGCGCCGCACCTTTTCGCTCAACTGTCCGCCTTCCTCATAGCCCACGTATCCCGGCGGCGCGCCGATCAGCCTCGAGACGCTGAACTTCTCCATATATTCGGACATATCTATGCGCACCAGCGCGTCCTCGTCGTCGAAAAGAAACCAGGCCAGCGTCTTGGCCAGCTTGGTCTTTCCCACTCCGGTCGGCCCCAGAAAAATGAACGACCCCAGCGGACGCTTTTCGTCGCCCAGTCCGGAACGGGCGCGGCGCACGCAAGCCGATATCTCCTCTATCGCCTGGTCCTGGCCGATGACCCTGCTCTTCAGGCGCTCTTCCATCTTCAACAGTTTCTCGGTGTCACCCTCCATAAGGTTGGAGACTGGAATGCCGGTCCATTCTCCGACCACCCGCGCGATATCCTCGTCGCCAACCTCTTCTTTAAGCATCAAGCTGTGTTTTTGCAAGACAGCCAGTTCCTGGTTGCGTTTTTTCATCTCTTTATCAAGCTCTATCAGCACGCCGTAGCGTATCTCCGCCACCTTGTCCAGGTCCCCGACCTTCTCGGCCGCCGAAGCCTCGTTCTTGGCATCCTGTATCTTCTCTTTTATCTGCTGGATGCTCTGGATAACCCGCTTCTCTTCCTCCCACTGTTTCTTCTTTTCGCCGAGGTCGCGTTTCAATCCCTCCAGCTGCGCCTCGAGTTTTCCCAGGCGTTCGGTGGAAGATGCGTCTTTCTCCTTCTTCAAAGCCTGTTTCTCTATCTCCATCTGCATAATACGGCGCTGGACCGCATCCACCTCCTGCGGCATACTGTCTATCTCTATGCGCAGGCGCGACGCCGCCTCATCCACCAGATCGATGGCCTTATCGGGCAAACGGCGGTCGGTTATGTAGCGCGCAGAAAGCGAAGCTGCGGCGATCAAAGCGGAATCCTTGATGCGCACCCCGTGGTGTATCTCGTATTTTTCCTTCAGCCCGCGCAGGATGGAAATCGTGTCTTCTACGGTCGGCTCTCCCACGAAAACCGGCTGAAACCTGCGTTCCAAAGCGCTGTCCTTCTCTATATACTTGCGGTATTCCTCAAGGGTAGTGGCCCCGATACAGCGAAGCTGTCCCCTGGCAAGCAGCGGCTTGAGCATATTGGAGGCGTCTATCGCGCCCTCGGCGGCTCCGGCGCCCACGATGGTGTGTAATTCGTCTATGAAAAGTATGATACGGCCGTCGCTGTCGCGCACTTCTTTCAGCAAGGCCTTGAGCCTGTTCTCGAAATCGCCCCTGAACTTGGCGCCCGCCACCAGACTCCCCATATCCAGGGAGATGATACGCTTGTCTTTCAGCCCCTCGGGGACGTCACCGGAGACCACGCGCAGGGCCAGACCCTCCACAATGGCGGTCTTGCCCACGCCCGCTTCCCCGATCAACACCGGATTGTTCTTGGTGCGGCGGGAAAGCACCTGCATCAACCTGCGTATCTCGCCGTCCCTGCCTATCACCGGATCGAGTTTCATCTTGGAGGCCAGTGCCGTAAGGTCCTGCCCGTATTTTTCCAAGGCCCCGAAAGAAGCCTCGGGATCCTGGTCGGTGATGCGCCGGCTGCCGCGCACCTCCCGCATCGCCTGCAATACCTTATCCCGGGTCAAACCGAGAGAATGGAATTCACGCGTAAGCTGCGAGCCTCCGTGCTCCAGCAAAGCCAGAAGAAAATGCTCCCCGGAGACAAACTCATCTTTCAACGCCCCAGCCTCTTTTGCCGCGGCCTTGAGAGCAGCAGCCGCGCGCTGGGAAAAATAAACATCTTTGGAAGCTCCGCTCACGCGCGGCTGTTCCTTCAAATGTTTCTCCAGGGATTTGATAACCTCAAAACTCGGGACCCCTGCCTTATCCAGTATCTCCAAAAGCAGACTGTCATCCTGGCGCAATACGGCCAGCAGCAGATGTTCAGGTTCTACCTGCTGATGTGAATGCTCCTGGGCGAAAGCGGCGGCAGATTGTAAAGCCTCCTGGAACTTAACCGTGAATTTGTTCATATCCATTTTTATTCCCCCCTTATCGCGCTTTAGCAATCATAGCATAGGAGTGCTAAAATAGAAACAAAAATTTTTCCCCTTCTCTCGGCTTATTTTGCCCTGCTTTCCTTATTATTCATCTGCAGTATGATGCGGATCCCGCTGATATTAACGCGCTTTTCTTCCATCAAAAAATGAATGTATTCCAACCGCTCTATATCCTTTTGACAGTATAACCTGGATTTCTTTCCCTGGCGTTTTGGAGAAACAATACCCGCTTTATCGAGCTGGCGTAATGTCCAGACAGGGATACCGACCAGCCTGCTGACCACGCTGATGATATATACTGGTTCTTCCGGTCGTATACGTACCTTAAAAACCGGCATAATGCTCCCTCCCTGCTGTTACACGGATTTAGGAAAATAGTAACATATCTTAACAATCTTGTCAAGATAAATTAACAAATTTTGTTAGAATATCTAACAGGTAAACCCGCCCTTATTTTTCCCGTCCGGCACAGGCATCCTGCATGCGCTTAGCCTCCACTACCGGGAGATTTCCCTTGACCTTCACCCCTTCCGCGAGATATTCCACTGACTCGACCTTGCCGTGCCGGTAGAACTGGTCCAGCATATGCATAAGGCTGTGCGGGATCAGCAATTCCACCCGCGTCATCCTTCCCTTGAATTCCTTCTCGATCTCTGCCAGCAGCTTGTCCAGGTTGGTCCCCAGCTTGGCGGAGATGGCGACCGGCCTGGGCATATCCGCCTGTAACGCCGCCAACCAGCTTTTGTCCTCCACAAGGTCGAGTTTATTCAGAGCCGTAACCACCGGGATATCCCGGGCGCCGATCTGCTCCAGCACCTGCCGCGCGGAACGGGCGTGCTCATAAGCCAAATGATGGGTGCAATCTATCACGTGCACCAGGAGGTCGGCATGCGCCGTTTCCTCAAGGGTGGCCTTGAATGCCTCGATAAGATTGTGCGGCAGGTCATGCAGGAACCCGACGGTATCGGTGAGCACCACGTTTTCTCCGCACGGCAGTTGTAAAGACTTCGACAGCGGGTCCAGCGTGGTAAAAAGCGCGTTCTGCACCTTTTGCCCGGCGTTGCAGAGGGCGTTCAAAAGCGTGGATTTTCCGGCATTGGTATAGCCTACCAGCGCCACCAGCGGGAGTTCCTTCTCTTTTCTCTTCTTGCGCAGCAGCTGACGATGACTGTTCAGGTCCCGGAGGTCCCGTTTCAAGCTGTCTATGCGCTTGCGTATGCGCCGGCGGTCCGTCTCCAGTTTGGTCTCTCCGGGGCCGCTGGTGCCGATGCCGCCGCCCGGACGGGAAAGCAGTTTTCCTCTGCCGGCAAGCCGAGGCAGCATATATTCCAGCTGGGCTAATTCCACCTGCGCCTTTCCCTCGCCGCTGGACGCGTGCCTGGCGAAAATGTCCAAAATCAGCTGTGTGCGGTCTATCACGCGCTTACCGATGATATCCTCAAGATTGCGCTGCTGCGTGCCGGTCAAGTCCTTGTTGAAAATAACCGTGTCCACGTTCTCCGCCGCGCAGATCAACGCGAGCTCTTCGGCCTTGCCGCTGCCGATAAGCAGGCTCGCGGTGGGTTTGTCACGCAGACAAATGATATTATCCACCAGTTCAACGCCGGTGTTGGCGGTGAGTTCCGCCATTTCCCCGGCGCTGTCTTCCACCGTCCAACCGTCGTCCGCTCCGTGGCTGAACCTGACCGTTACCGTGATAACTCTTTCCATATGATCTCCGCCGCCTCCTCCGGGCGCGCCGCCGGTTGGTTGATCCGGCGCACGCGTTTATCCTTCCTGAACCAGGTCATCTGTCGTTTGGCGTAATGCCTGGTATTCAACTTCATCAGCCGCCGCGTCTCATCCAGCGCGCATCTACCTTCGAAATATTCCTTCAATTCCTTCAAACCGATGGCAAAGGCCGCGGTGCGCGAAAGCGGCATCTCCAGCAGACCGCGCGCCTCCTTTTCCAGCCCGGAGGCGAACATCTCGTCCACCCTCTCCTCTATCCTTCGGTACAACTCCTCCCGCTCCGGATTCAAACAGAATATCTCCGTCGCGTAAAGTTCCGAAAGCCCTTTGCGCTCTTTTTGTTTGTCTGAGATCGGTTTCCCGGTAGAATCCCAAACCTCCAGCGCGCGGACAATTCTCCTGACGTCGTTAGGATGGATACGCTTGCCGGCCGCCGGGTCGTGTTCACTCAGCCTCGCGTGCAGCGCCGCCGCTCCTTCCGGTGAAGCTGCCTGCCGGTAAAACTCCTCCCGCAATAAGCTCCGTTCAGGCGCGCAGGCAAAGAGCCCGTTCAGGACCGCGGAAACGTATAACCCGGTCCCTCCCACGAAAAGCGGAACCTTGCCCCTTATAAAGATATCTTCGACCTTCCCGGCCGCTTCCTCATAATAACGGAAAGCGTTATATTCTTCAGTGGGCGGCACGATATCCAGCAAATGATGCGGCACCCGCGCCCTGTCGGAAGCCGAAGGCTTGGAGGTAATGATGTCCATCCCTTTGTAAACCTGCATGGAGTCGCAGGAAATTATCTCCGCTCCGATGCGCTCGGCCAGGATCATGGCGGTTGAAGATTTCCCGGAGGCTGTGGGACCGGTGATAAAAACTATCTTTTTATTCATTATGGCTTCAAGGACAGATACGGATGGGATAACCTTCTTTGGAGAGCTTCTTCGCGGATTCCTCGGCTTGGCCGCGGTCGTTGAACTTACCGACCTTTACCCTGAAAAGGATGTTTTCGCCGCCCGGTTTCTGGTATTTCTCCACATAAGCGTCGTAACCCTTCCTGAAAAGTTCCTCTTTCAAGCCGTTTGCGTTGGCCTGACGGGAAAAAGAACCGGCCTGCACGGTGTAAAAAAACCCGGGATTACGCAGCACATCCAGTCCGTTATCTTCAGCCGGAGGCGGAAAATTCCCGCTTATTTTCGCGGCGTAAGCGGCGGCCGCCGCGTTGTCGCCTTTCTTCTCGGCGCAGCGCTTCAGACGGTAATAGATACCGTCCGCGAAACGGGCGTATGCCCTTCGCTCCTCCATCTCTTTATAATGCTTCTCCGCCGTAGCGTAATCCCCGCGCAGAAAGTATGTGTCCGCCAGGCCGATTTCCGCTTCAGTCCTGAATTCCGAACTTCGCGACTCGCGCAGTATGATCTCGAAGATATCCGAGGCCCGCAGAAGATTACCGTCCTTCATATAACTGACTCCCAGGATATAGTATAATTCATTGAGGCCGCGGGAATCCTTGCCGGCCTGGGCCAGCATCCTCTCGCCTTCTTTTATCGCCTTCTTGTAATCCCCTTTGAGAAAATAAAACTTGGGCTTATCCAGATTCATTCCGCAGGCAGCCGGGATCAGCCGGATGGCAAACAGTAAAACGACAGCCGAAAGAGCGGCCGCCGCGAACAAGAACGGCGCGCGGCCGTAGATTTTACCGGTATGTTTCAGGCGGTATCGGTCATTCATTTCGCCTTTCTCCGCTGTTTGCCGGACAGCGATATGCGTTTCTGCAGGTCGAGGGCCAGTTTATGGCGCCGCTCCTTTTCCCGGCGCGGCACATCGTCTTCCATTTCCGCGGCCCTGCTGTGCGGCCGCGGCGAGTATTTAAAGATATACGCCTTATTGAAACGCACCTCTTCCAGTATCCGGCAGGTGGCCTGGAAGTCCTCCTCCGTTTCTCCGGGGAACCCCACGATCACGTCCGTGCTCAATTCCCCGCCCGGCACTATTCTACGATATTCACGCGCTAATTCCAAATAATATTTGCTACTATACCCGCGGTTCATCGCCTTCAGCACACGGTCCGAACCGGACTGGAACGGCAGGTGCAGCCATTTTTTCACGCGCTCCAGACCGCCGACGGCCTTAAAAAGTCGGATGCCGCTGTCCCTGGGATGAGAAGAAGTAAAAGTTATCTCCTTGACCCCGTCTATGGCGTGCGCATCCTCCAGCAGATCCACGAAGTCCCCTTTATCGCCTGAACGGTAGGAATTCACATTCTGCCCCAACAGAAATATCTCGCTCAATCCCCGCGAAACCGCGTCCCGCACCTCGCGCAATATATCCTCACGCCTGCGGTGCCGCAGCGGGCCCCGCACGTAAGGAACAATACAATAAGAACAATGATTCGAACATCCCTCAGAGATCACGATATAAGCCTGCGTCTTGCCCGAACGAAACCCGCTGTGATATATCTCCTCCGGCCTGACATCCCCGTCGATTTCCCAGATCTTACGTTCGAAAAGGTTGGCCTCGTCTTCGCCTTTAGCGTAGAGCGCGGATGGCCGGCTGTGAAATATCCTTTTCAGTATCTCCGGGATCTTAGAGATATCCTGCGGCCCGGCCACAAAATCCACGAACGGCGAACGCTCAAACGCTCCCGCCCCGTAATTCCTCCCCATGCACCCCACGAGCCCGATTACAGGTTTTCGGCCTATCGGGCCAGGGACGCCTTTTCTTAACTCTCGCGCGTTTCCGATCAGTCCCCGCGCCGCTCTCTCTTTATTCCTTCTTGCTTTACATACTCTCCCGATCTCCGACCAAACCTTCTCCTCAGCGTGCTCCCTCACCGCGCAGGTATTGAAGATCACCACATCGGCTTCATCCTCCGAACCAACCAGCTCAAACCCCGCCTGCATGAGAATACCGGCGATCACTTCAGAATCGCGGACGTTCATTTGGCAGCCGAAGGTGCGCAAAAAAATCTTCTTTTTTGATATCTCTTTACTAATCATAGTGTAATAAAAATTTCAACGTCTCGGGATTTTATAATAAATTCGAATTGCCGATACCTCTCTACACCGCCCTCATTGCCCCCTTTAAATATAAAATCACCGAGAAAAAAGGCAGTATCCTCCGGCTTCACCCGCTCATTATGCTTGCGGATGATCGTCTCGCTCATCTCCTCGACCGTCTCAAACGGCCGCCCGCAATACTTGATAATATTGGCGTGCGAAAAGTGATAATCCGATGTCCACCAGTAGTTCATTGTTTTATTACCTCATTCGGCAATCCGCCGTATAAATCCTTTGATAACTCCGATTGCCAATATTCTTTGGTATCGATATCCATAATCGTCAGCTTACCCGACCATCCAGCGCCGGTATCTAAATCCCATACGTTGCAAACATGAATCGGCTGGAGCGTTCTATAAAGCTCTGTTGTCGTATGGCCGATAAAAATATCATCGTATTTTGTGATCTGAGCTTCACGTCTATAATTAGCTGCTTCCCATGCATCTTTTAATAAATCCCTGTCCCACACAAGTACCTGAGCGCTGTTTTGCTCCAATGGCAAATCCGGCACAAAACCGGCATGGACAAAAAGTTTATTCCCGACTTCTAACCAAAGATGTCCGCTTTTTAGGAAGTCTATATGCGTCTGCGGCATGGGTCCACCGTTATACGACGCCATCGTCCGGTCTCCGCCCTGACTCGTCCATATCTCTGGCTTATCACCTCGCAAGGCCCAGTCGAGCGCCCACATGTCATGATTGCCAATGATCAGATCGCAATGCTTGATCTTCAACAGCTCGTCAATGCACTGCCTGACTTCCGGATACCCGTCGCAAACATCCCCCATCACGATCAAGCGGTCTTTCTTATAATCGAACTTTGAGCGCTCAAAGCACTGCATCATCGCCTTGTAGGCGCCGTGGATGTCGCCGATAGCAAAGGTTTTCATCCCTCAACCCTTCGCCTAATGTCGCTAAATTTCTCAAACGCGTCTTCTCTCACATTCGCGACGTAAGCATCCGGGCCGTTTTCCTGCTCGACAAATAAAGGTCCTTTTGAGTCAACACTGGCAAAATACTCTTTAAGATTCTCTTTGACTTGTTTACCTTCTTTAAGTTTTTTGATAAGGCTGACCATATCGTCACAAAGCTGTGCCTTTGTCGGGCTGAATCTGATCATATAGTAAACGTAATAAAGATCCTTCCTGAGCTTAGCTTTATTTTCCCGATCCACAAACGTCAGCAGTTTATGGAAAACAAACATCGATTCTGTCGGTATCTGAATACTCTTACCGTTCATTTTTACCGGTATGACAGAGCCAAGCAGTAAACTGAAATGCTGGATTTCATTGATCTTGATCTCTTGGCCAACGATTTTATTGATGACTTTCCGGGAAACCTTGGGGTCGGTGATAAATTCAACTTCCGCTTTTATGTCTCCGGAAGCATCTTTTACAATAGGCACAAAGGGAATCATTCTGTCCATTGATGCATGTCGCTCCCCATAACCCAATCGTTGCACCCGGGTAGCAACGGTATCCTTCCCTTTAAAGTCGTGATCACCAACGCCGAAATCGATATCTCCAGTAGTCACGGCCATATTGGGGACGTCTTTCCACATGTGTTTGGCATAAATGTACGGCACCCAACCGCCGACCAGAACAAGGTACGGCAAGAAATCAGCCAGATCGTCTATAACTTTGATGAGGAGTTTTTCTCCCGGGAATTCTTTAGGCAATTGATTTTCCTTCCTCTTTTAATGTCTTGAGTAAATACTCGGCATGATCACGGCCTCTCTGCGGAAAATGGTAGAGGTCCAAATAAAGCTGGAGATTCGAAACAACGTTGTATCCTTTGATCACTTGGGTATTGAAAAATGTGGCGCTTTTATAATACGGGTTTATTAAATAAAAATTGCCGCCCGTCTTTAATTCCTTCAGATCAAGCACCTGCCGCAAGTCCAATGAAGCGCTCTTGAAATTCTTTACCGGCAGGTAACAATATATTGTCTGCGTGTTCACGTAGCTGGTAATGAGATTGGCCCCGGTATGAAGCGCCAGGGCGTATTGATTGGGCTCTTTCTTCCCTGCAAAATATTCCTTTAGCCGGGGAAGAATATCCTCACGAGTTGAGTAATAAAGATGAGCCTCGTTAAGCTCAAATTTATAGACTTTAAGCCATTCCTCAAGAAGCTCTTCTTTATTTTGCAATATGCTATGCGCGAGCCTGCCGGAACGGACTCCTCCGACAAACCCCTTGGCGCGAAGTTCTGATAGCACTTTTGCCGCGCGCGCGCGGCCCACGCCAAATTCTTTCTCAAAATCCCTAGCGACCCATTTCCTATCGGGTTGAGATAGCATGGCGCGAATGATTATGTTCGCCTTATCTCCTAAAAGTATTTTCATCGTAGCAACTCCTTCGCAGTAGCGAATACCCGCGCAATTCCTCTTCAGCGCGGGGTATCACTCAATCCCTACTTGGCCCTCTGCAAACCAAGATATTATTAAATGTCCACTTTTCCTAAATGTCCACTATTTAGTGGACATTTCCAATTAGTGGACATTTTACCATTATGCACCTGAGAGTCAAGAGAAATATCTGGTGCAGGTCAGTAAAATCATGTCCATCCATGTCCATCAAAATGGCCTTTTTGAGCCCTCCCGGACGCCTGCAGAATACCCCTAAAATCGCCTGTTTGCCCCGTTAGAGATAACATTGTCCGACGGAGAATAAATCTCTAACGGGGTAAACCGACGCTGGGCGCTTATTCTGGCCGGGTTGATCACTTATGCCCAAAACTCAAAAGTGATGGACATGGACATCGATTTTTTTGACCACTATCACTGGCTCCCCGCGCCTCGCCCCGTTAGAAATACCCATGTGTTCCTTGGCATCAATTTCTAACGGGGCAAGCCCGACTCTCACCCAACACCGGCTTCCAAGGACCCGTTGCCGCACGCAAGCGTAAAAAATCCCTATGACCAGCCTCCTCGGCATAACCACAGGGACTTAAGTTGCGAAACGATGTTGATCCTTACAACGCCCCCACCACCGCTTCTGCCAAGCCTCTCATCGCATTACTATAAATCTGCCACTGGCCAGCCGCAGGTCCTGATAAACACTGTTAAACATCTAATTTCTTTATTAATAACACTAATCTCGTCCTATTACAATTTCTACCTAATATAACGATTCTTAATACGACTCAAATCATTCTTAAAAGGCCCCTCGTGCATACCATAGAGCCTGATTAAGGGCTCAACAGCCTGAGCATATTCATCCCTGGCCTTCTTATAGTCTGCGCTCAACTTAGCCAACTCAGGCCCCAACAATTCCCGAAGTTTCCCCTCAATCGCTTCCTTCTTAGCGCTATCCAAGAGTTCAAATTCAAAACAAGCCCGAGGGTTGCCCGCCGCATCATCAACCAATGAAAGAGAAAACGAATTAACGTTTTTGGCCAAGAGCGCATCAGAATACAGGATAGTTTCCACATCTTCGGGGTAGATATTAGCGCCCATAATCGAGACAGTGCTATCCTTTCTTCCGTAAATAAATAAAAACGGTAAATACCAACGTGGATAATTACATTTCCTCTCAAGAGCCAACAGGTCGATATTGTGTTGCCTTAAGCGCGCCTTCATGTCATCAAAAGTAATCATGCCGCCCTCGTCTTTGATGTTATAGCGTATCCGTGGTGAAAGCGTCCACGGCTTACTTATAGTGACAACGATTTCGCGGTCTATAATCTCGACAAAATGATCCAAAGGATTATACTGAAACAGCATCGGCAACCGATGATCATCGCCAAAGAGCGTTTTCTTAAGCGCTGGATCTTTTAGGCAGAGTTTTCTGATCATGACCGTTAAAGGATTCTCGCCGCCGATCCCAATCTCTAGGTCAGATGCTCCATACCCGGAGAAAACCGTACGCGCATTAAGCAACAAATAATCACGCAAACCTTCTGACATCCCCTCTCCGCCGACCATGGCATGTATCTCATAATCCTTCCATGCAAAGCCACGCTTTTGACCTTCATCAAAAAGATATTTAAGAAATGGTGGATACCCGTTTAGTATATAAGGATATTTATTCCCCAAAAACTGCAGCGTGCGCAGGATTTTATCAATATCAGGGCCGGTTGATTTGACCACTCCCAGGCTTTGCGCCGCAAGCGCCATATTAAAACCAGTTGCCCACGCCCCCATACTAAACATATTCAGAACAATAAACCGCTTATTGCCAAAACAATACCTCAAATACACACCTATAAGATTCTTTACTATTTCTCTTTCGCGCTGGCTTCTTACCCAGTTATAAGGAATCCCGGTAGAGCCTGAAGACTCATCAATCACTACCCCCTCTGCCAAGAATCTTCCGTTAAGACATCTTTCTTCTGTGCGATAAGGCAGAATATAATTAGGCTTATCGGTTGCAGGAAGAGTTCTAAATAACTCATTGGCATCCCGTGTTTTGGCAACCCAACCGCTGCGATCAAGAAAATCCTTATACGCAGGCACGCGTCTATAGGCAATAAGAAACTCCTTGAATGCGCGATAGCAGCAGGCCCGCGCACCATATTTCTGAGGGGCATGGCTCACCACAAAAGTGAAAAGAGGGTAACTCTTTAAGATACCCGCCTGTAAATGATCAATGATCCTGATGCATAGAATATGGAACTTATCAATTAACCTTATCTTAATCATTGATCTCTCCTTTTTCTACACAGTATGCTTGTTCAGACAAAGAAAAAATACTTCCAGAGAATGAATGCCGCGACCCCATGAGATACCGCCAAAGGCCAAATAGAACCATACTTACTAAAAAGAAAACCCCACGCCCCACCCGCGATAGCAATTAAACACAACACCACAAAACCCGCCTTCAAATCAAGAATAGTAAAAATATAGAAATGAATGAGCGCAAATAATATGCTGGTAACAAAAATAGCCCAATTAACTGGAAGGTACCTTGCTATTTTTTGCTGTATAAACCCACGCCAGAGCAATTCTTCACCCAGGCCGATTACCAAAATGGAAAAGGATAAATAGATATACAAGCCAACAACACTGCTACTTGCCCCTAATAACCGGTAACTAAACTCATTGCCCAAAGCAAACGATACACTCCAACGCCCAAGAGCAAACCGTTGTGAAGACGAATCACCGAAGGAATGGCCAACTATCCCAAAGTATTTCAATGTAAGTCCACCGGCAACTCCTAGCAGACAACCAGTCAGACCGCCAACGAAAAGTTGCCGCAAAGAACTCCGACGTAATCCCAAAGAATCAACCGGCTTCCCACACAAAACAACATTCCATATCAAAGGAATGGAAAAAGTAAATATAAAAGACCCATAAACTCCCTTAGTTAAAAGAATAGCCGGTAAGAGTACCAGCAAAAGAAAGATGCTTACTCGTAGAATGAATCCGTTGTTTTTACCCATTGTATCCTTAGAATCACACCATTGATTTTTCACTTATGTTGATCACTGATTAATGTCTTATGTTACTGGCCTTAGTGTCAAAATTGTAAAAAACCGGATAATTCTTTTTTGAGGATTTCATAAAATTGGTCTTTAGCCTCTTTTTCAATCCATGGTTTATGCCCGCAATTTTTCAGTAGAATAAAACGAAAATCTCTGATTGCTCTGTCGAGGGGCTCCCTTACCCCATCGGCCGGATGAGGATCATAATCTCCATGGATTGCGACGACATGGCATCTGATTTTTTGGCCAAGTTTCAATAGTTCTCCGCTTGCTCTTATTTTACTGGCTTCCGGCCAAACATTCCGAAAAATGTCCTGTCGAACTTCGATTCTTACATCGCCTTCGGGCACTGGTTTGTACGAATCGGCTTTTGAAATGAGCCTGCCGAATCTATCCAACACATCCGGGTTATACGATTTTTGCCCTTCCAATTTGTTAAGTAAGGATTCAGCCTCTTTTTTCTCCCGATCATTCAAACGGCCGCGACGAGTGCTGAGTATATTCTTCGCGTACTTAGCCTCAAACGGTCCGCTTCCAACAAGAATCAGCTTCTTCACTATCTCGGGATACTTTGCGGCAACGATATAAGATAGCCATGCGCCCCAGGAATACCCGACTAAAGTTACTGTTCCCCCGCTGTACCGTTTAAGGGTTTCTCTCAGTTCTTCAACCTGCCCGCCGATAGAATCGGCCGTTTGGAGAGGTTCCAAAATTCCAAAACTTTTTGACAATTCTTCCGCTACGGGACTCATCTCTCCGGCCGCGCCCGGCCCGCCATGTATTAACGCTACGGTAAACGGACTTTTGCCATACCTTCTCAAGTTATTCTTCGTTCTCACTTTAATCCTAAATCTTTTAACAGGTTGGGAATATCTACTTTTTTCTTCGTTTTCGATGGTATCGGAACTAAAAATTCGACTTCTCAGGTCTTAATTACAGTGGGATACTGCACGCTTCCAAAATAATCTTTGTAAAAAGAAATACACCAACTGCCTATAAAAACGACATCCTTGAGAATGCCGGATTCTTCTAATCTCTTCAATACTTCAAGACACAATTTATACTGATTCTTTTCCACGAAGAGCGCTCCGTAAAAACCTGATTTGTTTTTTCACTTGAGATAATAGCTTTCGATACTTAGCCCTGTATTCTTTCGCTTCTTGATATTTCTTTATCTCTTCTTCGGAAACCTTGCCCTTATAGATAAATTTTACCTTTCCCTTCTGCCGCAATAGAAGATAATAATACTCATAGCCTTTAACCTTTTTTTTAATGAGGCTACCTTTGGGCAATTTTGCCAATTCGCGCTCGTATCCACCCTTCATGCGCAGAGAATTCTCGAATTCTTCTTTAAGCACTCCCTTTATCACTCCCATGTCAAACTCTCCGTAAGGTTAAATAGTTACCATACAAACTACTAAATAGCATATCTTGTATGGTAACTGATGTCAAATAAAAAGTTACCATACGATTGATAGAATTTCAAGTATTGTATGGTAACTTGATGAGTATTCAACTTGGCTAAGGTACACCCGGCTTAAAACCCGGGGATTTCCGGGAGAGGGGATCAAATTCTTACTTCTCCGCGGCTACAAGCATTTCGAAATCATCGGTAGTCAATTTGTCGTTTCTTGAATACGCCCCGAGCTTCGCGCCGAAAATGTCTATTTTCTTAAACCCGAGCGTTTTTAAAAGCCACGTTATTTCACTGGGTACGTAATAACGCTCGTTGCACTTAAGCTCCCTTTTATTGCCGAAATCGTCCTCAAAAACAGCAGTGTTATGATCACGGAAAGTCATCAGGTCAAAGGAGCACTCTTTGCACTGTGACTGGCCTTCTTTCTGCGCCGACTTATAAAATTCACTGACCGAATGAAACAACGGGAACAATCCGTTCAATGTGGTAAAAATGAGCTTCCCCTGGACGTTTAAAGCTCTTGCCGCGCTCTTGAGGATCGCGAAATTCATTTCATCCGTTTCCATGAGAGGAAACCCGCCTTCGCATAGCATAATGGCCAGATCGAATTCGCCTTCAAACGGAAGGGCCCGCGCATCATGTTTCTTAAAATCGATCGCCACCCCTGCTTCTTGGGCTTTCTCCCGCGCCCTTGTAAGCTGTGACTCGGAAAGGTCAACGCCGCTCACTTTATATCCTCTTTTCGCCAACTCAATGGCGTGGCGACCGGTACCACATCCGATATCAATGATCTTTATGGATTTATCTTGTCCGACCTCAGCCTCGATAAAATCGCACTCGCCCACAGTGCCCTGAACAAAAGGCTCTTTATCGTATTTGCGCGCGTAGTTCTCGAATAATGCTTCATACCATTGTTTCATAGTAAACCCCTTATCGAGTAGAAACACGGGCTGTTCTCCCTATCGCCTCCAACCCATGCCCTTTTAGCTGATTTCCCTGCGCCTCGCCCATCACTCGTTATCTATCCCCTATCGCCAAATTCACCGCCGCTTCGGAGTGTATGGCTGTAGTATCAAAAACAGGCACGCGGACATCTTTCTGCTTAATCAGCAACGGTATCTCGGTGCAGCCCAATATCACACCCTCTACGCCCTCTTCTTTTATGAGCCGGTTAATGATCTTGAGATATCTCTTTTTTGACTCGCTATAGAATTTACCGGCGCATAATTCATCGAAAATAACGTTATTGATATATTCCCTCTCGCTTTTATTGGGAATCACCACTTTTAGCCCGTATTTCTTTGCCAGGCGGCCGCCGTAGAAATCCTCTTCCATGGTGTATCTGGTGCCCAATAATGCGACGGTCTTTATTCCCGCGGACTTCACTTTCTCTCCGGTGGCATCTACGATACTAAGTACCGGTATTTTGACCTTCTGCTCGATGATATCTGCCGTAGAGTTCATCGTATTGGAGCATATTATGATAAAATCCGCGCCGCCGCGTTCGAGCCTCTGCGCGGCGTCTATCATCGTTTTTCTTAAAGGGACCCAGTCCCCGTCTTTTGCAAGCCTTTCCTGCTTTGAGAAATCACCGAATTCAACGGAATACATCAGTATCTTTGCGGAATGAAGCCCGCCGAGCTTGGCCCCGGCCATTTCGTTCATCAAACGGTAGTATTCGATAGACGACACCCAGCTTACTCCTGCGATCATTCCGATCGTTTTCATCTCGGGTTGTTCGCTTATCCCCAGGGCGGATTGAGCAATGCCTTGCGTATTCTCCGCATACACAAAAGAGAAAACTAAGAGCGGAATAACAACGAGAATCAGTGAACCTAAAGTAAAACCGCGTTTAAGGAACATTCGTATATCTCCTTTTCTTACATAACAGACGATCGGCTCCGGTCGATAAACAAACAGGTTACAGGTGGAATAAGCACGTGTCCCCGGAATTACGGCTGTTTTTTAGCTGATATTCTTAATCCGCCAAGGTTATTACCTTCGAAGAGCCGGGATACTTTTTTATAGAAATCCTCCAGATCATTTACTGTGTCGATACCGTGCACCTTTACCTGCCGGTCACGGCTCTCACCGAATTGCCGCATACGCTCTTTCACAAAATTCTTCCAGCATTCTGTTTTATCGGACATCTCGATATCCGTAAAACCGTTCCCGACAAGCTGTTCTTTATATTCTTCGGATGCCGGCAGGTAAGGGCAATAAACGTCTTCGCGCAGTACATCGGCTTCTTCTTTCGTAAATTTATTACGCTTGTAATAATCCTCAATAAAGATCTGCCCTCCGGGTTTCAGGAGCGAATAACATTTCTTAAGAAGAGCTTGACGATCCGGGATATGCAAAAAAGAAAGCCAGCTTACAGCTATATCATAACCGTCTCCTTCTTTTCGGAAATCCAGGATATCCGCGCACACGTGGCGGATAAACCCTGAGAGGGAACAGCGCGAGGACAAATAAGACGCTATTGCGTCCAGGTCCGGCTGGATCTCGACAGCCGTTAGATGACAACCGGTCTTCTCCGCCAGATATCGCGCGCAGCCTCCTATCCCGGAGCCGATCTCTATGATTCTTTTTTTAGAGTCTATCTTAAGCAGATCTATGGCTTCATCGAGCGCATCTGTCCCGAAATAATGGTACTGATCAAAACATGACACGTCCCTTTCCTTTAACAGGCCGCTCTCTTTAAGCCCTGCGGAACGAAGGTCATTATAGATTCTTTCGGGATGACGATAGAGTTTCATTGTTTTGATGCTATCGGCCTCGCTCATTTTTCTTCCTCATTTCTCTCTCGGCGATCTTGCGGGGACAATTATATGGCGAAATTACGTTGGCTTTTGTTGTTCTTCGCATTTAAGATGTTATTCCGAAGCGCGTATGACTTAACTTCATTTGCCTGACTGCTTTTATAATATAATCCGTTTCCTTAACACTTAACTTCGGGTATAGAGGCAGGGATATTGTGGAATCGCCTATTATTTCCGCAACCGGAAAATCTCCGATATGATAACCCAATGCCTTTTTAAAATAATCCAGCGTATGAATAGCCCGGTAATTCACGGCGGCGCCGATCCCTTTTGTCTGAAGATGACGCAGAGCTTTATCACGTTTCCTGGGATCCACCCATATCGTGAATAAATGCCGGCCGCTTTTGCTGTTTTTCGGCACCTTGGGAAAGCTTATCCCTTTTACATCCGAGAAAGCCTCTTCATACCTTCTTGCGATCTTTTCTCTCTTTGCCCTGTATTTTTCTATATTCGAGATCTGGTTCAGTAGCAACGAAGCCTGTATATTCGACATATTACATTTCCAGCCCAACATGTTCATTTCCCAATGTCTATATTTACCTGCGTATCTATCGGCGGCCCCTCGGGTTAGACCGTGCAGACTGAGTTTTCTTATTAAATCGGATTTCTCTTTGTCATTTAACGAGACTGCCCCGCCTTCTCCGCAGGTAATACTTTTGGTCGCGTAAAAACTGAAACATACCGCATCTGCCAATTCACCCGCCTTATATCCGTCTCTTTGAGCTTCGATGGCATGCGCCGCGTCTTCTATGACGATAAGACCATGTTTCTTGGCGATACCCCTTATTTTCCTCATATCGCACATATTTCCGTAAAGATGGACCGGTAAAATGGCTTTAGTCCTGTTTGTAACGGCCTCCTCTATCAAATCCGCGTTTAAATTCCCCGTCGCAGGCTCAACATCGACGAAAACCGGCTTAGCCCCGGCATGCATTATGGAGGCGGCGGTCGCGACAAATGTCATAGGAGTTGTAATAACCTCATCGCCCGGCCCTATCCGGTAAGCGAGCATGGATAAATGCAGCGCCGAGGTGCAGCTCATCAAACCGATTGTGTATTTACGGTCAATATATTTGGAGAACCTTTTTTCAAACTCCCTGACAGCGTCCCCGGTAGTAAGAAAAATCGAGCCCAATACTTTGCAGAGGTCTCTTTTTTCTTTAGTCCCGATATTATGCTTAAAAAAGTCTATTTTCATCCTACCCTTGCCCTTTTTCGGCCGCCTGCCGTAGAAAATAGTCCAATGTTCGGCTTAAAGAATCCGACAGTCTGACGGAAGGCCTCCATCCCAGAAGCTTTCGAGCGTTATGAATGCGGGGTTTTCGGTGGAGAACGTCCTGATAACCTTCCCCATAAAAAGAACTGCCTTTGATATCTTTCACCCCGGCGATTTTAGGGAATTTGCCGTATAGAGGATGGCGTTTGAATTTTTCCATAAGCATTTGCGCCAATTCCTTGACGGTAAATTCGTTATCGGGATTGCCGATATTGAATATTTTGCCGTCGCAGACATTATTTTTATTCTCGATGATCTTGAACAAACAATCTATACCGTCAGATACATCGGTAAAGCACCGCTTTTGTTTGCCGCCGTCAACCAGCAAAATGGGCCTTCCCTGCACCAGGCTCAAAATAAGTTGAGTCACTACGCGCGAGCTTCTATTTCTGGCGGACTCCAGGCTGTCCAAACGAGGGCCTATCCAATTGAACGGCCGAAAAAGCGTAAATTGCAAATTCTCTTGTTTTCCATAAGCCCAAATGACCCTTTCCAATAACTGTTTGCAGCATGAGTAAATCCAACGCTGCATCCTGGTCGGGCCAAGCATAAACGAAGAGTTATTCTCGTCAAATTCTTCATCCTCGCACATCCCGTAAACTTCCGACGTTGAAGGAAAAATAAGCCGTTTCCCATACTTGGCACAATATCGCACTATCTTTACATTCTCCTCAAAATCCACCTCGAAGACCGAAAGCGGCCTGCGCACATAATCTATCGGCGTAACCAGCGCCGCAAGAGGTAATATCTGATCGCCGGCCGCGATCTCTTTTTCGACCCAGCGCCGATGGCTCCGTATATCCCCCTGCTTAAAATGAAAGTTTCTATACGGAAGAAGGCGGCCGATATTGAAAGAACGTAAATCGACCCCGGAAACTTCATAATCCCCTTTCTTAAGAAGTCTTTCAGCGATCATATTCCCGATAAAACCGTTTATCCCTAAAATAAATATCTTCTTTCTTTTTTTCACTTTCCCCGCTCCGTATAGTATTTATCTTTTTGTACCGAAGGCACCTTGACAATAACCGTAACCGCGTCTTTGACAACTCTATAATCAAACGCCTCTCCGGGAGCGATCACGATTATATCTCCTTCAGCGAATCTTTTATTATTAAAAAGTATAATACCTTTGACCACCAGGGTTATCTCGCTGGCGACTTTATGAAAGTGTTTATTTACGCGGGCGCCCGCTTTTTCACTTTTTACGGCGACCTCGAATTCCGTAGTCCTATAAACCGCTCTGGGGAAATTACCTATGAACCAACCCCGTATCATTTTATCTAAACTGGACTTTCTCATATCTACGCCCTCATTTCGTCGCTATTTTTCTTATGATACGCGCCGCTTTGCGCGGTGCCGGCATATATCCCGGATAGCGATACGACAACCCCGAGAATTTCCATGAACGGCGTGTAACGGGCAAAAAATATGATGTCCCAGACAAAAGCCAGAACCGGTTGTAAAATCAATATCAAACCCGCGTGCAACGGAGATATCCGGGAAAGTCCCGCTGAAATAAATATCCAGGCTAAAACCTGCGGGAAAATACCGTACCCTAGCAATGCCAACCAGCTTTGAGTATCGGGAATACGAAAACTTTCTTTGAATAAAACCGACGCGATCCCCATTATGAACATATTTGTGATCGTGATCAAAGTAAGCGTCGCCAGGTTATTGACTAAAAACGCCCCTTCTTTAGAAACGATCCTGCGCAATAAAAGCAAATAAGCGGCATAACACGCGGCCGTGACCAATCCAAAGAGAATGCCGAGCTTATGCAGAGAATCCAACACGTGCCAATCTATGCCGAAAATCATGAATAATCCTGCTACGGCCAGTAGAACGTAAAATACCGATTTTAATGTAATTTTTTCCTTCAAGATCAGAATACTGAAACCCGCGAGGAAAAAAACCTGCAAGCTGGATAAAAGTGTGGCCAGCCCGGGGCCGATATATAAAATACTCCTGTGCCATAAAATAAGGTCCAGACTAAAAATGAGCCCGCAGGAAAGCGCTAAAACGAAATGCGGCCGGCCCTGCCACAATCGGCCGCCCATTGACTTTGTTATGGCGAAAAGAATGATGCCTCCGAAAAGCATCCTGTAAAAACCTATAACCGTCGGCTGGACGTCGGCAAGTTTCACGAATACCGACGAGAAGCTTATCATGACCGCGCCTATGGCGACATATAGTATGCCGATTTTCTGCTTTCCATGAAGGTATCGCACAAGCGAATACTTAGCCATCCAATGGGCTAAGGTATATCGCACAAGCGAATACTTAGCCATCCAATGGGCTAAGGTATATCGTACAAGCGAATACTTAGCCATCCTCCGGATATTATCTTTCGCTATATCCATAGAAGAACCTCTTTATTTTTTCACTTCGACTCTCGACTAATTACCTTGCCGTATTCCTGTCCGGATTTTCTTAATGCCGTGTCCAATCTCCGACCTTGCCGAACAGCTTTTTACACAGCCTTAAACGCTTCCCTTCTCTAATATCCCAAACAGAAGCGTTGATCTTATCCAGCACCCTCCGCGCATTATAACGCATACTAACCGGGTCTGGATCGCCGGCATTATAAGGCTCGCCGGCTGACATTTTGTCGCGTTCTGTCATAATATCCTCAATGCTTCCCTTTGCATCTCTTCTTTGCGCATCTTCTCTTCCCTGCTAATACCCTGTCCAGACGTCTCCCCCGGACCAACATCTCTTTTTGCAAACGCGCTAATTTCTTGATTCTCATCTCGAGCTTAAAAGCAGATTTGAAATACCGATACTCCAGCCGCCATACCAACCTTACCGGCCTTTTATATCTGGTATACCTCGCTCCCTTCGTGCTTTCATTATGCTCGCCTATCCTGCGCTTTAAATCACTCGTGCTTCCGGTGTAATACGTCCCGTCCTTACACCGCACAATATAAACCCAGAACCTGCCTTTGCGCTTGAATTTTCGCGGCATTGTATTTATGAATGAAAAAGTACAACCGTATCAATCACCACAAGCCTTTTGCCGATAACCGGAGGCCGACTGCCGATAATTAAGTATTGTGTCCCCGGATAATCCTCGTCAACAATTTCACCACATCCTGCCCCGAGCGCCGCATAAAGGGGCCGTGGTTATTGATAACGATAGGAACCCGGCTCAACACCTTTTCCGCGCCGTCTTCCAGGCGGTATTTCAATTCAGCCGGTTTATTGCTGGCTAAATCCGGGCTCCGCTGAAGCAAACGTTTCCGTCTTATCTCGTCCGGGGCATAGATTCCGATAAATAAAGTCGTGTTCAAGGCGCTTTTAGGATGGACGGTCTTGCGGTTAAAAAACAGGCCGTTGTTGCCTGAATATATCGGGATAACGCCGGGAACTGGCGGCCCGAAACCGAACAGTTCCTCGGAACGCGCGTCCATCCGCTTTCTCCAGTAAAAAGCGATCTCCCCCCGCCTGATTTTTTTTGCGAAAGCGGTCCGCGAAAGATGGGAATTCTCTCCGGGAGCGTCGTTCATTCTTCCCGGCCTGGTAGTGTATCTGACAGGAATGGATATTTGGGCTGTTTTGGAGAGCGGAGAACCTTTGATTTTACGAAGCATGGTCGTCTTGCCGGCGCAGCTTGAGCCGACAACCGCGATAGAATTGAAAGTCAGAACGTCTCGTTTGCGCAACGCCGCCCCCGTTTGCACGGAAGAAAGCCCGTTTATCAATAAAAGGATATCTTTATAAGCTATTTTTATCATGCGCTGGAGCGTTTTGCCCGTTAATTAAGTATTGTGTCCCCGGACACAGGTTTCGATCACGGAGGCGTACTGTTCACGCATATGCTTTGGGACGAAATCTTTCCAAGACTGGTCTCTGCCGGCGATCTTTTCCCGGATCATGGTTCCGGAGATGGTTTTAGCGCCGAGATCCATTCTGATGGTTTCTAACCCGGATTTACGGAAGAGTTCCTCCTTCTCCACACCCCATTGTTCCATTATGGTGGTCAGGAAAACAGTGCCGCGGGGAACGATCTGTTCGATGATCTCCTTTACCAAAGGGACCGGAAGGATGGAAAATGAAGTTGGCGAAAAACCGGCGTCGTTTATTAACGCGCACTCGACGCATTGATAGCGCAGCCAGTAAGGCAACGGATTGGCGCTATCGGCGTCCCGTGCTCCGCCGATCTCCGGGATACATTTCCCGAAAGGGCGGGTGATGCCGACCCAAAGATGCTTTACCCTGCCGGCGGCAGCAACCGCCAGACGCAGATGCTCCAGATGAAACGGCTGAAACCTGCCGACTATCAACCCGTTGTTATATTTTTTCACAACATCCCTTGACCGCGATCCAACATCCTTTTCTCTTCGATATGCTTTATAATGACTGCCGCCGCTTCCCCGGCGGATACTTTATCCGTATCAATCACCAGAGAAGAATCGACAGGCTCCTCATATTCCAGATCTATTCCCACCACGTTATTTATTTCTTTGGAAGCGGCTTTCCGGTAGATGCCCTTGGGGTCCCTGCGCGCGCAGACCTCCGCCGGGCATCTTAAATAACATTCAAGATAATGGGCTCCATCAAAAAGAGAACGCGCGTATTTCCGTTGCTCCCGGAAACCAAGGATAAAGGCGCAGATAGGGATAACCCCCGCCTCATAAAGGATTTTGGCGTAGCTCATCTTTAACCTGGCGCTCTTTATCCGGTCGTCCCGCGAATATCCTATCTCGGGAGCAAAGCACCTTAGTTCATCTCCGTCCAAAACGAACGATAACCGGCCCAGCCGGTCAAACTCCTTTTTCAAAGCCTGCGCCACGGTGGTTTTTCCGGAACCCGACAATCCGGTAAAGACAATGACAAGCCCGTTTCTATCGGACATCTTCAACCTTTCTCTCGCTTGTTAGCCAGATCCCAGTATAACGCCGATACCGCCCTCACCTGCCCGACGGTTTTCTTGACTATCTCGACCGCCCTCTCAACCTCTTCCTCGGTATTCTCCAATCCGAGCGAGAACCTGATCGCGCCCTGGTAATATTCAGCCGGCTGGCCCATTGCCGGTAAAACATGGGAATACTTGAATTCTCTCGAGGAGCACGCCGAGCCGGTAGAAACCGCCAGCCCGGCTTCGTTCAAGGCGGCGGCAAGCGCGTCACCTTCCGTAAAATAGAATGAAATGCTGGAGGTATTCTGGATACGCGCCGCGCCCGCCGCATTAACCCGGCAATTCTCAACCTGCCGAACAATGCCGTCTTCGAGCAGATCCCTCAAACGTTCTATCCGCTTGAACTTTTCCAAATTCCCCTGCGCGAGTTCCGCGGCTTTACCGAACCCGGCAATACCGGCAACGTTTTCGGTCCCGGAACGTCTGCCGTTTTCCTGGCCTCCCCCGAAAATCTGCGGAGTGAGTTTCAACGGGTCACTGATAAACAACGCCCCCGCACCTTTCGGACCGTTTATCTTATGTGCGGAAAAGGTCAGTGCGCCGATCCTGATTCTTGAGACGTCCAGCGGAATCTTGCCGGCCGACTGAACGGCGTCGGTATGAAGGAAAACATTGCGTTTTTCCGCCAGGCGCGCGATTTCTGCGATCGGCTGAATGCTGCCGGTTTCGTTATTGGCGTGCATAATCGAAATAAAAACGGTCTTCTCTTCCAGCGCCTGCCGCAGGTCATCCAGCAGGATAACTCCTGACCTATCAACCCCGACTTTGGTTATTTTATATCCTTGAGACTCGAAATAGACTGCGGTTTCCAATACCGAAGGATGTTCCACTGCCGAAATGATGATCTGCCCTTCTTCCGGCCGGTTTTGCCGGACAATGCTGTTGAAGATAAGATTATTCGCTTCAGTGCCGCTGCCGGTGAATATAATCTGTTTTTTATCGGCATTGATAAAGCGGGCGGCCCTTTCCCGCGCGGTCTCAACCGCGTCCCTGGCGCGGTATCCCATTTCATGCCGGCTGGAGGGATTTCCCCATTCTTCCTTCAAGAACGGCAGCATCTCTTCCAGGGCCTTCGGATGAACGGGGGTCGTTGAATTATGGTCGAAATAGATCATTCTCAAGTTATGTTGTACATCTTTACAAGATCGAATCCCACGATCTTAGATAATTTCTCGTAATCCTCCCTGACCACGTACCTGGAGTTGACTTTTTCGGAAAAGGAATCGAAAACCCCCTCCCAGTCCGCGTATTCCTGAAGCTTTTCATAGCGCGCGATACCTTCCTGGGTCAACGGATAATCGTAATCGGCGAATTTGATCTCCAGGAACTTCTCGACGCGTTTCAAATCTTCCCCTGTCCTCATATTTTCCAGAGTAGTAAACAGAATATTCTCTCTCTTGAAGATATGATTCTCCAAAATATAGTTGATGTTCTGGTAATGCGTGACCTTTTCAAGGTTCCATTCGATCACAGCGCAGACGTCATCAAAAGAATAATTTTCGCGGTCTTTCTTGATGGGCCTTACTTCACGGCCGACCCGCCAGCAGGTCTCCCCTGCGATGGCGAAAAGGAACTGCGATTTGAGCGTTTTGTAGGGGTCTCTGATCTGGTATATCATCTTGTTTTTCTCGGGGAAACGGCCGATGCGGTAATCGAAGATACTCGGGGCGATCATGGTCTTATCGAGCAGAAATCTGGTCTTTTCGTTTATCTTCTCATCCGGCCAGTTGGAATAATAATCTCCCAATTCCCGCCTTGCCCGGTAAGAAGCCCTGCGCACTTGCCCGGCAACAAATCCCTCCACGGCGGCGATCTTTTCGAAAAGCGTGTTGCTTCCGCTCTTGCACTGGCCGATGAATAAAATGGGAATCTCGTCTTTGTTCATACGATCACTTCTCCCCCGAAAGTAATTGCGCTTTTGTCCTTAGCCGCGTATATGCCTTATAATGAGATTTATTATAAACCCGCGAATATTCTATCTCAAGAAAATATTCCGGCCGGCGACCGGCTCGCATGTCGGCATCAGGGGCCGGCGCCCTGGAAGCCGAGGTAAACGCCGGGATTTCACGGTAACGCCGCTAAACCTCTATTCCCGTGCCGGCCTGGACCCGTATAAAGTCATTCTTGAAAAACGCTTTAAATATCATTTCCGCGGCGGCTCCGGAACAATGCGCGGCCCCGGCTTTCTGGACGCCCAACTTTCTGAATTGACCGGCTATTTTCTCTATATCTTCTTTATCCCGGTTCACAAGGTGAAAACCTCCCAGGACGGCGTGTATCTTTTCTTTCGGAAGAATCTTCTTTACCCTGCGCAGTATCCTGATTATGCCGGGATGCGCGCAGCCGGTCAAAACAGATATTCCCTTCTTCGTCCGCACGACCATGGCCTGCTCCGGCATATATTTTCCGTCGTATTCTCCGGCAACCTCTCCCGTGACGAAAATATCTTCCGCGACCATCATCTTCTTTTTCGCCTCTATGAGATACCCTCTCAGCTTTTTTACCTTTTCTTTGAATTCCCGGCTGAAATTCGGGCAGGCGTAAACCGGCAGCCCTTTCCTGCGCCTAAGCAATTCCCACAAACCTCCCTGATGGTCCCAATGGTCGTGCGAGATCACCGCCGCTTCGATCTTGCCCGGGTCCACCTTCAACATTCTCATATTCTCCGCCAACCAGGAGCCCTTCTCTCCGGTGTCGAAAATGATCCTGCCGCTCACCAGGAAAGAAATTCCCCAGCCTGTATGGAGTTTTTTGTTACTCGCGGTCTTGTCAAAAAGCACTTTCACGCGCATTCTCCGCTCCTTATCTGTATCTATGGGATCAAGGATGTTCCAACAGCCATTGCTTTATTCCGGACTCGATCGCATCTCTAACCTTCCTTGTCTGCCCGAGCCTATCCTCGAAAGTTCCCTCGAAGCGCGCGGGATCCGGAAAATCCCAATGAAGACGCTCCCCCGCGCCGGGGAAAACCGGGCATGTCCCGGATTGCGATTCATCGCAGACGGTGATGACATAATCGTACTGCCTGCCTTGTTTATGCAGATCCAGAACGCTTTTGGTCTTGTTCCGCGAGATATCGATCCCTGCTTCTCTCATCACCTCCACCGCCGCCGGATTCAACACCCCTGGCTGAAGCCCCGCGCTTTCCACTTCAAAACGGTCTCCCGCGTATTTCTTCAGGAAAGCCTCGGCCATCTGAGACCTGGCTGAATTATGCGCGCAAATGAACAAAACCCGTTTCCTATTCATTAATTAAGTATTGTGTCCCCGGAATAATGCTTGTACTATATATCCACCCCGAAAATATTCCGTATCAGGAGCCCGATGAAGAAATTCACCGCCGCGACGGAGACGCTCAAGCCGGCCATCTCCAGAAAACGTTTGCGGAAATCCAGGTCCTTCGCCACTGAAATGTAAAAAGTAAAGATAAAGATCACCAGCAGGGCGTTGGCTATGGTTATCCCAAGGCAGAGAAAAATATTCTTGAACAACAGGTATGGCAATATTAATAAAAACACCGTCCCCACGTAGGCGATGCCTGTATAAACGCCGGACTTCAACGGGCTCTTTTCCCCTCCTTCATGCTTGGTAGATATGTATTCAGAAGCGGCCATGGACATCGAAGCAGCGATCCCGGTGATCAACCCCACCACCGCTATGATACCGGTGTTGCGTATGGCCAGAGTGAATCCTGCCAGAGCACCGGTAAGTTCTACCAGGGCGTCGTTGAGGCCGAGAACGATGGAACCGGCGTATTTAAGCCTCTCCTCGTCTATAAGCTCAAGCAGTTCACGCTCGTGTTTTTCTTCATCGAGTATTATCTGTTCTATCTTCGGCGAGATCACTTTCAGTTTTTCATAGGCGTCTCCGGCCAGGTCCTCGCCCCTTTCCATAAGTTTCAGCCCGAAGTTCAATCCGAACAACCTTGATAAAAAAATGTAAAAAACCGCCTTAAAGCCGTGCGGGGAGACTTCAGCCCCGGTGAGCTCTCTGAAAAAGCGGTAATGCGCCAGTTCTTCATCGGCAAGTTCCAGAAGGACCTTGCGGTGGGCCGCGTTGCCGGAGGCCGACGCCAGCCGGTTATATATCCGGTGTTCGGTGATCTCGTTCTTCTGCGCTCTCAAAACTTTTTTCCGCAAAGAAGGTTCAAGCATACATTACCTCCACAGTTACCTCATTTTTTATCCGCGGCTTTCACTTTACCGTGATGTGCACGGCTTTGAGCCCGCCGAAATCGCCGTAATATTGCACCGTCACTTTATCCGCGATATTGATATCTCCAAAGGAAATTTTCGACGCGCCTTTGACGATCACCGCCCCGGTCGGCACTATGAAACTAATCTCGTCGGCCTGCCCGGCGTGGAATGTGCGGACCACAATTTTGTCCCCCACCCAGTCCACGGCCGTTACCACCCCGGAAACCGCCGATAATTCAGCCTTTTGTACCGTGTCTGCGCAACAGACGGCGGATAAAGACAGAAACGCCGCCATTAAGACAACAGCCGCCGCTGCTACCCCGATTAACCGCATATATCCTCCTTCATACTTTTTACACGCGGGACGTTACAGCCCCAACCGGGCATACGTTTTTCTGATCAAAAGTGCGAACCGGTATCCTGCCATGCCTCCCACGGCAGAACCTGCCGTTCCCAAAAAAGTCTCTATCCCAAGATACCAGGGTGCGTAAAACTGATGCCATATATGCGGAGCGAGAACAAGATAAAAAAAGAGATACACGACAATCCCACGCAAGGCACCGGCGCTGAAAGCGGCGCCGTACGAATCAAGGAATCTTCCTCTCATTAAGAAAAACAACTCCAGGCTCGACGATTCAATCAGGGCGAACGGCCACCAAAGCGGGTTTATCCCCGTAAGCACTGTCTGCATGAACAGCCGATGCCCGCATACCAGAAAGAAAACAATACCGGACTTGGGAATAAGCCCTATGCCGATAAATAATACGCACGTAATAGGGATAGAAAAGAAGAAAGCACGCAAAAACGGGATCCTCCCCAATCCCATTCTAAAAGGTACTATTGAAATATACATCAGAATAATAAAAAATGCTATGGTGATCAGTTCGAAAGTATTGAAGTTGAAGAAACCGTTTGCCCGTCTTCCCTCAGGAGGATTCTTGTCCAGAGCGGCCCCTCTTGTCTCAGCCGCGAATGCCGCGATCTTCGCCTGCCGCAAAGAATTAACCACCAGCGGGATAAAAAGAAATCGTATCATACGAAAGGCACCGCGCATACTTCTTGCTTTTATGCCGCGCATTCTAAGCGCCAGCACGATCCTTTTTGATTGTTCGAATACAAGCGGCAGGAACCTTATACTCATCGTTATCACAAAACTGAAACTGCGGGGGAACCGCAGACGGACAAGCGCCTCCACCATATGCGCCGGATGGATACTGATCACCAGCGTAACCGCCATTGCCAGAGCCGCAACAAGCCGTAAAGACTGCACTAAACCATATATCATTCCCTCCCGATACACATATATACCGCCGGTAAAACGGCCCAGCACCGGAAAATCATAGGGAACGAGGGCAAAAACCGGCGTCCTCGGCTCAAGCGAATAAAAAACAGCCTGACTTGCAAACGTAGTCAATACTACCGCGGCAACGGCAAAAGATAAAAGCCGTATCCGCTGTATACTCGGACAGGCAAGAAATAAAACCAGCAATACCGCAGCTACCAGCAAGAATAACTCCCGCGGTGAATTAAGGATAGGAATCAGTATCGAGACTGCTATACTATACGCAATCTTGATTTCCGGCGGTAAACGGTGAATAACCGTCCCTTTATGCTCGTATTTCATCTGAAATCACTTTCCCCATTTCAAGCCGGATCACCCTCCGGGCGTACATTTCAACAACAGTCATATTGTGCGACGAAAAAATCACCGTTTTGCCCTGCGAATTCAATACCGCCGCGGTATCCATAAGACTGACCCAGCTTGCCCGGTCAAGACCGGTGGTCGGTTCGTCCAGTATAATGATTTCCGGGCACATAGCCAGTATCGAAATAAAAGCGACCCTTTGCCTTTCCCCGCAGGAAAGCTGGCTGGGATGCATCCCTCGATATTGCTTTATCCCGTATGCCTCGAGATATGCCTCGATATCGCATTGTTTTCCAAGCTGGCGGGAGCCGAACGAAATTTCATCCTCCACTGTAGCCGCGAACAATTGCTCGTCGGGATTCTGAAAAAGCAGCCCCGCGGTTCCGCAGATATCGTCAAGGGTATAACGAACCATTCCCTCCAGCGCTATCTCGCCCTCCCGGGGACGAAGGATCCCAAGTATCAGCTTAAAAAGCGTCGTTTTCCCGCTTCCGTTATCGCCGACAACTGCCGTAAATTCTCCTTTGCGAAAATCAAGATTGAGTCCAGTAAAAATTTCCTGCCGGCGGCCATAACCGAAAACGACGTTCTTCATTCTGACCGCGGTTCCGGAAGAAATCACCGGCGGATGCCGCGGCATCTCTGCCGGGAAGCTTTCCTCTTCTCCCGAAAAGATCACACCGTCTTTCAGGGGTATTTTTCTATCGATCAAATGTTCAAGATATCCGGGCTCGTGTTCGGAAATGACCACGGTCGCTCCTTCGGACTTCAATCGTTCCAGTATAATCAGAAACTCCTTCTTCCCTTTTTCATCCAGGTCTGTGGTGGATTCATCGAACAAAAAGATATCCGGGGCAAGCGCGTGCACTCCGGCAATAGCCAGACGCTGTTTCTGCCCATTCGACAATTCATCAGTCGGCCTATCCGCAAGATTTAAAAGCCCCATACGGACAAGTGCCTCATGCACACGGGCAGATACGGTACTTTCAGGCAAACCGGCATTCTTACAGCCGAAGGCAACATCTTCCAGTACCGTAGGCATAAATATCTGCAGGTTGGGGTCCTGAAATACGATCCCCGCCGTAGAAGCAATCCGGCTCACCGTGAGGGCGGTTGGGTCTAAACCGTTCACGCTGATCTCTCCCGTGAGATTACCGCCGTAAAGATGAGGGATAATGCCGTTCAGGCAATATAAAAGGGTCGACTTCCCCGCTCCTGAACGCCCCTCCAACAGGACAAACTCACCGTCATTGATATCAAGGTCTATATTTTTCAAAACCGGGGATTCGGTATGCGGATACGTATACGTAAGACGCCGTACTTTTATCATTACATCATTCCTTGAGATAATTGGCAAATTCCACTTCACCCGCCGCTATAGGCGCGCCTTCATTGCCTCCGATATCATGGAGTCAGCATATTTTTATGTACCAGCATGCCGGAATAACTGAAAAAATAAGGTTTAGAAACAATTGTTCTGATCCTGACTAAGAGCAGATCATCGGTCGTTTCCAGCAAACGCCTTTTGAACAGTATCTCTTTAAGAACAAAACGGAAGAACGACGCGGGAAGGCAGAATCCGGCCCTGAGCAAACCCGTTATTTTACCGTCTTCCAGCAACGAAGCTATCCGTTTCAGGCGTTTACCGTCCAGGACAGAGACAAGCTTACCATTTTTTCTTATCAGATACATCGCGTCGAATTCAAACGGAGATATACGGATAAACGGGAACTTCGCAATGACCGCCGCCAGGCCGATCTTGATCTTGTTCCAACAGTCAAACTGGTCTTCGGACAAGTGCAAAACCGTATTGATCAGAAATTTTATATCCTCAACGGACAATAAATGCTCCTTGGTGAAGCCGCAGCTTTCCTCCTGTCCTCCAAGGCTCAAAGATTGAAGAGAAACCTCGGTCACAAAATTATTCCTGAGCGCGTATTGCAATAAAGCATCGACTTGATTGTCGTTGACGCCCTTGACCAGCACGGCTTTTATGCCGGCTTTCATATTTTCATTTCTTATGTTCTCGAACGCCTGAAGCTTAAGGTAATACTGATGTTTACCGCCCCTTATTTTTTCATAGATATCCGCATCGAAACCGTCGAACGACATATATATGTATCTCAATCCGGCGGCCTTAAGGCTCTTCAGATAGTTGAGATCGGATAACTTTAATCCGTTCGTGGATATGACCGTTATCAATTTCCGTTTCGAGGCAAAGCTTATAAGCTCGGCGAGCGACGGGTTTTCAGTAGGCTCGGCCATGCAGAAAGAGACCATTCTCCCGCGATGGGCGGCGATTGTCCGTTTAGCGGCCGCAACGTCCAATCCCGCCGGTTTCTCTTTATTTACCCTGCTGGTAACAAATTCGCAGATACGGCAGCGCGCGGAACATTCCGTGCGCATCATAAGCGCGAGTATCGGGCGCCGCGGATCAGGCCTGCTCCAATCCAATCCTTTTTCTTTATCGGCAGCTCTCCACGGCCAGTAAGACGGCGTCTTTTGCCAGCGAATAATATTCCATTTCCCTTTGTATTTAAGTTTTTTGAAGCTCTTCTTCTCAAACGGACAATCCTGCAGAATATATGTGAACCCGTTATCGAAAACAGCCTGTGCGGGAACAAGCCTGCCGCAGGACTCACACCTGCTTAATCCTTCGTCAATGACGACGTATTGCGGCATTTCACCTTGATCATCCTTTACGTTATGCGGATCGCTCATTTTTCTTTACCTTTCGCGCAATACCCCGGGAGCATAGAAGCTCCCCGGACTTTAAAACTCCGGGTCTCTTTCTGAATTAACCCCGTATCGTAAGATATCCCAAAAACCGTCTCAAAACCGCGCCTTGACGCCCACAATCATTAGGCCAGACGCGGCTATACCCGCATTATTCCCGGTATAATATCCCGCACGCTCATGGAGTAATAATGCTACTGCGCAGTACCCTGCCGGAACTGTCGAAAGAAGAAGGACTTGCGCACATCACCCTTACTTTGAAGCGCACCAAAGAGCCGGCATTCTCCGGCACGCACCGTTTAAGAATAAACTTTTTCAGCAGGAATCCGATACATCCTTTGGTTAAATAAAAACAGGCTCCCAGCAATCCCGTTAACCCTCCCTTTCGAAACAATAAAGCTGTACGCAATAGGCTTGATTCGCTTAAAAGGGGGACAAACCTACCGGACTGCCTGAACAAATAGATCGTATCGAACTCAAACGGGGATATCCGGATGAGCGGAAGGCCGGCCATGACCGCAGCGAGTCCGATCTTAATCTCATTCCAGCAGGCAAAATGGTCTGCGGATAAATGCAGCGCTCCGCCGACAAGAATTTTGATGTCCTCAACGGATAATAAATTATCTTTGGTGAAACCGCAGATTTCTTCCGCTCCTCCCAGGCTCAAAGACTGAAAAGAAACTTCGGTCACAAAATTGTTGTTAAAAGCATATTGCGTTATAGAAGCCACCTGGGCGTCGTTTATGTTTCTGACCAATACGACTCTTAGTCCTGTTTTTATCTTTTCTTTCTTGATATTTTCAAGCGCCTTAAGCTTCGGATAATATTGATGTTTTCCGCCTCTTATCTTCTCGTATATATTCTCGTCGAATCCGTCGAATGACATATATATATACTTCAATCCGGCGGCTTGTAAACTTTTTAGATAACTCCTGTCGGATAATCTTAACCCGTTTGTGGACAAGACCGTTGCGAATCCGCGTCCCGAGGCGAAAGCGACAAGCTCGGAGAGAAAAGGATTCTCCGTAGGCTCAGCCATGCAAAAGGACACCGTTTTTCCCCGGTGAGCGGAGATAGCTTTTTTCGCTGCCGCAAGATCGAATTCTGCCGGGCCCTCCCTGTCCGCTCTCCAATTGATAAACCGGCAGATACGGCATCGCGATGAACATTCCGCACCCAGTATCAAGGAAAGTATCGGGCGGTTCGGAGCGTGCTTATCCCGGCCCAGGCCATGGTTCTCTCCGACAGCCGTCCTGGACCAGTAAGACGGTATCCTTTTCCAGCGGCTGCCGGTCCACTTGCCCTTAAATAAAAGTTCTTTGAAGCTTTTTTGCTCGAACGGGCAGTCTTTGAGCAAATAGGTAAAGCCGTTTTCGAAAACAACCCGGGCCGGGATACGCCTGCCGCATGACCGGCATTTGCTAAAGCCCGCGTCAATAACACACGGCGATGCCGCTCCGCCGTCATCCTGTCCGCCATCCCATCCGTCCATTTAATACCCCTGAATTCACTTCACCAGCACATTATTACGGATCAACCGGCCTTGTCGGCTAAAGAAAATAACCCCGGTTACGACCCTAATCTTGATCCGCACCATGCTGTCGGTCATCTCCGGTAAACGCCGTTTACAAACCATCTCCTTAATAATAAACCATCCGAGCGCCTTAAAGAAACAGACGCACGCGTTAAATATCCCCCTGATTCCTCCGCGTTTAAGCGAGGAAATCATCCCACACAGGACGGAAGCATCAAGCAATGGGACAAACCCCTGCGGCTTTCTCAAGAGATAAATGGCATCAAGTTCAAACGGAGATATCCTGATAAGAGGAATTCTCGCCAAGACCGAAGCGAGATTGATTTTCATACTATCCCAGAGTTTAAAATAATCATCTGAAAACTTCAACGAATCGTTAATAAGAGTTTTTATCTCTTCCACAGACAGAAGGCTGTTCCTGTCAAACCCCTCCCCCTCCTCCGCGCCCCCCAGACTCAAGGACTGGAAAGAAACTTCGGTGATAAAGTTTTCTTTTAGGGCGTATTTCAACAAAACTTCCACCTGATTTTCATTGAGCCCCCTGACCAGAACCGCTTTGATGCCCGTCTTCATATTCTCGCTTTTCAGGTTCTCGAGCGCCCGAAGCTTTAGGCGATATTGGTATTTTCCCCCTCGTATTCTCTCATAGATCGATTCGTCGAACCCGTCAAAAGACATATACGTATATCGCAGACCCGCCGCTTTAAGAAGCCGTAGATATGCGGCGTCCGATAATTTCATTCCGTTTGTCCCGATAATTGTTATAAATCCGCGTTGCGCGGCGAAAGCAATGAGCTCGGGAAGAAATTTGCTTTCCGTCGGTTCACCGATCCAGAAATTCACTGTCTTCCCGCGGTGAGCCGAGATCGACCTTTTTACGGCAGAGACATCCAATTCGCTGTGCCGCTCCTTATTAATACGCGTGGTAATAAACCGGCAGATACGGCAGCGCGCGGAACATTCGGTGCTCAATAAAGGTGAAAGTATCGGACGCTTAGGATCAGAAGTCTTCCAATCGGAGGCTTTTTCCATGCTGCCCTCCACCCATGGCCAATAAGAAGGCGTTTCTTTCCAACGTCCCTCCGACCACTCACCTTTCAGTAGAAGGCACTTGACCTTCTTTTTGTCAAACGAACAATCCTGCAGGACATACGTGAACCCTTCCTCGAAGATAAGCTGCGCAGGGACATACCTTCCACAGGACTCACACCTGCTCACACCTTCTGAAAGTATGCGGGAAAAGACCACGGATTTTCCGGTTTGAGCGATATCCATCATTCTGCTTTCAGCTTTTCATTTATTTTTCACGGAATTTGGTATCCGGTCACGCAGGCCGCGGGGTCCCGTCCGCCGGTTGAATGGGAATATATCTTCAGGCCGAAAGCACGGCTTCACCTTCAAAACCGAAGGAATAGTCGAGAGCCGCATCAGCCTTTCTCCGGCGAAAATTAAGCAGTTCGCGGACATATAACGTATCGGTTTTATGACTTATACCGATTGCCGGCAGGGCGAACTTATCCGCCAGTTTGCTGGCCCGCACGCTCAGGAAAATGAGGAGCGAGCCGAAAAAAAAGAATGGTCTCTATAGGTATATTCATGGCGATCTAAAAATCGGTCTTGAACTTCAATAATATCTTGTCGTCGATCTTCCTGCTGTGCTCTGTTCCGCCGGCTTCGTTCTTCTGCTCCGTTACTCTTTCGGCGCCCAGCGAGAGAAATTCCGTGATCTTGTATTCCGCGCTCAATTTGTGATACGAAACCGGCGCGGATTCCTCCTGCAACTGTTCCAGCGAATAACGTATGGAAGTACTGCCGGTGATATCCTTGGTAGCCCCCACTTCCGTGGACTTGGCGTCGATCTTCACCGATACGTCTCGTATGCCGAGGTCTCTGACGAACTTTCCCGCCGATCCTCCCAGAATGAAGAAATCGAGAAAGTCCGCGGCCATCTCCGCAGGCAGCCTGCCGCCGGACAAGGCGCTCTCCGTGGTCTGCCACTTTTTATTTGTCGCCAGCATCAGCAGCAACCGATCCTGCGAAAGCGGCGGCTGCGACGTCAATCTCAACTCCGGTTTACTTATCGTCCCGCGGAAGGAAAGGTCTATGCGCGTGTCTTCGACCTTAGCTTCGCCCCTGAGATCGAAAGACAGTGAACGAAACGGGCCGTTAAAAAGAAGGACGCTTTCTCCCAGCGTTATCTTCGCCGTGCGCTCTCCGTAGAGAGCGCCGCCGGCGATATTGATCTTTCCGCGCGCCGCCATCCCGCTGCCGGAGCGCGATAACATCAACGAGACCTTCCCCTTGCACCCTGAAGCCTTGAAACTCCTGTACGCGGCGTCCTCCAAGGCGAAAGTCCCCTCCAGTAAAGGGTTTCTCAAACTCCCGCCGATATGGAAATCCAGACCCGTTAACGCCCCCGTGGCCTTGTTCAATTCGGAATCCTGGAAGAATACCGAGAATGCCTCGTTCACGCTCAATTTGCCGGTAAAAACCTGGACGTCCAGAGAAGAAGCGCGGGACCTGCCGTAGAATTGCAGAGAATCTCCCCACGGCAACAGCAGTTTGCCGTTATAAACGCTCACGTTTATTCCTGGTTCGCCAAATAACACCAGTGAAACTTCTATCCTCTGCGCCTTTAGCTTTGACCCGGGAGGCAGCCATTTCAAAGTAACCAGTTCAGGGTCGTGAAAAACCAGGCCGCGGACAAACGACCCCCGGGCTTTCAGAGACCCGGTTTCAACCGGATTGATATAATCTGCCAGCAGGCGGCTGAGAACAAAGCGCGAACCTCCGGCGGTAAAGAAGAGATAGAATACCGCCGGAAAAATAAGCAGTAGGCATACCGCCGCGGTCATTACGGCCCAAAACGATCCCTGTCTGCGCGGCTTCATGGATATAAACTAACGCTCACAACCAACGGTGCCCTTGGGAACAATGGTGAGAGCCGTAATGGCCGAGATCCAAAGTGCAGGCGGCGATACAGCCTGATTCTCCGCAGGCGCCGCCGCATCCGGCGTCCTGGACGCAGTCACATCCGCATCGGCATGTCCCCCGGGAGCTTTGCGTTCTCTTTTCCATGCATCCTCCTTTGCTGACGCCGTTCTCGCTAACTTTGTATCTCCATGATGCGCTAGAACGCTATCGCTTCTTTTGTCTATTCATCCGGCCGGTAATGGCTTAACCCTTCGTCCATTATATTCTCCCCTTAAGCCCTCTCACTGCCGCTGCATTGCCTTCAAAGCGTCCTCCGCTTCCATATTGCCCAGCTCCGAAGCCTTTCTGAAATATTCCGCCGCTTTCGTCTTGTCGTTACCGCTCAGATATACCTGCCCCAGGCGCTCATAGATCTTGCTTTTATCGGCATTCGGAGATCCCAGCGACTTCTCCAAATATTCCGCGGCCTTCTTATAATTACCTATCTTCAGATAGGCCCTGCCCCAGGCGCCCGCGAAAGGATAGCCTTCTTCTACAGACTTTTCCCAGAAAACAATGGCCTCCTTATAGTTATTCAGGCAATATTGGGCCCAGCCCATATAGTGCAAAATCTCGGCTGAAGGGGCCTTTTCTATCTCCGCGCCTTCTTTCAGATAGCCAAGCGCCTGCTCATACCGCTTCTTCTTCAGGGATATGCGCCCCAGGAACAAATACGTGTCCGCCTTCTTTGTCTGCCCCGATGCAACAACCTTCTGCAGGACTTTCTCCGCATCATCGATCCTGCCGGACAGGAAATACGCCTTGCCGAGGCCGCGCCAATAAGGAGATTCGGCCCCGGCGCCGACAACGGCCTTTTCGAAACATTGCACGCCTTGATCATACCGTCTTTCAGCCAGACAGACCGACCCCAGGGCGGCATTCAAGTCCGGGTTATCGGGGTACTTCAAGCGCACCGTCTCCAGGTCGAGAACGGCGGCCTTAAACTCCTTGTTCTTTAAGTGCCTCCTGGCGGAGCGAACGGCAATCTTCAATTCGTGGGGACCTTTGATATCATCCAAAGGATTCTTTTGCGCGGCCGGCTTCTTATCTCCCACGGCAGGAGACTTTTCTTTCACGACCGGCAATACCTTTCCCGCGGCAGGTAACTTCTCTTGCCGGGCCGGCGGTTCCTCGTCGTCTTTTTGTATAGAGACTATTTCATTCCGGAAGTACGGCACCTGCACCCCGCAAATCTGCACCTGCACGATCTGTGAAGTCTCTCCCACGATCTTGCCGCGCACCACCGTGCCGCTCTTAAGTTTAATAGTCTCCGCGCGGCATGCCGGAGCGGCATAAAAAAACAGGATTACCGGAGCCAACACAGTCCCGCGGGCTAAAGCGCTGAACAACGAGTCTATGGACAATTCCTTGTTGATGGATATCCGATATGGCATATTCAATCTCTTCTTTCCGGGCGAGCCGAAAGTATCACCCGGAACCGCGCTCATCCCTTATTGAAGCTTACCGGGCTCATATCTTGGTGGTGAACCTCAAGAAGAGACCTGACCTGCCCCGTCTCTCTTAATATACCGTGAGAACGCGATCCCGCCAAGATTTTATATAATATTTTAACGCGGACCCCCATCCAATGCCGCCCGCTTTTCTATTCAAAGCGCATCTGAGCCCCCCGGCATTTAAACAGTCGTATTCCGCAGGACTTTATTCTAAAAAACAACCTTTACGCTGCCGATGACGGTCCTGCCGGGAGCCAGGACACCGCGATATTCCTGGTAACTGCGGTCCTGCAGATTTTCCACGCTCAAGCTTATTTCCGTAACCGCTCCTATTTTACGCGAGAATGAAACGTCCCAGATAAAATAACCGTCCAGTTTCTGCGTATTGGCGTCATTATTGAATACCGATCCGGTATAACGCCCGGTGAGACGTACGTCCAGGAGTTCAGGATCAAAAAATAGGCACCCGAACGACCATTTCTCTTCAGGCGTGTAAGTCAGGTACTTATCCTCGAGGGAGGCATCGCTATGCTTGACTATCCTGGAAGAATTAAACGTGTGATTGAGGAAAATATCCAATTTTTCAAAAGGGGCGTAAGACAACTCTGTTTCGAGACCGTATATTTCCACTTTCCCGACATTCTGCTTATCTTTCACGCTCTCGCCCACGCTGTAAATAAGGTCATCCACGTCGTTGTAATAGAAAGTGACCCGCGCGGTGATCTTTTCAAGAATCTTCTGCTCCACCCCCGCGTCAAAACAATATGCCTTCTCCGGCTTAAGATTCGGATTGGCGCGGTATGTGGTGGAGCTGGATTTCCAGGTGCGATAGAGATCGTAAAGAGTCGGTATCCTGAAAGACTTTCCGGCCGTGGCCCTGAATGTCGTATCCCGAGAAAGGCGGTACATCACCCCCAGTTTCGGGCTGAAAGTGCTGCCGTCCACCGAATCATACGATACCCATTTCGGAGAGAGGGCATCGTCATACAACGAACCGTCCGAATTCCTCCAATAATCCCAACGCCCGCCGAGCGTGATCACGGCCTTGTCCGCCAGTTTTATTTCATCCTGCAGATAGAGCCCGAGAGAATCCTGCTGTCCCTTAGCATCCACTCTGCGCACCGCGCTTTTATAATTATCCACGGACGCTATCCGGCCACTGCGGATATCGCCTCCCACGACAAGCAAATTAGCTTCGTTAAGATGAATATTCGTCTGCAGATTACCCCCCACGGTGGTCTTGGGATTCTTGTTTATATAATCCACGCTGGTATATGAAGGGCTTTTATCGTTGACCCAGTTGGCTTCCTGACGGTCCAGGTAGAATGTCCCCAGCAATTCCACATCATTTATCTCTTTACGCAGATTAAAACTAAGATTGTCCATATCGTTTGAGCCGTAATAATATTTTCTGCCGCCGTTAACGTCCTCTTCATAATGGCGGTAATTAATCCCCGCGGTATCGCCGCCGCCCATATCGTAGCTAAGTTTCACGTTGGCGTTATAATTCTCCTTATCCCTGCGGATATCATAAGCCTTAGGGGTCGGCACAGCCACATACCCAGCAGTCTTAAACCAGTTGCCGGAGATCCTGCAGGCGAAATTGCCGATTTTCTCCTCGTGGCTTACTCCGGCAAAGCGCGTCGCGAAAGAACCGTATCCCGAACTCACGCTGGTGCGGCGGGAAGAGGGATCCCTGGTGATAATGTTGATCACCCCTCCCATAGCTCCCGGGCCATAGAGAGCCGAACCGGCGCCGGAGACCACCTCTATCCTCTCGACGTCCTCCATAGGTATGGCGTTCCAGTAAACTTCCCCGCTGTATATTTCGTTGAAAGGGATACCGTCAACCAGCACCAGAGTGCGGCCGCGAGCCTGGCCTCCGAATCCGCGTAAAGTAACGGTAGATGTCGAAGATGTCAATCCGGTCCTTCTGGAAACATCCACACCGTTGACATCTTTAAGCAGGTCGTCGATATTCATCGCGTATCCGCTGGACAAGGAAGAGACAGGAATGACCGTTACCTTGTCGGGAGTGTCTGAAATACCGCTTTGCAGCCTCAACGGCGTAACCACTATCCTCTCAAGGTCCACCTTGTCAGTCTCTGTTCCTGATGCTGCCGCTTCGGACAGAGAAAATTCAGCCCGCGCAGGACATATACATACCCCCAATAGAACTACCTTGATTAATAATACCGTCCCCGGAATTCTCATATTAATATGTACCCTCCTTTTTGCGCCAATTCGGTCCTTATTTGGCCCTCGAAAGAACCGGATAAGAAAGGCCGCGCATGCGTGCCTTTATTTCGCCGCTGTTCGTCATACACTCCGCGCTACCGCAGTCGAACAGTTCATTCGACCACATTCTTTTCACTACTTTTTCTAAAGGCGCATCCCGCAAATTACCGAAATTATAGGGAAAATACGGACAAGGCTGTATCTCTCCGTAGCATGAGACATAAAAAAACCACTTCAGAAGCGCCGGACAGACTTTTCTCTCTGCGGCGGTGCTGGCGCCTGAATACTCCGCGTACACATAATTACGTTCCAGAAAACGGTCCAAACGGTTCTTTGTGCCGGCCTCCGCTTCGCAAAGATCATATCTTCCGCCCCGCAAATGAGAGGCCACATCCGCTTTAAACAACAGCCTCACAGAAGCTGCTTTATGCCTTTTGGCCAAAACGATCAGATCCCGGATATCGGCATCTGGGCTGGTCTCCGTGACGCATACCGACAAGCTGAAAGGTAATCCGTTTCTTCTACAGTTCTCGATCGCGGATAAAGCGCTGCGGTAAGCTCCCGCGATACCCCGGGATGAATCATGCCTTTCTTCCGCAGCGCTGTCAAGGCTGATGAAAACGTGATTTAATCCGGCCCGTTTCAACGACAAAATTTTTTCCGGGGTCATATTCATCCCGCTTGTTTCGATTTCGGTGAAAAGTCCGTGTTTCACGGCGCCGGCGATCAATAGAGGAAGATCCTCCCGCAATAACGGCTCGCCTCCGAAAAAAGAAAAAAGTATCAAACCATACGGCAAAGCCGACACATCTTCTATCAATCGCAGGACTTCCCCGGTGGAAAGTTCGTCGGCCGGACTAACTTCATACCCGGACATCCCGCAATGCGCGCAGGAGCATGGGCATCTATAAGTCAAACCGCAAATGACTTTCAGAGAACATCCCTCCCGGCCCCGGAAGAGCATCCGCGGCAAACGCCGCAAGAACCGCAAGAACTGGCGTAAAAACGGCCGCCTCAACTTTTCTTTATATATGACCGCCAACGAGGACAAATGTACGCTCATAACCTCGACGTTCCCCCTGCCCAAAGGCTTATATCCATTTGTGAAAGGTATGCTTTGCGCCGGCGAATTCCAAACCCATTTTCTGCCAAATCCTTACCGGCTCCGTATTCGTGATCTGTGTGGAGAATTCCGCGATATCATACTTTTCATCGGTTAACTCCAGTATCTTGTTCACCAGACTGACATAGGCGCCGGCCGCATCCGGCGTTACCGCGGAAAGCCCCCTGCCGATAATACGCGAACCGCAGGCGCTTAGACATTTTTTATCCAGGGCATAACTCAAAAAACCGGCTTGGCGGCCGTCTTTGCGGCAGGCTACCAGCACACACTCCCTGCCGCTTGAGGTCTTCCTGCAGGCGTCGGCGATCCAGTTCCTGAATAATCCCCCGGCCGAAACGCTTAACCTGCGGTCGCGATGAAAACGGTCTTTGCTAAAGGCTTTCTCCGCCAAAGTTTCCAAAAATGCGGAATCACTGTGCGAAGCATACCGCACGCTATATAAAGATCTGAACCTTCTGCGTAAACGGCTCCCGCGCCGGTAAATGAACGTCACTATAGTATCGGCCAGAGCGAAACCGCACGATGACAGCGCGTAAACTGCCGGGGCGTCATTAACGTCTATTCTGGCAGTCAAGAGATCGGTATTCACGCTCCGGCACCGGGAAACCGCGCGTTTTACCAGGGAGCGCGCTGTAGGATACCCGTCTAGCCCAGTGGAAGCGGTTATCAAATATCTTATCTCTTTTATATCCTTTCCGAAATACACGCTGTCCCAGGCGCTCGGGACCAATACCGCTATCCCGGCAGGCCCTCCGGAGACGCCGCCGTCCGTTGTAAGAAAACTGTTCCCAGCGCCCGCCGCGTCCGCCCATAAAGCCTCAAGAAACGCCGCACTTTTTATCCCGTAACCGCCGTATCTATGATAAGCATATCTTAGAAAAAGTTCTTTTAAACGGCCGCCGGAACAACCCTTCCTTCTCGAAGACGCTGAACCGCAGATCACGTTCGCCTTAAGCATAGGCTGAGCACTGTCCCCTCTCATCTGAGATCATAAAGCAAAACATCCAGGCCGCTGAAATGACGCAAAGAAAGCAGTTTATACTTCCCGTCCAGAATTCGCCTGACCTCCATCTCCTCCACGCCCGGAGGATATTCCCACGAAGCGAATAACAGCCATAAACGCTTATGCCCGGCTAAAGAATCCGGGAACGAGGCATTCTGCTTTTTAAGGATATGATCGCGCGCGGAAAGAGTAAGTTTAACGCCTTTCCCTCCTGAAAACGCATGACGGTAATAGATAAACGGCGTGACCGTCGAATAACAGGTGTGTTTTACGATATCACCGGCCTGGATATTCGCCAGCACATATTTAGACGCGCCTTTATTGTCCATCCGCGGATGCACACCGGGCCTGTAGCAGACTTCTGCGCAAGGATATCTATTTCCGTAGTAGTTCACCAGCGACACGGAACAAAGAATGACTATCAGCGCCCATATCACAATGCGCATTCTGCGAAAATAATTGATGCCTGCCGCCAGAAGCAAATAATACGCCGGCAGCACAATCAGGAAATTCCGGTAAGTAAAAACCGGGATGACGCGGGATACCGACAGTCCTGCCAGCACCGGCAAGAGCGCCCACGTCAAGAGCATCGTTAAAGAAGTCTTGCGTGCGCGTATTGTGCCGATAATTCCGGCGCAGAATAAAAACAGGAACAAAATAGACGATATCCGGTAGCCCCATAAATAGGCGGTGTAACCGATATCGAAAGCCCCGAACATCTGCCGGAAGTACAAAGCGTTACCGCGCGACATCCAGAGCATCTGTTCGTTAAAACGCGCATAGGTAAAGCACGGTATCTGGCGGTTAAGTGAGAAATAATAACAGACTAATAAGGCCATCAGGAAAAACTGGCTGTAGATCCATTTCCGGGCCGTGCGCGAACCGGAAACGCCCGACGATAGAAAGAATGCCATTTGCACCGGGATAAGCGCAAGCGCCGCGAAATTCGTGTATAAAGCGGCAGCGCTGCACACGCAGAACAATATCCAATATCCGTTACGATTACAGGCGAACGCCTTTAAAAGAAAGTATATCGCGCAAAGAAAAAGCAGCACCGTCAGAGTATAATGGCTTACTTCCTGGGAATAATGTATGTGTATCGGGGATAAAGCGGTGAGCGCGGCAGCGGCAAGCGCGGTTTGCCGGTCCAAAAGCAGAAGTCCCGTCCTGTAAACCAGGTAAATGGCGGCGATCCCGAATACGCACGGCAAAACACGCAGAAAGGCTTCTTTATTTCCGGCAAACCTCCAGAAATGAAGCAAAATCCCGAATAAAGGCGGTTTGGCGATTAAAGCGGCATCGTGTGATAATCGTTGAAAAGTGCCGGATCCGGCAACTATCAGCCATTGAGCCTCGTCATACCACAGGCTAAAATCCAACCATTTATATGATCTTAATACAGCGCCTAACAGGATTATAACACCGATTGAAGCATAATTGGACATAAGCAGAATAGTCCTTTAAGCTTTTCTATATCTCAAGAATCGCGCCGCCCGGAAATTAACGATAAAATCCAGACCTTTCCAGATAATCACTGCCATTGAGTATTTAGACTTTCCGGCAAGCCGGGAGTGATGCTTAACTTCCACCTCGGCTACCGAATCCGCCAAAAGCACCAGCGCCTGTTTTATGAACCGGCCGCGGTCGCCTAAAGCGATAAGCCTGTCTGCCAGAGAAGCGTTCAAGGCGTTTAAACCGCAGTTATAATCCTTCAGGCGGTAGCCGGTAAAAAGCGCATACACCCGGTTAGATAAAAAAGAAACGCACCTTCTAAGAACCGGATCATTTCGCCTGCGGCGCCATCCGCACGCAAGATCGTTACCCTTGCGCAATTCTTCCATTAAAACCGAGATATCTCCGGGGTCGTTCTGCATATCAGCGTCTATGGTCACTATATATTCGCCGGAAGAACGCCTTATCCCCTCAAGAGTAGCCGCCGCCTGGTCTCGGCGCCTCTCCGACTCGATCACCGAAAAACCTGGATAGACAGCCGCCAGATTGTACAGCCTGGAGCAATTACGCCCATATCGGTCGTTATTCACGAGGATTACTTCAAATGGCCGGGATTGGCCGGCAAGCACCGGGAACAGACGGGAACAGAATGCATCCAGACATTCCTCTTCTCCGCATACCGGCACCACAACCGAAAGGTATAATGATCCCCGGTTATTTTTCATTATTGCTTCAGCATAAACAGGTGAAATTAAGACTCAGGCAACGGTTATTGACCGGCACGCAGGAAAATATATACCACCTTTTTTATAATTGTAACACCCGTAAGAAAAAAAACAAGTTTTATGTAGCTGTCTGCGAGACAAAAAAAGATGGTTAAAAACGAATTCCGGTATCCCGCTTTACGGAATCGCAACTGAAATATTACTCTTCTTCGAACAAAACTTTTCCCGGCATCTCGGCGGGAATTTCTACTCCGAACAGTCTCAAAACAGTAGGGGCGATATCGATTATGGAGGGCGCTTCCAGACGGACTTTCTTATTAACCAGAAGAACACCCGGGACTATTGCCGGATCTACAATATGATCGCCGCTCCACTTTTTATCGTTTTCCTTGATGACCTCACTGGAAACCCCTCCTAACGCCGTCTGCCAAGAACCGCGGTAACCGGCGGCAAACCCCGCGTATAAATCAGGGGACGAAGAGCGGCGGGCGCCGCTGAAAACTTCGTTCCCTTCATAGACATTGCTTACCACCGCTTCCCCGGAGACCGGGTCCTTAAGATCCCGCAGTTTTCGCGATATCTCTTTTTCCAGCGCGCGACAGTCCTCTGGAGGCACGATACCGTAATATTCCCGCCCGGTCTTATTGAGATAAATGCCGCCGAAGCCCATTGCATAAGCCCTGGTGCGCGGCCAATCGACCCCGGAAAAGAACTCCCCGGCGTCCTTTATCCCGTCCTTGAGACACAAATACCCGTTATCTGCCAGCCAGCGGTTGAGATCGACCGCTTTGCGGAAAGAAGTGAAGCCGTGGTCGGAAAGCACCATTACTACGGTATTCTCATCCGAATACCGCAATACCATTCCCAGAAGCTCGTCTATTTTGCGGTAATACTCGAGGATGACATCTTTCCGCGCGGCGAGCGCGCCGGAAGGAAAAGCCCTGCCGTCCCTGTAACGCCAGAACATATGCTGGACGCTGTCCAGGGTATCCAGATAAAAAAAGAACATCCCCCCCCGGAAACGTTTCAGCCTGTTTTCCAGCATATTCCCGCGTTCCGCGAGGATCTCGTCTATTATCGACAAAAACTCATTTTCATTCAGCCTTTCTTCGCTCAAGGCCCAGGTATCTGCCGGCATCCCCTGCGTATAGAACATACCGTTTGCAACGGCGAGCTCGCGGGCGAAATCAGCCGGGTAAGAAATGGGAAAGAGAGGCGCGCCGGGATCGAAATTGACCGGGGTCGCGTAAAGCTCCAGACAAGGGCTGACGGACTTAAGATAAAACCGCATTATACCTCGTGCCTTCCTGAATTCTCCCAGGGAAAACGACACCTTCTGCCAACTGCTCCATTCCCCCCTGCGCAAAGCGACCGTCTTTCCCTGAAAACGCAGCACAGCCTCCTGCTTCGAGGCATCGATCTCTATGGTCATGGGTATGCGCGCCTTCTCCGGCTGCCCGCTGCCGGAAGAAGACAGCAAAGGCCCGTATATCCATACGGCCGCTTTTCCGGGACCGATATCCACATTTATGACCCGGCAGCGGTTATCTTGCTCTCCCGGCGCGGTGTCCCCGGAGGTATAAAAAAACGAATTACCGGTAGTGCCGGTAATATCAGGAACGCCCATTCCCGATATGATACGGCCGTGAAGGTTTCCCGGAGGAAACGTATTGGGACAAAAATAGACTTCGCTGTAAATACGGTTGTCGGATAGGACTTCCCAGAAGAAACGCCCTTTATTACGGCGGGAAACGCCCGGCCTGCCCGACTTGTTTTGCACCTCGTTCAGGCTCAGATAAAGCCCGTGGCCGCGCGCCCCCTCTTTCCGCATGACGAAATCGAATATTCCGTGTCCGCCCGGGCGCAACCCGGTAGAGAAACTGGTCCAGGCCACTACAGACTCTGAAGGCACCGTGGTCTCCAAACGCGAATAAGCTCCTTCAGCCGCAAGCCGGGCTAAATTCGGCAGCATCTTACCCGCGATGAATTCCTCCAAGAGTTCCGGATCAAGGGCGTCAACCCCGATCACTACTACCTTCTTGTGACAGATATTTTTATTGTGCCGCATGGATATCCCTCCCAGGATCAACAACAATACTATGACCAGCGCCCAAAAGAGCTTTCTCCTCGGGAACCTGACAAAAAACCTGCAAAATGCGGCCAGTCCGGCGGCCGTTCCCGCCGCTACCGCCCATAAAAAGGATAGGTTCTGCGAAAAAACGAAACCCTGGCCCGGATCCACATAGTAATTCAGCATAACTTATCTCCCGCGGGAATGTAACCGATCGCTGCGACCCTGCCGTCCCCGCTTTTCAGGACGAACCTGGCCAGCCCGCTGCCGCAGGCATCGCTTTGTTCCAATACCACGGGATAATCGGTAAGAATAACGGCATCCGCGATCATTTCCCGTTCCGCGCAGTTACCCGAGGCCCCGCTTTTTCCCCTGACGATCTCCTCTATACGGACCGGAGTCTCCTGCGCCAGGCAGCGCAGCCTGAGTCCCCGGTTCAATCGCGAAAGAAAAGCATCTTCGCCCGACTCAGGGAAGCATCCCCCGCATCTCTCCTCGTATCCGGTAAAAAGAAGCCGAGAGCGGAACCTGCAGCCTGCCTGCGGATAAGGCTCTTTACAAATACAATGTCCGCGGCGTATATCCCGCATATCATCCAGAACAACTCCTATATTCTTTCCCGGTCCTGCGGATGTCCTGCGATGAAAACCTTCCAGTATTTTTTTGACGCGGACGACGCGTCCCTGAGGTAAAACCGCCGTTTGCTCTCCCCGGGATATTCTTCCGGAAACCACTCTGCCGGCCGCGACCGTTTCACCGCGCACATCATATAGATCCTGGACGCAAAGCCGGAAACTCCCGTTACCGGAATAAAACCGGCAGGAATCCAGTGCGGCCGACAATGAAGGACCTTCATACCAGGGCATACGCGCGGAATTCTTCAGCAGGTTGTCTCCGTGCAGTGCCGATACAGGAACGGCCCATTCACACTGAAGTCCCGCGCCGGAAAGTAAAGCCACGCTTTCCGCCTTGATCTCCTCGTATTTGCTCCGGGAGAAATCCACGCCGTCCATTTTGTTTACCGCAATGACCGTCTTTACTACACCGAGGAACCTGAGGACCGAAAGATGCCGGCGGGCCTGGCCGGAAGACGGCCTGCCGGCGTCCACCACCAGCACGGCGGCATCCGCATAGGAAGTCCCGGAGATCATGTTTGAGATCAGTTCCCGGTGCCCGGGGACGTCTATGAACATAAATCCCGAACGCCCCGGAACCCGGCAGAAGACCTGCGTGGTCTCTATGGTCATATAATCGCGGCGTTCCTCCTCCAGACTGTCCAGCAAACGAGAAAAATCCGTCTCCCGGCGTTTATCCACGCTTAACGAGCCTGCCTCGTATAAGAACCTTCCTATAAGAGTGGACTTGCCGCTGTCGACGTCTCCGGCGGCAACCACGTTCAGAGGTCTCTGCATATCACATATATCCCAGCGAGCGCAGTTTCTGCATCGTGTATTCGTCTTCTTTGTCGTTCGCGCGCCCGGAGCGTTCTTCCACGTCCGTGGAAGAGAGTTCTTCGATGATCCCGTTTATACTGCGGGCCCCGGAAGGCACGGGAGAACAACAGCATTCGCATCCTATACTACGGTAACGCCTGCCGCGGGAAGAAAAATACAACGGGACCACCGGAAGGCGCTCTCTTTTGACGTATTCCCAGATATCCCTTTCTCTCCAGTGAAGCATCGGGTGGATCCTTGCGTGCGCACCGACGGAGGAGGAACAGCCGTCATCGTGATACTCTGCCCACAACTCTAAAGCCCGGCCGCGGTAATCCCACCTGAAGTCGCGGCCGCGCGGTGAAAAATACCGTTCCTTTGCCCGTATGGAATGTTCATCCCTGCGTATGGCAACCAGCAGTGCCCCGTATCCCTGCCGGGATACCGCCTCCTGCAAGGCCAGTGTCTTCAACGCACTGCAGCATTTAAATCTCCCTTTTTCTGGAGACATCCCCTCTTCCAGGGCAGGTTCGTTCCTGGCGACTACAAGGTCGAGACGCCATGCCCTGCTTATCTTCGCGCGGAAGGAATATATCTCCTTGAATTTACGGCCGGTGTCTATGTGCATCACCGGCACAGGGAGATCACCGAGAAAGGCCTTCCTGGCCAGATGCAGCAACGCCGTGGAGTCCTTGCCCATGCTCCACAATAGGGCCAGGCGGCCCCGGTATTCACGATAAGCCTCGCGTATTATATAAATACTTCTGTCTTCCAGGTCGCCCAGGTAAGGATTGTTCTTGATCGCGCCCTCCTCACGTACACGACGCACGCCTGAGATATGCGGGCATGTCGAATTTTCGCTCCAGGCCGGCGGCGTTCATATAGCGCACCTTGCCGAAAACACTCCGCTCCGGCCAGGGCCGGTCATGCGCCCCGAAGCACCAGGCAACGCCGGCATAACCGTTGGGATCTCTTCCGTCGAGTTCATATTTATCGTTAAGCTTTACAGCGTATTCAAAGGCCTGCTCCGGCTCTCTCGTCCACTCCAGTATCTTCTTTCCCCAATACATCCGCATATATCCGTGCATGCGGCCCGAACGCAGAAGCCGAAGCTGGGCGGCGTTCCAATATGGATCGTGTGTCAGGGCGTTTTCCAGATTTTTGAAAGAATAAATATATTCCCTGGCATCGGCGCGGTGACGGAGCAGCGACTCCACGGCCCAGACAGGAAGACCGCCGAATTTATCGTACGCAGGATTATAAAAACAATAATTATCCGACAGCTCGCGCCTGACTATCAGTTCTTCCAGGAAAGCCTCTTTGTCGGCGCGGCCGGCACGGCTGCGCATAACTTCCAGCGCTACCCGCTGGGCGGAGAGCTGGCCGAAATGCAGATAACAGGAAAGCCCGGATTGCCCGTCGAGCGAAGGATCGTTGCGCTCCCGCGAATACGCGGAGAGTTTTTGAGAAATAAAACTTTTCAGGGCTGCGGAGGCGGCCTTCTCTCCGGGAGGCGGCCGGCCGGCCGGCAATCTTGAATAAACGGCCCCCCCGTAATAACGGGCGGCATTCTCCCCTCCGGCTCCTTTAGCACCTTTGTAAATAAACGGATGCTTTTTCAAAAGCGGGAACTCCGTAAGAAAAACCGGGAGAAGCCTTTGTATTTTCGGACGCAAAGTATAGGCTCCGAACTCCTGCCTGAAGGAAACTGCGCGGCAGGGAACGATATTGTGGGCGTCCACTTCGTGAAAAGGAACGTCTATACGTCCGCAGATGCGCTTTTTCCAGCCCTGCTTTATGCGTAAGGGATCGAAATCTCCGACCAACAGACAGGCTCCGGAACGTCTCAAGAAGAGCGGGATCTCGGTTTCCGGCTCACCCGCCAGAAGACAAAAACCGATGTTCTTACGGCCTGCGGCGCCGGCAAGCTCTTTGAGCCCGGCGAGCATGAAAGAATAGTGGCCTGCTCCGGCGCCGAGGAACCCCGGGACAAAACAGAAGACTATCACCAGCGGGCACTTCAGATGCAAAGCCGTCTGCTGGGCATAGAGAAGCGCCCAGTTGTCCTGCAGGCGCTGGTCCCGGCTCAGCCAGCAGACCACTGGGCCGCTTCCGGCGGCGGATTCCCAACCGCCGGAAAGTAACGTCACCCTGTCGTCGGCGGATGTAGCGCGGCCGTTCACAGCGATTCCCCTCCGTGCCGGTATTTGATCACGCGGACTTTCTCCAAAGTTATCAGGCCTTCCTTGACGTTCTCATCCAAGAACGGCAGCAGCGTTTCCAGTTTCTCCAGGGTGTCCACTATCTCTATCACCACCGGCAGGTCTTCGGATAAACGCAGCAGTTTAGCGGTGTGCATCCGGCTGTGCGCTCCGAACCCCATCAATCCTCGGGTCACTGTGGCCCCGGCGAGATTAAGTTCCCTTGCTTTGAGCACTATCCACTCGTAAAGCGCCTTTCCCCCGCACATATCGTTCTCGCCCACGAAAACACGCAGTAACATCCCTTCTTCAGGTAATTTCACTCACCCTCACCCCTTTCTCCCCTGCATGGGGTCTAACCTCTGCAAAATCTGGCTATGACGTAACCGGCGTAAACAAGCAGGACCCCGCCGGCGCACGATATCAACATATTCAAAAAAGCTATATTGAACTCCCCGTCCCTGATCAGATTAAAATTCTCCAGGGCAAAAGTGGAAAAGGTGGTGTAACCTCCAAGTACGCCGATAAGAACACAGAGTCTAAAGGCAGAAGACACGGTAGTCTGTTCGAACAGCCCCCAGAAAAAGCCTATTAACAGCGAACCGCTGAGATTAACTACCAGTGTCCCCACCGGGAAAACCCCATAAGAGAAACGGTAGTCCAGACCGGAAACCAGATAGCGTAAAACAGATCCCAGGGCGCCGCCTGCTGCTATGAGGGCTAATTTCAACACGGCGGCCCCTCCCCGCAACCCTTAATGACCACCGCGTTTGGAGAAGCCGCTTCTTCCCGCAGATGAACCATTGCCCGATATTCCTCGGACTTAAACCATAACTGCAAGGCATCGCGGGACGGGAATTCCACGATTACCATCCCACCGGGCTCCCGATTCACCGGCAAGACCTCGAGTTCCCCTACACGGGACTGATAACGCGCGCCGAATGCCGCGACGACGGCTGGGACACGCCGGACGTATTCGGCGTATTTACCGGCGTCCCTTATATCCACGGCGTCCGCGATCAGATAGCGCCTCATACTGATTTCTCCATAAGATAATCGTCCATCACGAAACCGCCTCCGATATCCGTAACCTGCGTACCGGAAATGGTGAAGCCGCATTTAAGGTATGCGCCGATCGCACCGATATTGCCCTTATTCACGGTCAAAGATATCCTATTCAATCCGGGGCCGGCAAGCGTCTCGATAAACTCAAGCGTTCTTCTCCCGCAGCCTTTACCGCGCGCGGATGAAAGAAGATATATCTTGCTCAAAAACAATCTTTCCTTATCTTTCTCCGGCAGGACCGCGAAATAACCGGAGAATTCCCCGTCTATCTTGAGAAGATAATAAAGAAAACCTCTGCTTATCTGGAAATTCAGTGCCGGAACGCTCTGAAGACGCTCAAGCATGTATTCCACCTGCGCCGCGCCGATAATGGGAATATAATACTCTCTCCATATCTCCCCGGCGAGCTTCTCTATTCGGCATACCGACCGCTCATCCAGGGCGGGCACAAATTCAAGCACACACCCTCCTTTTTTAACCGGGAGATTCCTGCGCCTCGAACGAAAAGGTGTCATCAGCCCACGGTTTCGTCTTCAGGTTCCCAGGCCGGGTCGACTATGCATATAAACTCGAGTTTGTTACTGCCGGTGTTGCGGATATACTGCACCTCGCCGGGCGGAATATAAACGGCGCATCCGGCGGATACGCGTTTCGACTCGCTGCCGATATGCATCACTCCTCTGCCGGAAATTATGTAATACACCTCGCTGTTTTTAAGGGAATGCGGGAGAGTGGATTTCCCCCGCCCGACAAGCGCGTGGGCAAGGCTGTAACGAAATTCAAAATCCCCTTTCCCGGCATGCAGAAGCTCCCGCAAGACCGCTTTATCGCCGGAAATGAATTTTTCGCAGTCCTTCAATCTTTTGACCAGCATTGATACCTCCCGCCGTTTGTCCGCTTCTAACGCAATATCACGAAATTAAGCAGTGTCCCCACAAGAATGGATATGCCGATCATCAACAGCGTTGACTTCAGCAGGGCCTTGAGCCCCAACTCTTTCAAGAGCACGAAGAAAGTGGCGACGCAGGGAAAAGAAACGGCAAGCAGGGTGGACGCGATAAAAAGCTGTTTTATGTTCAGGTTAAGCGGCGCGAGCAGGCCGACTGCCACGTCCTTGCGCAGAAAACCCACGGCCAGCGCCACGATAGCGTCTTTGGGAAGGCCGAAAAGGTTCACCACCAGCGGGGCGAACAGGCCGGTAACCGCGTCGAATACTTTGAAATACATCAGGATGTTAATGAAAAATACCCCCAGCAGGACCACCGGCATAGCCTCCAGGAGAAATCCCTTGACCCGAAAATAAAGCTTTCGGCCCAGAAGATATAACGGAGGGATCCTGTACGGCGGGATTTCCAGCAGGAATTCCGGGCTGTTGCCGCGCATCAACCGGTTAAGCATCAATCCCAGTATGATGACCAGGGAAAACAGCACCAGGTACACCCCGCCCACGTACAGCCCGCCGAAACGTCCGAGCAGTCCGACTATCATCGCCTGCAAAGGGACGCAGGGGACGCCGATGGAAATTATGGTCGCGGCTATCAGCCTCTCCCTTTTCGATTCCAGGACGCGCGTGGAAAGTATCCCGGGGACATTGCAGCCGAACCCGAGCAGTATGGGTATCACCGCGTAGCCGTGCAGTCCCAGCGGGTGCATCAAATTATCCAGCAGGATCGCCAGGCGCGGCAGATAACCGATATCCTCAAGCAGGCTGAGGATGAAATAAAAAGCTATCACATAAGGCAGGACCATGCCTATTTCTATATAAGGGGCAGTCGTCAGCAATCCGAGGGACTGTTTAAAATCTATGCCTCCGTTTATAAGATCCCCGATAAGCAGATGGAACCAGAACCCTCCCTCTTTTATCCCCGCGGTAAGTTTCTCCAGTAAAGGCCGGTATATCTCCATAAAGAAAGGGTCGGTTATGCGGATGATGATGGTTTCTCCGATGAAGCGCACCATCTTGAAGGAAACGAATACCGCCGCCGCGGCCATTAAGAGCCCGGTCCAGGGGCGCACCGAGGCGTCCTCCAACAACTCCCGCAGGGTATGATGCCTGTGCTCCAGCGATTGCACCTGCTCGATAAGTTTACCCAGCTCAAGCCAGCGCTCCCCGTGGGAAAGCCGCGGCCTGGATACAGGCCTGGCCTCCTGTATCGTAGACATCAGAAGTTTGATGCCCGCCCCTGTGACGGCGCAGGTTGAGATGACCGGCACCGATAACAGCGAAGACAGCTTATCGGAGTCTATGTATATGCCGCGGTGCCCGGCGTCATCACACATATTCAGGCAGACCACCACCGGAAAACCTTTCTCAATCAGCTGCAGGGTCAAGGAGAGATTGCGCTCCAGGTTGGTGGAATCCAGCACGTTGACTACGGCAATCTCCTCTTTCGGCAGTTCGTTGAGGAGAGAAACCGCCGTTTCCTCGGCACCGGAAGTAGGTTCCAGCGAATAAGTGCCGGGCAGATCGACCACCTCGATGTCCCTGTCTCCGTATTGCAGCGAACCCCTCGATATCTCCACAGTGGTGCCGGGGTAATTGGAAGAAACAACATGCACCCCGGTAAGCCTCGAGAAGACCACACTCTTACCGACGTTGGGATTGCCCGCCAGGTATATTCGTTTGATCATAACGCCTCTACCGTTATCTTTCCGGCCATGCCGTACCCGATTGCCACCACGCTTCTGCCTGTTTTCACCACAACCGGACCACGCAGGCCGATACAGCTCAATTTCAGCAATTCCCGTCCCGCATACACTCCCATACCCATCAACTTGTCGCGCAGGTGGGCGCCGCCGGTTATTTCAACCACTTTGGCTCTCTTTTTCTCGGGCAGTCTGGTCAAAGGCATTCTCTTTTCTCCTGTTTCATTCTCCATTGATGTCTCCCTTCAACGGTAAAAAACGTAACGCTTAACCGGAAATATTCCTCATTTTACCACAATTCTCCGATATTTACGCGCAGTTAGCCAAGCGCCGCGCCCTGCTTCTGTATCAGGACAAGACATAATAATACGGCCCTGTTTTTTTAATGGTTAAGCACAGCCCGAACAGGCGGCTTATAGGACGGCTCCTCAACAGCTTGTCTTTCGGCCCATCGGCTATAAAACCGCCTTCTTTCATCAACACCACTCTTTTAATCTCAGGTATTATATCATGAAGGTTATGCGTGGCCAGAATAACGCTGATGCCGGTGCCGGCGATCTTGCGCAAGGTATTGCGGAACCTTCGAGTGGCGTGCAGGTCCAGGCCGTTGCAGGGTTCATCCAGTATCAATCCCCGCGGGTCATGCACGAGCGCCCTGGCGATGAGAAAAAGCCTGGCCTCCCCGGTGGACATTCGCGGGATCTCTCTCCCGGCGAGATGCCCGATCTCCAAAAAATCCAGGATCGCGCGCGCCCTGGCGAGCATGCGGGCGGTGACCCTCGCCCGGTAAAGCCCGACGCTCCCGAAAAAACCGGACAATACCGTCTCCATACCCGTGACATCGCGCGAACATACCGACTGCAGCCTGTCAGAGACTATACCGAACAGGTAACGCAGGTCGAAAACAT